>JAABUY010006292.1_pt1 | contig 11644 bp, 12 predicted proteins | sample 5560271 | NCBI WGS metagenome assembly JAABUY01 (sample SAMN10711886, study PRJNA513374) | rock metagenome | isolation source: Antarctica rocks | place: Antarctica: Victoria Land, University Valley
TGAAAGTGCCGCTACCAATGTTGCGAAGAGCTGTGGCCGTATCTTCCTGGCTATCGGTCGTCAACATGTCGACGCCTTCACCTCCTGCACCGCGGCTTCATTCCTCATCCGGTCGATTGATAGGCCCGCCAGTCCTCTGCCGTCGAACGCCCAAGTGATCCTCGAGCGAGGCCCCTTCTACCTCGAACATGAGATCCAACTCCTCCGCCAACACGCCATCAGCATCATCGTCTCGAAGAACAGCGGTGGCACCGCAACCTACGCGAAGATTCAAGGCGCTCGCATCCTCGGTATTCCTGTCGTCATGGTCAACCGGCCTGAGAAACACACGCGCCCGACATTCGCGAAGGTCGACTTAGTACTCGCTGAGCTCGACCGCCTGATCGAGGAAGTGAGCCTGTGAGGAAGATCTACATCATAGGCATCGGCGCAGGAAATCCGGACTATCTGACCATGCAGGCGATCAAGGCCCTGAATCTTGTCGATGTTTTTTTCTTTATGGATAAGGGTGAAGTCAAAGAGGACCTCCTCTCTTTGAGAAAGACCGTCTGTGAGCGTTACATCACGCAACATGCGTACCGGATCGTCGAAGCCAATGATCCCGTACGGGATCCGTCCATCGTGGACTACACCGCTCGCGTCGAGCGCTGGCATAATGGTCGTGTCCTGATCTACGAAAGGTTGATTCAAAACGAGCTGGCGGAAGATCAGTGCGGAGCTTTTCTTGTTTGGGGCGATCCATCCCTATACGACAGCACCCTCAGGATCATGGACCAGGTGACGGAGCGTGCAAAAGTTCCGTTCGACTTCGAAGTCATTCCCGGAATTACCAGCGTGCAAGCGCTCGCTGCGCGACATAAGATCCCGCTGAATGGGATCGGCGAATCCGTCCTGATTACGACGGGCAGGCGCCTCGCTGCAGGCATGCCGGAGGGCATTGAGAAGGTCGTCGTCATGCTGGATGGACAGTGCGCGTTCAAGAGTATCCCTGCCGAAGACCTCGAAATCTTCTGGGGTGCCTACCTCGGACTGGAAAACGAGGTTCTGTTATCGGGTCCACTGAGTGAGATATCGGAGAAGATCGAGGCCGTCTGTCAGGAACAGCGAGCCCAGAAAGGCTGGATCATGGACACCTATTTGTTGAGCGCGAAGAAAGCAAAAGCTTGAAATCAGCCTGGGCAGTCGCGCGAGTTATTCCGCCGCTGCGAAAGGAGTGTATCTTCGCAAGGATGGTTTGACCTGACCGTCGCCCGCGACTATCCTTCACTCATCTGGTGTTCGGGAAGATGGTGCAAATCCATCGCTACCCCGTAACTGTAAGCGCTGAGGGTTTGGCAAGTTGTCAAAGCCACTGGGATGATTTTCCTGGGAAGGCAGCCTGAATTCGATGAAGCGCAAGTCAGGAGACCGGCCAGATAGCCTTGGGCTTCATTCAATTTCTAGGGAGAGTTGAAGAGCATTCGCGATTTCACACGGAGCCGCGTCATCGCTGCCTAAAGTCTTGAAACTCCCACCTCATCACAGGTAAATGCCTATGATGTTGCCCCACGCTGACGCATGGGAAGGAGCTTCTATGTCGCAAATGCAGACGGCACAATCTACTTCGTCGAAGAGGAGCATCACGCTTGTTCTCGGCGGCGCCCGTAGTGGAAAAAGTCGCTACGCACAACAGCTCGGCGAAAGAGCAGGCCGCGTCGCCTTCATTGCGACCGCCGAGGCACGCCAAGATACCGAGATGCAACGCAAGATCGAGCGCCACCAGTCCGATCGTCCGTCTACCTGGACGACGATTGAAGAGACGATCAAACTTGGACAGGCGATCCATTCTGCCGCGTCGACAGCCGATCTTATCCTTATCGATTGCCTCACCTTGTTTGCGTCGAATCTGCTCGAGCGTTTCGGCGAAGAGACCGCAGTAAGTCATCACGAGGTAGACGCACTCTGCGCCGCTCTGACCTCTGCTCCCTGCTCGATCGTCCTCGTCTCCAATGAAGTGGGACACGGTGTAGTCCCCGCGTTTGCCCTGGGTCGCCGCTTCCGCAATCTCAACGGGGCGATCAATCAGCGCATCGCGGCGCAGGCGGATAACGTGTTCTTTGTGATTGCGGGTCTGCCGCTCGTCCTCAAAGGGGAGCGCGTTCTATGACACCGCAAGGCAACACCTCACGCAAACCCGGCTTCCTGATCACAGGCGCTTCCAGCGGAGTCGGCAAGACGACCGTTACGCTTGCGCTCATTGCAGCGGCAAGGCGACGCGGCCTAATTGTCCAGCCCTTCAAGGGCGGTCCGGACTTCCTCGATACGGGACATCAGACGCGCATCGCTGGCCGTGCATCCCGCAATCTCGATAGCTGGATGTTGAGCCACGAAACCACGCGGCAGGTCTTCGAGAGGGCCGCTCACGGTGCCGACATTCTTATAGCCGAAGGCATGATGGGCCTCTTCGATGGGAAGGACGGTGTGACCGAAACCGGAAGCAGCGCCGAGATTGCGAAGCTCTTGAAGCTGCCGGTCATCCTCGTGATCGACGCCGCAAAGAGTGCTCGCAGTGTCGCAGCGGTCGTGCTCGGGTTTGAGACCTTCGACCCAACCCTGCCCATCGCCGGAATCATCCTGAACCGCGTAGCCAACGAACGCCATTTCCATATGCTCGAATCCGCGATCCTCGCACGGTGCAAAGCCCATGTCTTCGGTTGGCTTCCACGCGACACTTCGATCGCGATTCCGGAACGCCACCTCGGCCTTCAGACGGTTGAAGAACAGCCCTCATCCATGGAGGAGCTCGACGCACATCTCGAGCTTCTGGCTGATCTTGCCGAGCGCCATCTCGATCTCGATTCCACCTTCGAACTGCAATGCGGGCTCGACCTTGCCGAGCCTTCCATCTCACCCGTTTCAACCGGGCCGCGCATGCGCATCGGCATCGCTCGCGACCCGGCATTCTCTTTTTATTACGAGGACAACCTCGACCTCTTTCGAGAGCTCGGCGCTGAGACGATCAGCTTCAGTCCACTTCACGATCACGCGCTACCCGAATCGCTCGACGCGATCTACCTGGGCGGAGGCTATCCCGAACTCCATGCGCAGCACCTTAGCAGCAATTACTCAATGCTTAGAAGCATTCGTGAGTTCGCGGTCTCGGGACGGGCTGTCTACGCAGAGTGTGGTGGCATGATCTATCTCACTCGCTCTCTCACGGACAAGGAGGGCGCAACGCACGAGATGGCCGGCGTACTTCCTTTCGCGATCGAGATGACCGGCAAGCTCGTTCGCTTCGGCTATGTCACCGTGGAGTTTGCCCGGGATTGCCTGTTAGGGCGAGCCGGCACATCCATTCGAGGACACAGCTTTCACCACTCCAACATCGTCGGCACACCAGAGACTCCAGGCAGCTACCTCGTGCATTACTCGCTTTCAGGCAAGCAGGAGGAGGAAGGGTTTGGCCGTGCTGGAACCAATGTTCTGGCCAGCTACATTCATCTTCACTTCCGCGCCAATCCAACGGTTGCGGAGAACTTCATTGCGGCCGCCATCGCTGCGTCCTCGCGCGTCGAGGTGACCGCATGAGATACCGGATACTTGTAGCGCTCCTGTTCACCTGTATCTCGCTTTCCTCTCTGGCGAGCCGCACCCTGCTCGATGAGACGGGCCAAAAGGTTATCGTTCCCGATCACCCCCATCGCATCATCTGCCTGGTTCCGAGCATCACGGACAGCGTCTTCGCTCTGGACGCAGGCGACGATGTGATCGCCATCAGCGACTACGTCGAGTTCCCCGAAGCAGCCCGAAAGAAAACAAGCGTCGGCTCCATCATGACGCCTTCTTTGGAGAAGATCGTCTCGCTTCACCCGGACCTTATCCTCGGAACTCCGAAGGCCAACTCGCAGGCGACGCTCGATCAACTGTCAAAGCTGGGCATCCCTGTATACCTCGTCGATCCACATGGTCTCACCGGGATTCTTCGCAGCATCACGATGCTCGGTCACGCCCTCAACAGAGATTCACAAGCGAACCTACTGACGGCTGAGCTTGAACGGCGCATCGAGAAGGTGCGCGACTCTGCAAAAGGCAAGCCGGTTGTCAGCATCTTCATGCCTGTCTGGTACGACCCCGTCATCACGATCGGCAAAGGTGCTTTCACCACGCAGATCATTGAAGCAGCCGGTGGCCGCAGCGTTACCGATGACCTTGCGCAAGAATGGCCACACGTCAGTATGGAAGCGGTCGTCGAACGGGCTCCCGCAGCACTGCTTCTCATGCGCGGTGGCAAGATGACATTCGACACGCTCAAGGAAAAACCCGGCTGGGACAATCTGCCTGCCGTCAAAGCAAACCGTGTCTACTACGTCGATCGCCGCGTCAACTTTCCCAGTCCCGTTGCCATCGACGCGCTCGAAGACCTCGCCCGGCAGTTTCATCCGTAAGCCAGAACTCATAGGAGAGCTGTGGAAGCTGAAGGTAATAGGATCGACGTCTCACCAATGTCCTCCGCTCCGCCTGCCCGGCGGCAAGAGGAAGGCGCGGACCAGTCCCTGAACGCGAGAATTCGCCTTGGGGACTTCCACTTCGCGGGAATCCTAGTGGGCCTGTCCGTCTGCCTTCTCCTATCGATCGTCATTTGTACCTCATTCGGAGCTGTAAACGTCCCCGTTTCCACAGTCCTGCAGGCGCTCCTTGGACGTCATGCATTGACCGAGACCCAACAGATCATCCTTCTCACCATTCGCTTACCTCGCGTCCTAGCCTCAGCCGTTGTAGGTGCCGCCCTCGCAGTCTCCGGCCTCATGTTTCAAGGCCTCTTCCGCAATCCTATGGCTGACCCCTACATCATTGGATCGTCCGGCGGTGCAGTCGTCGGTGGTTGCATAGGTATCCTCTTCCTCTCGCAATACTCACTCTGGGGAGTTAACGCGACCGCACTGCTCGCCTTCCTCGGCTCAGTGCTTACGATGGCTCTCGTCTACTCGCTAGCGCGTGTAAATGGGCGCACGAACGTCGTAACCCTTCTCCTTGCTGGCTTTGCTCTCAGCACAATGCTGAGCAACTCGACTTACATCTTCGAAGCCATCGACCCGAACGCCTCGAACGGAACACGAGCCGTCACCGCATGGCTGCATGGTGTCATCAGTGTTCCTCGCTGGCCGCAGCTTGCCATCATGTCTCTGCTGCTCTTGATTGGAGTAACCGCTGCATATCCCCTGATGAGGCGGCTCAACACTCTCTCGCTCGGAGACGACTACGCGCACCAGCTGGGTATCCGTGTGGAGAATACTCGTATCGCCATCATCCTGGTTGGATCGCTGCTCACCGCGGCAGCCGTCTCGCTCGGCGGACTCATCAGCTTTGCTGGCCTGATCGTTCCACACGTCGGCCGGCTTCTGCTCGGTCCGGATCATGTGCGCCTGCTTCCAGTCACGGCACTTGCCGGAGCAATCTTTCTCGTCGTCGCGGACACGCTTGCCCGTACTCTCTTTGCCCCCCTCGAACTCCCGGTTGGCGTTCTCATGGTCTTCATCGGCGGCCCGTTTTTTCTCTACCTACTCCGAAAAAGCAAGCGGGAGTATGCCATTTGAAACCTCTTCTCGAAGTGAGCAACGTAAGCTCTCAATTCGGTTCGAGGAAGATCCTCGAACGACTCAGCTTCACCCTGGAACCGGGAACTTCCTCTGCCCTGATCGGTCCGAATGGAGTTGGGAAGACAACGTTGCTCCGCATCGTCTCCGGCGCGTTGCCCGCAGGTAGCGGTGAGATCCTGTTGAACGGTCAACCGATGCATACACTCTCGGCAAAGAAGAGAGCGCAGGCGGTCGCATTGGTGCCGCAACAACTGGATGTTCCCTTCGACTTCACGGTTCAGCAGATCGTCGAGCAGGGCCGTACCCCTTACCTCGGAAGACTGCGCGGCCTGCTGCGCGAAGATCGAGAAGCTGTCGATCGCGCGCTCAACCTAATCGACGCTACGTCTCTGCGCCATCGCATCTTCAACGAGCTTAGCGGAGGAGAACGGCAGCGCGTCAAGATCGCCCTTGGGCTGGCCCAGCAACCAAGGCTTCTTTTACTGGATGAGCCGACGCAGAATCTCGACATAGGCCGCCAGGTTGAGCTGATTGACCTGCTCGAACATCTGCGGCTCGAGGGCATCACGTTGCTCTGTTCGATCCACGATATCCATCTGGTCCGGGGCAACTTCTCGAAGGTACTTTTACTTGCGCCTGACAAGTCTTTAACGGTCGGTAGCTCCGAAGAAGTCCTGATATCGCAACGGCTTGAATCGGCGTTTCAATGCGCCCCTGGCCGCCACCCTCTTTTGATGGAGACACGTTGAGCACTGCCTTCGTCGAATTATTTCAGCAGACGTGCGCAAGCATTGTCCCTCCTGACGCAGACGCATATGCAGACGCGCGCAGCCGCCTCGATACGCTCACCAAGCCGCTGGGCAGTCTTGGCAGGCTGGAAGATATCGCCGCCCAGTGGGCGGGCATCCGCGGCCAATCTGCATCCGAGCCCATCCGCAAGGCGGTCTATGTCTTTGCCGCGGACCACGGGATCACCGCTGAAAAAGTAAGTGCCTATCCGCGCGAGGTCACCAACCAGATGGTCCTCAACTTCCTCGCGGAGGGCGCAGCTATCAACGTGCTGGCAGGGCATCAACACGCGGATCTTCATGTCGTCGATGCGGGCGTCGATGCTGACCTTAGCGAGCTTCCCGGGCTGGTTCACCGCAAGGTGGCGCGCGGCTCACGCAACATGCTGCACGCCCCGGCGATGACCGAGGCCGAGCTCTACAAGGCGCTCGCGGTCGGCATCGAACTCTCCATAGATGCTGCGCAATTGGGCTACAACCTTCTGGCGATCGGCGAGATGGGAATCGGCAACACGACCTCTGCCGCCGCAATCACCTGCGCCCTCACCGGCAAATCCGTGCAACAAGCAACGGGCCGGGGCACAGGAATCGATGAAGCTGCGCGAGCGCACAAGACCGCAGTCATCCAGGCCGTGCTTGCACGCCACTTCCACGAGCTTCCCCATGCAAACTCTCTCGATATTCTTCGCTATGTAGGCGGCCTTGAGATCGCGGCGATGACTGGCATGATGCTCGGAGCGGCTCGCCAACGAATCGCAATCCTGTGTGATGGATTCATCTCGACCGCAGCAGCGGCGCTGGCAATATCTATTGCACCCGATGCCCGCGGCTACCTCATCGCGGGGCATCAATCCGTAGAGCCGGGTCATCGTCTCCTCCTCGGTCATCTAGGTCTGTCGCCACTTCTATCGCTCGACATGCGGCTTGGCGAAGGCACGGGAGCTGTCCTTGCCATGCCAATCGTAGAGTCGGCCATTGCCCTCTACTACGGCATGGCGACCTTCGCCTCGGCGGGCGTTAGTGAGATTGCCGAATGAACACCGCGAGCGGCCTGCGCCGCATCCCAGATGACCTCCTCTCTGCCGTACAGTTTCTAACTCGCATCCCCGTTCCAATGCGGCCTTATTACCCGGATTCGCTTGCCAGGGCTGTCGCCTTCTTCCCGCTTATCGGTGCCCTTCTTGGCATAGCTGCCGCATTTTTTCATCGCCTCGTTGTCGCCCACGTTGGCAGGCCGATCGCAGCTCTGCTCGTCGTTATTTTTCTCGTCTGGACTACAGGTTGTCTTCACGAAGATGGTCTCGCCGACGCTGCAGACGGCCTCGGCGGCGGACACACGCCGGAACAGATCCTGCGCATCTTTCGCGACAGCCGCATCGGCACGTATGGAGCGGCAGCCGTAGTGCTCAGCCTGCTCGCGCGTATCCTCATGATCTCGTCCATCCCGCTCGGCCAGATTGTTCAATACCTGGTCGCCGCCCACGTGCTCTGCCGTTGGACGACCCTTCCGCTCAGTTATTTTTGCCCGCCTGCACGGGAGGTCGATGGACAAGGTGCCCGCATCGCCAAACTCACAACGCGGACGTCACTCGCACTTGGAACTATCTTCACCGTTCTCGTCGTGGGCGTGCTGCTTCGCCAACATAGCGTCGCACCTCTTCTCGCGGCCGTTGCTGTCACGCTCGTCAGTGCGCGTTTCTACATGCTCAAGATCGGCGGGGTCACGGGTGACTGCTTCGGCGCCACAAACCAGATTACCGAGATTGCGGTCTACCTCTGCGGAGCGTGGATCGTATGACCGCCGGAAAGCTCTTACTTATTCGCCATGCAGAGACAGATCTCGCAGGCACCTTCTGCGGAAGCTCCGATCCGCCGATCAATGCTGCAGGAGAAGCACAGATCGCCGCACTTTTAGAAGCACTCTCAAAGCAGCCGATCGACGCCGTTTATAGCAGCGATCTCAAGCGAGCACAGATGACAGCGCAGCCCATAGCCGCCAAATTTCTCGCCGAACTGCATACTGTCGCCAATCTTCGTGAGATCCACTTTGGCGAATGGGAGTCACTCACGTGGAGGGAGATCGAACAACGAGATCCCGTTACAGCTAAGCTCTGGCTTGATCGGTTCCCCAAGCTGCCCGTCCCCGGCGGCGATCATATCAGCAGCTTCGAGGCACGCGTACTCAGCGCATTCGACGCACTCACCGCCCTTGAACAGAACGCAGCGATCGTGACTCACGCGGGAGTGATTCGTGTGCTGCTGAAACGCCGCTGCATGCTCTCCGATGAAGAAGCGTGGAATGTGACCAAGCCCCACTGCAGCATCTTCGAATACTCGCCACGCGAGGTGCTTCATACTCGCTAGCAGTTCAACGATTTGTGTTCGAGAGCTGATCGGCTGGCACCTCGATGTCAACGAGTTTCGTCCCGCGTCGCTCCAAAGCAACGCGAGCATCGACACAGCAAAGGCCATTGCCAGTCGACGATGTTGCTTTCAAGTTATCGACCCGGTCCTGAAACAAGTGCCTGCTCTGGTCACTTCCCTGTTCGAAGAGCAGGCTCTTCGTCATGAGCTACAACGCGAGATGGACGGTCTTGATTGGTCGCTCGGAGTAGTTGACCTCCGTAACCTGCTTGCCTTTCAGCGACGTCTCCTCTCCGACCCGGAGTACCCACAGGCATGCGTCCCAGAACCGCATGACTGGGCTGCCCTCTTTCACGTGTCCTTCGGGACACCGCAATCCACGGCCTTCACCACGATCGTCAGCACCCCAACTGAACTCGTACTGCAATCCGCGAATCCGAATCTGCACCTGAGACAAACTACACCTTGTTCCGCAAGTATCTTCGAGCTTCATGGCGGAAGTCCCTTCTTCGAAGTAGCACAGTATCGCGATCGCTGGTTTCTCCGCGATGGTTACCACCGCGCCGAGCGCCTGCTCCGCCATGGAATCCATCAAGTCCCTGCGGTTATCATCCATGCTCGTTCCCTTGCCGAACTCGGTGCCGTCGGCCCCTGGTTCTTCTCGGAGCAGATCCTCTTCAGCTCACGTCCACCTCTCGTCACCGACTTCCTTCTCGATGAACTCATCCAGGAATACACACGCCCGCGCATGCTGAAGACTCTTCGTGTCACCGTAGATGAGAGTTTCGGCGCGGCCCCAACCAACGCAATCCAAGGAGAATAACCATGAGCATTGCAACCATGCGCGGCGATGGCGGCACGACAGGTCTCGCCGGCGGCATCCGTGTCTCGAAGGCCGATCTCCGTGTAGAAACCTACGGCACCATCGACGAGTTGAACACCGTTCTTGGCTTCGCTCGCAGCATCTCTACAAACCAGGAGATCAAAGACTGGACGGAGCAGATTCAGCGCACGCTCTTCCGTCTTGGCTCTGCCCTGGCGACGCCGCCTGAGAGCAAGAAGAAGCCCCCAGTGATCAGCCTTGAAGATGTGGCCATGCTGACCGGGCTGGTTCATAAGATTGAGGCGATGGAGGGCATTCTGGGCGACTGGTCCCTGCCAGGAGCTTACACAGAATCCGCAGCATTTGAAGTGGCCCGCACCGTATGCCGCCGGGCGGAGCGCAACACCGTTCGCTTTGTTGAAAGCGGCGCGATCGTCAGTCCAGAGATTCTTGCCTACCTCAATCGCCTCTCCGATGTGATCTGGCTCTTTGGCCGTTTCATCGAAAAGACCGCGGGAGTCGATGCTCGCCTGCGCCCGGACGACAAGGCAGGACCAAAGTGGTCGCGAGCATGGTAGTTCCGTTTCCTGCTGAAAAGACCGTCGAGTCGCACGCATTCAGCGAGTCGGAACGACACGCTATCTACCGCGCAATCGGTGCCAGGCGTGATGTCCGTCGCGGCTTCATGCCCGCACCTGTGCCCGAAGATCTGCTCACGCGTATCCTTGCCGCCGCGCACAGCGCACCCTCTGTTGGCCTCATGCAGCCGTGGCGATTTATCGTTGTGCGTTCTCATGCGGTTCGCACGGAGGTCCATGCCGCATTCCAGCAAGCCAACCAGCACGCTATGGAGATGTACAAGGATGACCGGCGCGAGCAGTATGCTTCGCTAAAACTAGAAGGGATCCTCGAAGCTCCTCTGAACCTCTGCATCGTCTGCGACACGGAGAGCCAACAAGGTCATGGCCTAGGCCGGCAGACTATGCCGGAGACGGCAATCTACTCCAGTGTCTGCGCTGTACAGAACCTCTGGCTCGCTGCGCGCGCAGAAGGAGTAGGCGTCGGATGGGTCAGCATCCTCTCTCCCAAAGATCTGCGCCGCATTCTCAACATCCCGGAGGAGATTGTCCCGATCGCTTATCTGTGCCTCGGCTTTGTCGAACGCTTTGGCGATGGCCCGGAGTTGGAGCGGCTTGGATGGGAGACCCGCTCTCCGCTTGAGAGCGTGGTCTTTCATGATCGTTTTGGGGAGACCGCTGAGTGATGCGAGCGAAGGCGATCATGGTTCTCGGCACCAGCTCACATGTCGGCAAGTCACTCGTAGTCGCCGCGCTCTGTCGCATCTTTGCGCAGCATGGTGTGCGCATCGCGCCGTTCAAGTCTCAGAACATGTCGCTCAACTCCGCCGCAATACCAGAGGGACTTGAGATAGGACGAGCACAGGCCCTACAGGCTGAAGCAGCCCGCGTTGCGCCTTCGGTTCACATGAATCCCATCCTGTTAAAGCCGTCCGGCGATATGACATCTCAGGTTGTCGTGTTGGGAAAGATATGGGGGACCGTCTCCGCGAAGGACTATCACCTGCGCCGCGTTGAGGAGCTGCTTCCCATCATCCGCTCCAGCTATGAGACGCTTGCAGCCGAATACGATCTGATCATCTTGGAAGGCGCGGGGTCGCCAGCGGAGATCAACCTGAAGCAGCATGACATCGTCAACATGCGCATGGCAGAGCTCGCCGACGCGAGCTGCCTGCTGCTCGGCGACATCGATCGTGGCGGGGTCTTCGCATCGCTTCTGGGCACGGTCGAGCTGCTTGATCCGCATGAGCAGGACCGCGTTCTCGGCTTTGCGATCAACAAGTTTCGCGGCGACCTGAAGCTTCTCGAACCTGGCATCGCGATGATGCAGGACCGCCTTCGCAAACCTTGCCTCGGGGTCATTCCTTACCTGCATGGACTTACGCTCGAAGAGGAAGACAGTCTCGGCCTGCCTGAACAACGCGATATCGCCTGGCCAATGAGCGATCGCCCGGAGCGTCCACTTCGCATAGCAGTGATTGCGCTTCCTTCGTTCTCGAACTTCACTGACTTTGA
>JAABUY010006294.1_pt1 | contig 11642 bp, 19 predicted proteins | sample 5560271 | NCBI WGS metagenome assembly JAABUY01 (sample SAMN10711886, study PRJNA513374) | rock metagenome | isolation source: Antarctica rocks | place: Antarctica: Victoria Land, University Valley
AGGTGGCGGCGCTGCTGCTGGGGCGCGCGGAGGAGGAGCGCTCGCGCCTGGAGGCCGAGCTGCGCGGCGCGCGCGACGCCGCCGCCGTGCGCGCGCCGGCGCCCGCGCTGCCCGTGCGCGCCCGTTTTGGGCCGCGGCTCACCTGCCACTGCCTGCCGCCTGAGCACTGGCATGCGCTCGCGCCCGAGCTCAGCCCGAGCTTGGCGGCTCAAAACCAGATGTGGCGGGCTTATGTGTCAAATCGTGCATCCCCTGCATGCTCTGGGTATACCGCCATGGAGTGAATGACCAGTCCGTGCTTTAATTGTGACAGGCAGATCATGCAACTCAAAGTTCTCTGTTCCTGCCGAGCATGGCAAACACCAGCCCCTTGCGCTGCCCCTGTCAGCGTGTTGCAAGTCAGGGTGCTGCAGAAACAACAAACCCGGGCCGCGGACGCCAGAGGGCTGCCGTACAACCGCGCAGCCTTGCACAAAAGGCCGGGAAAAGCTCAACCCTTGTGGCAGCTGGCAGTTTGCCTCAGCATGCACCCGGGTCCCTCGTGGAGCGCCCCAGGACGGGCCAGCGGGGCCCGTGAGGCGCACCTGTGTGTAGCCCCGACACACCGCAGTGCAGTCTCCTACTGCGCTCCGACCCGGAGCGTTCGCCGAGTAGGAGCCTGAGTGCAGCGCTTGCGCGGCAGAGCCCCATGCGCGCCGCGTCAGCGCCGCCGGAGGGCCTGGCGGGGACGCCTGTGTCCGTCGCGCAGAGCCTGCATCAGAGGCTGGGCTGCGCGGAGCGGCTGCTGGGCGCCGGTGCGCGCGCAGCCCAGGCACCCCGCACAGCTGCTCGTTTCACCGGTATCGTCATCCACTGCGTGTACCTGCCCATCCAGGCACTGACTCTGGAAGGGTGAATGGGTCGCTTGACATGCAATTTGCTGGCTAATGGAGGCTTGCGCTCGCAACCAGCTTGCATGCATGTGCCCCCGCTCCTCTTCTGGAGCACTGCCGATGCGGATTGTGTCCTACGCTGGTGCGCCATCAGACTAAGGCTCGGTTTTCGCCTGGCTTCAGAAAAGGAAACCTTTATGAAACTGTTATCCCGCATTTGCATCATGTCTGCATGCACATGCTCCAGCGGACGCTGACCCGCACAGGCAGCGACGCGCTGTCGCCCTGGAGCGGCGACTCGTCCGCCACGGTCGAGGGCGGCCTGGGCGCCGGCCTGCAGAGCCCGGATGGCGACGGCCTGCAGCAGGCGGCGCAGGTGCGCGTGTCGCAATTCTTCAGCTTCCTCTGTGCTTTAGCAGAGAGCCAGGTAGAGGCAGAGCCGGATGCAAGCCGGCTTTTATGTTGGGCGGCTGAGGGCTGAGGCCCGCGTCGACACTGCAGCCTCCATGACCAGACTGCGTGCAGAGGAGCTGCGTGAGGACCGCAGGCAGTGCTGCATGCTGTATAGGTTTGAGGTCGTCCTCTGGACAGGAAGGCTGATCGGGGGTCGAACGGTGCTCAAGGAACCTCAGACTGCCTCCAGGAGGCAGTGCTGCATGGCGTGCTGGTGCATGGAACGAGGTTTGTGTTGGGCCAGGAGGCGGGGTGTGTGGAGGGCGGCGCGCTCGAGAGGCCCGCTGCCGACATCGCGCTAGACGAGGCCGGCGACCGCGAGGCGATGCCCGACAGCCCTGCCGCTGTGGCCACGGTGAGCAGGGGGCCCCGCACCGCCCACCTCTGCGCAGTCTGACGAGCGAAACATCGCAAGCGCGCATGCATTTCAGACCAAGTTCTGCATTCACAGTGAGTCTTCCTATGCATGCAATTACCTGGCCTGGGCGACATGCTAGGGTGAGCAAGGAGGTGACAAAGTGACTGCTGATTGATAGAGCAGGGTTGTGCTCTCGGCCGCCATAGCCTGACAAGACGCAGTCAGGGTGCTATCTTTAGGACTTGCCGCTCGGCCCCAGGCTACCGAGCGCCTGGGGAGTGCATGCCAGACATGGTGCCCCTAGCGGGTTGAAGCGGGCTCTTGCATGCTCTGTTATCTAGCGCGTTGCGCCAGGCCGATGTGATGCCCCTGGCGGCGATGGCGGCGGCTGCGGCGGCCGCGGAGCAGCGCCTGCGCGGCCTGCAGGCCGGCGCGCCCGGCGGCGCCCCGGCCGGCGCCGGCGCCGGCGCCGAGCCGGCACGGGCGGCGCCCGCCAGCACCGTGGACCCAGGCCTGCTGCCCGCGCTGCAGGCGGCGCTGCGGTGCGCCCAGCGCACGGGGTGCGCGTCTGGAAGGGAGGGTTCTCTGCGGGCTGGTGCCTCGCTGCTGCTGTTTGCCGTGGTGCTACGGTGCGCCCGGCGGCCGGCCGCAGGCGAAAGCCATCATACAGGGTTGTCATCAACCCTGGAGCGGCCGGGCGCGATCTATGCGCCGCGCTGCGGCCGCAGGGCGCGGCCGCGCCGATGCAGGGCCCTGCGGGGCGCACCGACGCAGCCGGGCGCCAGCATCACAACTAGCGCTCGCGTCGCGGCGACCCTGCTTCCGCCGCTCGCAGGGCAGCCGAGGAGGAGGACGCCCGGCTGGGCGCGGCCGCAGCGGCGGCCTCGGCGGCCGCGGGCGCCGCGGCGGACGCGGAGCGCGCGCTGGGCGCCGTGCAGCGCCGCGCCGAGGCGCTGCTGGGCGCGCGCGGCGCGGCCGAGGGCCGCCTGGCCGCCGCCAAGCAGCGCGTGGCGGTGCGCCCCCCGGGAAGCCTGCACGTCAGGGCTTCCTACATAGCTGGACCCCAGCGCGAGCGCGTGGACGTGGTGAGCAACGACGCTCATAACTAAACAAGCTCCAAGGCGAGGCTGCAGCAAGGCGACAGCATGTGCGCCGCGCCACAACGAAGTGCCTGTGCGGCCAGCGCTCCAGCAAGGGCGTCTGAGAGCGCGCCGTGCGGTGCCGCCGCCGCCAGGACGCTCAGTGTCTCAGCTGTGCCTGCGCTGTGCCTGCGCACTGGCTCGGCTGTGCCTGCCCTAACCCTAACGGCTCAGCTGGGTCTGCTCTAACCCTAACGGCTCAGCTGTGCCTGCGCAGGCCGCCAGCTCGGCGCTGGCGGGTGCGGCCGCGGCCAACGCGGACGCGGAGGCCGCGCTGCGCGCGTTCGAGCCCAACGCGCTCGGCGTGTTCGGGCGCGGCGGCGACGGTGGCGCGTGGCGCGCGCGCGTGCGCGCGCAGGAGTGCTTCGGCGCCGCGGCCGCCGCCAAGGCCGCCGCGCTGGCCGCCAAGGAGGCCGTGCTCGTGGAGCGCCAGGCGCGCTCCGCCCCAGGGTTCTTGACAGAGCAGAGGCAAGGGACTCCAGGTGTGGGACCGCAGGCAACCACCACAAACAGACCTTGCAGGAGCGGTGAGGTGCTGGTAATCTGTGCCGACAGCATCGGCACGGGAGTCTGCTCAGCATCGGCACAGCAGGCTGTTGGTAACCTGCAAGATGTTGTAATACGTTGATGACCTGTGCCCGCGCTGTTGGCGCAGGCGCTGCTGGCGCAGCTAGAGGCGGCGGCGTGCGAGGCCGCCGAGCGCGAGGCGGCGGCGGCCGCCGCCGCCGCCGCTTCCGCGGCCGCCGCCGCCGAGCTGGACGCGCGCCTGGCAGCGCGCGTTGCGGCGCAGCGCGCCTTTGCAGCTGCGCAGCAGCGGCTGGCGGCCGCCGTTGCAGCTTGCGCCGAGGCGGCGGGTGCGACTGGAGGTCCCGACCCTGACGCCAGCCCGGGCGCACCGGCGCGCCCCAGCGCTGGCGAGCCGCGGGCCGCAGCGCCCGCGGATGAAGGCGGTGATGGGGCAGCTGCGGACGGCGGCGGGCCGGGCGCGAACGCAGCGTTTGCAGCGGGGCGCTCGGTCTCGGGCGCTGACGGTGACGAGGGCGGAGCAGGCGCGGGCGGCGGCGGGCCTGGGGCCGGGGCAGCGCCTGCAGCGCCGCGCCCTGGAGAGGGGCCACGCCCTAAGCTGGCTTGTGAGCATGTGCCAGTCAGCGAGTTCGCGCTCAGCCTGCTGGAGGAGCGCTGGTTGAGTGCTGGGTGAAAATGCTGCGCAAGCTGGCATGCTCACGACCCAGGTGGACGTGTAGGTCAGAACTGCAGTGGTCAACAACTGAGATCCCGAGGTTGGCAATAACTGGCAGGCAGGCGCTTGAGGTGTGGCCTGGCCACAAAATAAGACGCACGTGTTTCCTATGCGGGAACTGCGGCCCGACACAGGCAGACTGATGGGCTCTGGTTGTAACGCCGGAGGGAGGACGAGAATAAGTGTCCTACAGCCAACGCAGCTTACCTGAGCAGCGCGCGCCTGCGCTCCTGTGTGCTATGTCGGCACAGCCGTCTGCACCTGAAGAGTGAGATGGACTGGCAGGCAAGGCGGTTGAAAGTGCCTTGCATGGCGACCACTGGACACGAGAGCGGTGCCACCTTGGCACGTTGGTGCCTTGTTCTGCGCTACGCTGCCATACCTGGCATCAGCCTCAAATGCCATGTGCTACGCTATTTGTTACATGGCTTGTATGAGACTCCAGAAGCTGTTTAGGTAGGCTGCAGCTGCCAGTCAAGCAAACACATGCATCATGCAAACTATATAAAATATAAAATCGCAATTGCAAACTATAAATCGATATAACTACCCTGGCAGGCCCTACCTCATCCTCAGATCAAGCAAGTACGAACTCTAGTAGCTAACTTTCTGAGCTGTTTTGTGTGCCTGCTGAGCTTACTTTTCCTGATCAGAATTCACGCAACAGCACCTGGCCCCGCGTAGTGCACAGCCCACAGCCTTGACCAAGCTCTTGGTAGGAAAACCTTTTATAGCCCGGCTGCGCGCCGCCGACACCTGCACTACGAGCAGGCCAAAGTAACACTATAGTGCTTGGCACACAGCCCGCCGCCAATGGGCTTGCCCGCCGGCGGGCGGACGCTGCACGCGCCATGCGCGCCGCTCGCCTCGCACGCGCCTGGCGCGCAGCGGCGCACGCGGCTGGCAGAGAGCCCCGCTGCTCGGAGACGCGGCAGGGCGGGCTGCGCACACCTGCGGCGAGGCGCTGCGGTCACGCACGCCAGCACGGCCGTCGCGCAGCGGCCCGCCGCTGCAAAGGGCAGCAAGATGCCGGCGCTGCCGTTTGTGCGCCTGGCCGACCAGGAGGACATGAAGCTCGCGCTGATGCTCAACGTGATTGACCCCACGGTCGGCGGCGTGCTCATCATGGGCGACCGCGGCACCGGCAAGTCTGTCGCGGTGTGCCCAAAGTGCATGTCTATGGCGTGTGGCTTGTGGTGGTGTGCTGCGAGTCGCGCGCTAGGTGCAGGCAGCCTGCCAGGTCGTGAAAGCACGTTGTTGCAATACGCGTGCTCTCAGCGTCAAGGGGGGGTTACCCTGCTGTCAGCATCCCCTCCTTCATGCAGCCGCAATAGCAGGACGCCGGCACACATTGCCTGTCTCCAAACGTGACCAGGCCTGCAGCAAAGGCGCAGCAGGGCCATACGGGCAACGCCTGCGCAGCGTGAACCCTGCTGCCGCCGCCGTGCCAAAGGTGGCTCCGTCAGCGTAGGCACTTGGGAATTGCCGGACATGGGCCTGGGCCTTTACTGGCGCCGCTACAGACGCGCTTGTATGAGTAAGGAGGTATAGCATGTATCAGCCCACTTCGGCTATTCACGGGCGCAGCCCCATGCAGGCTGCTTACGTGCACCTCGTCACAGCATCCTGGTGCTGCAGGACTTGGGGCTTGGTGCGGACCCTGGAGGGTCTCGCGCTTGCGCAGGTGAGGGCCATGGTGGACCTGCTGCCGGCGATCACCGTGGTGGCGGACGACCCGTTCAACTCCAGCCCCACGGACCCCAAGCTCATGGGCCCGGACGCGCTGCGGCGCCACCGCGCCGGCGAGCGCCTGCCCGCCGCGCAGATGCCCACGCCGCTGGTGCGTTCTCGGTCCCCCCCCACCCCCAGCATGCTTGCGGGCTCTCTGGCCTTTTGCTGCCAGCATCAAGCGCGCCCGCCCGCAGTGCTGCTTGCTGCTGTCTCCAGCGCTGCCTTCTTTTCGCACTCTGCTGAGTTAGGGACGCAGACCACCACGACGACCACCAAAAATTTTCGAGTGCTGGATTGAGAGCGCATGTCTTTGCGCACGTGTTGCTCAAGACTTTTGAACACAAGACCTTCATCACGTTTCATCGCAAATGTCTGTGAGCGTGTGCGCAAATCTCAGCGAAGCGGGCGCCTGACGAGCTCCGTGCGCAGGTGGAGCTGCCGCTCGGCGCGACGGAGGACCGCATCTGCGGGACGATCGACATCGAGAAGGCGCTGATGGAGGGCATCAAGGCCTACGAGCCGGGCCTGCTGGTAGCGCCCTCCCTGTACAGATCAATGGCTGCCCTGCATAGCATGACGGCCGCCCTGCTTAGCATCATGGCCGCCCTGCATGGCATGAAGGCCGCCCTGTTCGCTAGCGTGCGAGCTTGAATGGGGTGACTGCATGCTGCATGCGTTCTGTGCTCGAGGCGCGCGCCAGGCCTTCGGGGGCGAGCCGGGGAAGTCTGTGGCAGCATGGACGCAGCCGTGCTCCCGATCTCTTTACGCAGCCCCAAGTGGGTGTGCTGTGCAGCGGCTGCGACCTGCTGCGCGCCGCGCGCACTGTGAAAGGCAGGGCCTGCCAGGTTGCCGCATGGTGAACGGCAGGCGATGCATAGGGGCAGGGGACAAGGTGGGCGCCGCATGCGCGCGCCGCGCGCAGGCCGCAATGATGCGGGGCAGCCTGGGTCTGCGTCAGTCGGGCCGCCGGCAGTGCACCAACGGGCCCCCCGACCCGCCGCTCACCCTCCCGGGTAGTGACTTGCGCCACGCTGTGGTTAGGGTCAGGGTTGTTCAGGGTAGGGTTGCGGCCGCAGCGCGCAGGTCAGGACCAACCGCGGCATCCTGTACGTGGACGAGGTTAACTTGTTAGAAGACGGCCTGGTGGACGCGGTGCTCCACCAGTCCACGTTGTGGTCAGGGTTAGGGTTGCGGCCGCCGCGCGCAGGCCAGGGCCAACCGCGGCATCCTGTATGTGGACGAGGTCAACTTGTTGGATGACGGCCTGGTGGACGTTGTGCTCGACTCCGCGGCCTCCGGCATCAACACCGTGGAGCGCGAGGGCGTCAGCATCCAGCACCCCGCCCGCTTCATCATGATCGGCTCCGGCAACCCGCAGGCGCGCAGCCCGCTGGGGGCTCCCGCGCGCCCCGGCCCGCCGCCCCGCGCCGCCAGCGTGCGCGGCATTGAGCAGCTCTGCTGTTCCGAAGCTGTTCCAGGATCATCAGCATGAGCACTGATCCGGAAGGCAGCACAAAGTTGAAGAGTGGCGACGCATGCATGGCTCACTTGTGTGTGTGTCACGCATCTTTCGGGTGCCGCCACGATGGTGCTCGTTAAAATGAACACTTTGTAATTTTAGAAGAAATCGGATTCCAATAATGGGAGGCCTTCTCGGACGCTAGTGTCAAAAAAAATGTTGTGCACCGAGTGCAGGAGGGCGAGCTGCGGCCACAGCTGCTGGACCGCTTCGGGCTGAGCGTGATCGTGACCACCATGCCCAGCATCGCGTCGCGCACGCGCATGGTGCTCGACCGGCTCGCCTTTGACCAGGCGCGGCCCCACCCGCGCCGGCGCTCAGCCTTCTGCCAGCTTCCCTCCAGCACGGCGACCTCCGGTTAGCACGCAAGGTTAGCTTGTCATAGTCAGGTACGAGCACTGCAGTGTCGCCACCTGCGGCACGCCAGCCATGCACTGCCCTCTGGTATGTGTACACGCTTGGCTTGCCGTGTTGCCCACGGAGTACCTGGCGCACAGGACCCGGACGCGTTCTGCGCCGCGGCCGAGGACGAGCAGACAGCGCTGCGCGCGCAGCTCACCGCCGCCACCGAGCGCCTGGAGCAGGCGCGGCGCCGGGCCACATGCGCATGCGGGGCGCATGTGGGGTTGCATGCGGGCGCCCGCTGCCGCGACGCGACCCCTCTTGCCTGTGCCCCGCCTGGTCATGATGTGCGCTTCGAACAGGGCGGCGGCTGGCCCTATGGGGTGCCGTGCTCTGCTCCTGGTGAAATGGTGAGCCGCGCTGAGAGCAAGTGCTTCACCAGTCTCGGCAATGACACATTTGACCTGAAGTAGTGCCGCCACAGCTGCGGCCGGCAGCCCCTTCCAAACATGGGGCTAAATGGATGGCGGCGTTCACGTCTGTCTCAAAACATCGCGGGATAGGCCTTGTCACGCTTGGGCGAGGTGCCTGTAGTGGCGCAACCCCTCCAGGCTTTCACTTTCCGGACGCCGGCAGCACGAGAGACCAAGAGGCCCCCGAGAACCTGCTAAACCGCTGAAGGCGCAGCCTGCGGCTGCGCGCAGGTGCACCTGTCGGACGGCCTGCGGCTGCAGATCAGCGAGGTGTGCAGCCTGCTGGACGTGGACGGCATCCGCGGCGACATCACCGTCAACAAGGCCGCCGCCGCGTTCGCCGCGCTGGAGGGCCGCGCCGAGGTCACGCCGGCCGACGTGCAGCGCGTCATCGCGCTCTGCCTCAACCACAGGCGCGCGCCGGGGCGCCGCGTGCGATTGTTAGGGCTCGCGCGCGCCCCCTGGGAGCGTGGCGGATGTGTTGCGGAGCAGTGCGCCGATGCTGCTGATCAGGCAGACCATGCATGCCTGCCGGCAGTGCGGGAGTGTGAGGTGTGGCGGCATGACCTGCCTCACCCCGGTGCATGCTGCACGATGCTCGTGTGCACAGATACTAGTAAGAGGTACTGTGGTTGGGCGTGTGTAGATCGGGCAGCAGGCTGCCAGGGAGTTGCTCCTCCCATGGCGCCGAGTGAATGTTGCGTCATGAGTTAGGCCGTGCTTGGGGCCGTGCTTGAGGCCGCTGCGCGTGCAGCGCACTGACCCTGCGACGGGGTTTTGCCTGACGACCAAGCGGCCGCGCGCAGGATGCGCAAGGACCCGTTGGACCCGATCGACTCCGGCACCAAGGTGGCGCTGGGCGTGCAGCGCATCTTCAACCCGCGCAAGGCGCAGGAGGAGGCCGCCAAGCGCAAGGCGGCCGCGGAGGCCGCGGCCGCCGCGGCCAAGGCGAACAAGAAGAAGGGGTCCTGGGGCGGGCTGCCGTGAGTGCGGCGGCGGCCGCGCGTGGGTGCCGAGGCAGAGAGCTCAAGTGAGCTTGGAGGCTGTGCAGACAGTGTGTTGTGACTGCCCGCGGGGGTGGTGGTGCAGGGCGCTGCACGGGGTGGGGATGGGTGGGTAGGTGTGTGTGCATGTGCGCCTCTCCATCCGTGACAATTCAGGGCCATGTTGTGGGCTGCAGCTAGTCCATGCAGTGCTGCGTGCGCAACGCGGCTGGGCACAACCGGGCCGTGCTGGGGCCTGCATGCGGTGTGGCGGCGCTCAAGCAGCACCTACACAGGCCATGCCTGCTCGAGCAGGGACGAGACATCGCGCAGCGACCACCGGGAAGGCTGTGGTAATGGGCTGAACGGTGACGCGCCGTGACGGTTGCTACACGCATGGTTGGTCTTGGTTCACTTGCGCACATGCATGTGCAGCCACCGTGTCTGGACCGATGGCTCATGCGTGAGCAGCCTGGAATGACATTTGGCCTCTGGTTGGTGAAGTACCCAAAGAGGCACTGGCAGCTGATGGAGCAGGTTGTGGTGGAGACACACACGACATGGCGCTGGTGTTGATACGCGCTGTGGCTGGTGTGCAGCGGGCCGCTGCCAGCGGCGTAGGTGAGCAGGTTGCCGGGTTGCAGCCAACCAGGCAGCCAAAAGGGCAGCCGGCGCCGGCATGTGCTTCCTGGGGAGCCAGAGCAGCTGTGAGCAAGGCACGGTCCACCAGGATGCATGCCGTGCCACCAGGTGACTTTAGGCAGCGTCATGCTGCCATGGCCCGGTTGCTGCAATATGTGCCTTGGCGGCCATTCACGCACAGCATACCCGAGGGTTTCTCGCCGTACAATTCGACAATCGGTACAATCCAACGTAGATCGCTGCTGAACGTCTCTGCGCGTCTGTTCGATCTGATAGCTTCTTTGCCTGAGCTGCCATGTGAGGAGCTGTCCGGTCGCCACAGCCTGTTGGGGTCGGCGTTATCTGTTTTCGCAGCTTCGTGGGCGGCGAACACCCGCTGAAAAGCACAGGAGCTGGCACGCTGGAGGTTGGGCGGGCTGCTTCGTGCCGCCGGCCCCTTGTTGGGCGCGGCCTGTTGCGGAAACTTCCGCCGCTCGGTGAGCATCCCCCGACATCAGGCGGGCTGCCTGGGCGTCTGGCAGTGCACGCTGTGGCGCTGCTTGCCTAACAAGCGCACAAAGAAGAGTTGCGCGCTTGCGTGCTGCCCGGTGCAAACAGGTCCGCGCTGCATGTATGCCCGTGTTGGGGAGCCTTTGTTCGCCCGAGTCTGTAGTGTGTTCAGGAGGTAGCGACAGAGGTGTGCGCCCCCGCGGGAGTGCGGAAAGGCAAGGCATTCTGGCTGCCGCGCGGTGCACGCAGAAGGAGCGCGGCCTGCCGCTTGGGTCGCTCGTGGCTGAGTGGCTCGTGCGCCTGGTGCATTCTCACACAGGCCGCCGCCTCAGGCCTGGGGCCGCGCGCTTGCAGGGGCCCGCAGACTCTGGCACGCGCAGCGGAGGGGCGGCCACCCATGCTCGTGTGGCTGGCGGCGCTCGCTGCTGTGGCTGTCTGCGTCCTTGCCGCGCTGCGGAGCGCGCGCTGGAGAGCGGCCGCCTCCCTCAGGAACCTCACAGGTGCGGCGCGCCTGCGTTGATGTGCACGTGCCCCAGCCATGCTTCCGTTCAGCTGAACAAACGTGAGAACGTGCCTGTGCGCAGGCACAGATACGTTACTAGTGCCTAGAAAGGCTCGGAACTGGTCTGCAAGGCGCAGAGCCCGCTGTCTGTGAAGCGGGGCCGCAGCTGACGCAGCGGCGCTGTGCAGGCCGCTGGCCGACGGGCAAGTATGCGTGCCAGGATGCGGCCGCTCTCGCGCTGGGCAAGCGCCACGGCGTCGAGCTGTTTGAGGAGCTCGGGCGCGGCGTGCACGGCAAGGTGTACCGCGGTGCGGCGCCGCGGCCTGCAGTCTCTGCAGGATGTCTAGTCACCTGCCTGCATCAGTCTGGCGCCTGCACTGCACGAAGCTGTACTACGAGGCGCAAGCAGCCTCGTGCCAGCAGGGCTGCAGACGTGCAGCTGTGCCAAGGGAATCAACGCGCAAGAATGCTTCTAGGCTTACCTGCCGGGGCTGCTGGCACGCAGGGCGCTACGACGGCAGCGAGGTGGCCGTGAAGGTGATGCAGCTGCTCGCGCACCAGGCGCACGCGCCGCGCAGCGAGATCAACCCGCTGTCGCTGTCGCACCCGGGCGTGGTGCGCCGCCCAGCGCTCTCGCCGCTGCACGGCCCCTCGGAGTGCGGCGGCCTGGGGCGCTGACGCACGGCGCCTGGCCGGCACAGACCCCCTGAACATACCTCCTGCGCACGCCGTGGCGGCCTCTCATACACCCGGCACACACCTGGCGAGCGCGGCGAGCCCGCACCTCTAGAAAAGAGCAAAAAGCGAGCGAGCCCGCCCGCCGCGCGGCAGGTCAAGTTCTACGCGTGGTGGTGGGAGGTGGACGCGCAGCGCGACGCGCTGCACGGCCGGCTCAGCGC
>JAABUY010006295.1_pt1:7500-10000 | contig 11641 bp, 9 predicted proteins | sample 5560271 | NCBI WGS metagenome assembly JAABUY01 (sample SAMN10711886, study PRJNA513374) | rock metagenome | isolation source: Antarctica rocks | place: Antarctica: Victoria Land, University Valley
CCGAGTTACCCGGCCCTGAGAAACTCAATGAGGTGCGACCGACTTGCCCGGCCCTGAGGAGCTCAACGAGGTGCGGCAGCCTACGGTGACGGAAAAATCAAGCCGGTGCGACGGGCTTACCCTGCGGTGAGAGATCTGATGGTGCAACTTACCCTGTGATGAAAAGGATTCAATGGGCGCGACCGACTTACCCGGCCGTGTGCGTGAGCAATCTCGGCGCGGTGCGACCGACTTACCCGGCCCTGAGAAACTCGATGGGGTGCGGCAACTTACCCCATGATGGAAAACTTCAACGGGTGCGACGGGCTTACCCGGCGGTGAGCGTGACGGCGACTCGGTGCGGCTTCCCCGGCCGTGCAGGGTCAAATGAGGTGCGACCTCCCTGACTGTGAGAGAAGTGGACCGAGGCGAGTCTGACTTACCCGGCTGTGCATCGCGTCGACGGGGCGGGCCTGACTTCCCCGACCCTGAGTGTGAGTCTCAACCGTGAGATGCAACTTATCTGAACCTGACGGGGTGAGTTGTGCGTGAGACGCTTGCTGGACTCAGGGGTGACCGTTCACGGCAAAGTGTTTTCCAAATTGTCAGGAATCGGTTGAACATGCCTGCTGTGGGCGCTCGAGTGTCAAGGTTGTTGTAGATTATTTGCAAGTAGTGAGGCTGATGATTTCAGAAGCAAGCAACCTCTGTGAAACACCGTGTAGGTGAATGGATACAGCTTTGTAGTCAGAAGAGTCAATGGTACCATGTTTGCAACCTTTGGCAAATCCATGCGAGCAAGCGTCAGGGCCGGGTAAGTCGTCGGTGGCGTGCCGGCACAAGGTTACCCGGCTGTGATCAACAGGTCAGCGTCGGGTAAGTGGTGTGGTCCCGGCGAGACAAGGTTACCTGGATGTGATCACTTCGGCGCTGGGTAAGTGGCTGGTGTGCAGGCACATGGTTACCCGGCTGTGCGCAGGTCAGTGCCGGGTAAGTGGTCGGTGGTCGCGGCGAGACGGGGACCTTACCCGCCTGTGACGGATTGACTGTCAGTTTACCCAGCCGTGAGTGCACCATCAGAGGCAGATGAGCTCATCAATGGTGTTCTGACACACAGCTACCTGGCTGTGACGGGCTTCCTTGAGCAAAGTGAACTCACCCAGTTGTGAGAAACTGCCTGATGCCTGGTCAGTGTCGGGCAAGCTTCGTCAGAGTGGTTGGCAACTTGCTCCTCTTTGATGGGTAAGGCCGTCCAGGGTGAAGCGCAGTGAGACAATGTGATCATGTGATGTCACCCCTCTGCAGTCAGCTTCTTTCTCTGCTTGCAAAAGAGCCGTTGTCGACCGAGTGCATATGCATCGGTTTCGCGACGTCACGGATGCACGTTGCGGAAACACTCCACAGAGAGTGTGACCTCGAACATGATTGCACCGCCGCAAGTACAGAATCAGTCTTGTTGTGCCGTCATGCTCACAACCAGATGCTCACAACCAGATGGAGGGCCACAGTGCATCTGACTGTGATGTCGTCGTCAGGGTCGGTCGGCGATGCTCAGATGGTGAGAATTATCTGTCTGTGAACGATGCATCAGCGTCAGATAAGTGTCGGCGACGAGAAACTTACCCATCTGTGGTGAACTCACTCGCAGTTTACCCGGCTGCGAGCGCCGTCGGAGCCGGGTAAGTGATGGGCGCAGATGAGCACTTACCCGCCTGTGACGAGCCCACTCCCAGTTTGCCCGGCCGTGAGCACCATCGGAGCCGGGTAAGTGACCGGTGATGTGCAGATGCGGGGTTACCCGTCTGTGAGAAGAGTGCCGTGTATCAGTGCCGGGTAAGCGATCGGTGTTGCAAGTGAAGGGAAAGCTTACCCGCCTGTGATGAGTGGGTCGGGTCAGGTGACTGAGCACGCGAGGTTACCCAGCTGTGAGCGTCGACGTCGGGCAAGTGGCCTGCCTTGTGACCGGAGCGTGCTTACCCGCCTGTGAGAAGATGTCGCGCCGCTTGCTCGGTGCCGGGTAACCCATGGTGTCAACTCAGCTGCAGACTTACCCTGCGGCACCCACTTACCCAGCTTTGACGTCGACACCCTCGTGCAAGCGCGAGCTCGTGGAATGTCCCACGTGCTTGTTACCCTGCTGCGAAACCTCCCCGTCACAAGTCGGTCCAGTCACCGTCCACCAAGCTTACCCTGCCGTGCTGCATTCGACGCCAAAGTGCAACCGCTCTCGCCTTGCCCTGCTGTGATCCTTCACTCGTGAAGCAGACACCACCCTCGCTCACACCTTCGGCCCCGAGTCGACCCTGCTCGCCGGATCCTCCACTTTCCCCTCCCTTACCCGGGCCCCCCCATCCCCAGCCCCCAGCCCCCAGCCCCAGCCCCATCCTGAGTGCCTGCACCCACACCCGTGCCTGTGCCCATGCCCACACCTACCTTCCAACACACCACATTGGCCCCGTCCATCTGCACCCACATCTCCCTTCAACCCCGTCGACCTCGCGCTTCCGCCTTTGGTGTCTGC
>JAABUY010006298.1_pt1 | contig 11639 bp, 16 predicted proteins | sample 5560271 | NCBI WGS metagenome assembly JAABUY01 (sample SAMN10711886, study PRJNA513374) | rock metagenome | isolation source: Antarctica rocks | place: Antarctica: Victoria Land, University Valley
ACCGTGTCCACCGGCTCCGGCGACGTGAACGTGATGAAGCCGATGCCGCGGTGGCCCTGCTTCAGCGAGTCCTTGGGCATGTATGCGTCCTGCGCGGCCGCGCCGGCGCGGGCTCAGGCGAGCGGGCACGACCCAGTGCTCTGTCGTCCTCCAAACTGTCTGCGCGGTAGAGTTCGTGCAAGGCGGGTGCCAGCGGAAAGGCAAAGCCTGCAAGGAGACAAAGCAGACGGGGTGCCTCGCGCTCGTCTGTGGAGCGCTTTACACAGCACAGGAGCTGGGGCGGCGGCTGCCAGGGCGCGGTCAGCACGCGGGGCGGGATGGGCGCGCCTGCACGCTGCCGAAGCTCTCAAAGTATTGCCGAAAGTGCTCCTCAGTCACAGTGGGCGGGATGCGTGCAACGAAGATGCGCGACGAGCGCTGCGGCGGGCCGCCGCGCGGCAGGGCCAGCTTCGGCTGCGCAGCGCGTGCTGTGCCGTCAGGCCACTGGCCTGCCAGTGCACCTATGTTAGGGCAGCATAAGCTAGCCTGACATTAGCACGCCGCGTTGCAGCAGCGCTCGCTGCTGCAACAAGCACCAAACCGTGCGCGCCCTTGCGCAGGACACCAGGGACGGCTGCTCGTCACAAAGGCACGCGCGTTCGCTGCTGAGCAAGCGAGCCCGGCGCCGGGCGCGCGCCTCGCAGCGCCGCCCGTCGACGATGTGCGCGCACTCCAGCACGCGCTGCGCGTCCGCCGCGTTCCAGAACGTCACAAAGCCGAAGCCACGCGACTTGCCGCTCGCGCGGTCCTTCATCACCACGCACTCCTGCGCGCACGGCGCGGGCGCTCACTCCGGGCTTCCCGCCCCGGGCGTGCGGTGCATTGCCGGGGCGCAGGCGCGCTTAATGCACTGCTATGCACTGCCAAGCAGGACACCGAGCAGACTTGCGCGCCGGGAGGTAGCATCAGTGCAGCGCCGCGCACCTGCAGCGGCCCGAACTGCGCAAAATACTTGCGCAGAGAGGCCTCGTCAGTGACCCACGGCAGCCCGAGGACCACCAGCTTGCGGTCGTCGGCCATGCCGCCGGCCTCACCGCTGTCGTAGCTGTCGCTCGCGGCGGCCTCCTGCGCGCGCGCCCCGCCGCCGCTCGGCCCAGCGCGCTGGCACTCGCCCGGCGAGCGGCGCTGCTCCCAGCGAGCCGTGAGCTATGCGCAATAGCGCTGTACGTGCGGAGATGCTCCTCCTTGCACAGGAATTGCACGGCAAGCGGAGCGGCGGCCAGGTGGCTGTCAGGGCTGCGCAGAGGTGCGGCATGCGCGCGCGGCCCAGGGCTGCGCGCGCCTGCTGCGCCGCGCCGTGCGCGTCGCTGTGCGCCATGGCGCTCGGCCGCGCCGCCAGCGCGCTAGTGGGCGCCCTCCCGCCGCACGCGTCCGCCGCTATGGTGGCGGCCGCGGCAGGGCGGTGTGGCGGCTTGCGCGTCTGTTTGTCCTCGCCCTGCTCGCACAGCCGGCCGGCCCATGCATCTTCCGCGCAGCTCCCAGCTTGCTCCGACGCCAGGCGCGCTGTCGCAGCACTCACCTGCCGGCCGCGCGGTGAGCGCTTTCAGAGCGCCGTGGGCGCGCGGCGCGCCTGCCGCGGGCATGCCCAGCGCAATCACGGCCCAGCTCCTGAGAATATGCCACACGTGTATGCCGCCTTACGCGCCCGGGATGCGGCGCAGGCCGCCCGGGATGACGCCAGCGCACGCGACAGAGCCCCGAAAATGTGCCGCGCCACAGGCCCCAGGGTGCGCGCACAGCCAAAGCGCTGCGGCGCGCAGCACAACCCCCATGCCCTGCCGGCGCAGCTGCGCGCGGGCCAGGCAGGCGCAGCAGCGCGCGAATCAGACACGACCTGCGCTGCAGGCGGGCGCGCTGGGCGCGCGGCACCCTCCCAAGCTGGCGATGTTGGGAACAAGCGAAGTCAAACTACCTCGGCCCGACTCCCGGCTGGCCGCCGTCACCACCGACAGCGGGCTGCTTCTTGCTGCCCAAAGATCCTACGCCCGCCGTCCCAGCCTACGCCGGCCGCACGTACGCCGAACGAGGCCGCACTCCAAGACCACTCGGGGCCGGCGAGGGCCCCCGTGCTCGGTCAGGCTGCTCACAAAGCCCACGCCCAGCTGTGACAGCCCGCTCTCTGCCCCAGGGTGTGGCGATTGCCTGCACGGGCGCGAAGCACAGGGACTTGCTCCACGCGGCCTCCTCGTCCGGCAGAGGCTCAGCAGCACGGTCGCCTGGCGAGCAGCTTGGACTGGGCCGTGCTTTCGTAGAAAGCAAAATGGGCGCGATGCGGGCCCTGCCAACCTAGACAGGTTTGGGAGCCTCGCTGGGACTCCTGGTCCCGGTGCACTCTGGGAGTAGCTTAGGCAAACCAGCACAACCTGCTCCGGGAGAAGAAGGGAAGAATAGGGCATGAGTCTCAGGTGCTTGGGCGCCCTGGCGCAGCGCGCGGGTGTGCGTGCACGGTTCCACAACAGCACCGCCTGCCGAGCGATGTCCAGCTATCAGCTGCTGTCATATGAGTACGTTCACGACATCCTTGAGAAGCGCGGCCCGCACCGCGATGCGCACCTCACGGCTGCGAAGGAGAAGGCGCGCGCAAAAGCCTCGCTGCGCCGTGCCACCCACGCATGCTTGCATTGCCCGAACGGCGCGTGCGTGGCAACCCAGTCTGGTCTCCGCAATCTAGGCCGCTCAAATCCGTCCACTTCACTGCCACGCATGCATGCATTGCCATCGTGTCACGTGCCAGGGGTGCGCTGCAGGCCCAGGAAGGCAAGCTGGTGCTGGCAGGCGCCACGGGCGACCCCACCAGCGGAGCGGTGTTTATCTGGAAGGACACCACTGCTGAGGCGCGCATGTGCAGGCCTGTGGCGCTTCTGAATTGCTGCATGTTGGTTGGCGAAGCTGACAAGCTGCGGCTGCGAGCCTGCTCGCAGGCGGTCAAGGCCTTTGTGCACGCCGACCCATACACCAAGGCGGGGCTGATTGACAAGTGGTGCGAGGCCTTGCCGCCCTCTGGTCGCTGGTTGCCTTCTGAGGCTGTTGTGTGCCTGACAGGGCCGGGCGCGCGCAGGTCTGTGACGCCGTACAACGTGGTTGTCAACGCACTGGAGGGTGAGAGCGTTGGTGATATTGGTGGTGGCGCTGGTGCCGATGGGGAGAAGGCCACCTCGCCAGATAGCCTCAATGAGAGCATGAAGGCAGAGATCGCGTCGTGATTCACAACCGGAGTGCCCTCGCCCCACATAGGTGACCTGTCGCGCCGCTTGGGTGGGGTGGTGCTACTTGCTGATGAGGAGGGATTGCAGGGGGACAGGCAAACGGGTGTGTTAGCGTGTTCACCTGTTCGTACAAAGCTGCAGGCCTGCCAGCGCTGTGATCAAGCTGCCTTGTAAGATGGCATGCTGCGGGTGAAGGGACATCCAAGCAATGGCGTTGCAAGTTGAGCCACGTACATGTTGTTTGCGAAAGGATTGCCAAAAAGTTCATCTTCTTATTTTCTACCTTGGCGCCTTCCAAAGGAGAGGTACCTCAGCGCGAGCTTCGCGCTAAAGCTTACCTCCAACATCTGCCCTCTGCAAGGCGGCGCTTTCCCTCCTTGCGGCGTTGAATCTGGTGGAAGCCTGGGGGTCCAACAGCCACACTTTGCAGCTGCACCGGAGACGGCTGGGCGCACGCGCACACAGCAAGCATGGCGGCCACAAAGATCCGCTGGGGGGACACGCTGGACGAGGACGACAGCCTGCCGGCGAACAGCATCTCGGGGCCGGACGGCCGCGGCGTGAAGACCATCGTCGAGTACAAGCGCAACGACAAGGGCGAGGCCATCAAGGTCACGACCAAGACGCGCGTGTCCAAGGTGGAGAAGAAGGTGTACAAGGCGCGCGCCGCTCAATCCGCGAGCCAGACCTGCAGCGCGGCGGCCACCTCCCAGCGCCCGCACCGAGGCGGCCGAGCCGCTCTGGGAGCCTGCCTGTGCTGCGCGCGCTCGTGCTACACCCGCAAGCCAGACTTGCAGCGCGGCGGCCACCTCCCAGCGCCCGGACCGAGTCGGCCGAGCCACTCTGGGAGCCGGCGTGTGCTGCCCATGCTCGTGTCAGGTGCTCAGGCAGGAACTGCAGTGGCCCCGAAGCCGTGCAGGCGCTTGGCCTGGCTTGCTGGGCGTGGGCGCCGCCCACAGGATGTGTCGCCTGACCGTGCTGTGGGCACCGCAAGCGCGCGGCGCCGTGACGCCGTCTTGCGCGGCGGGCGCGCCCAGGTCACAGCGGAGCGGAGGAAGTGGAAGCGGTTTGGCGAGGCGGCGAAGGAGCAGGTGCGCGCGCCTCCGCTGCGTCCCGCCTCCGCCGGGCAGCTCGCCCGCCTGCAGCGCGCGCCGCGGCCCGCGCCCCCAAGCCTGCCGTCACAGGCGCACGCAGAGCCGAGCTGGCCGGAGCTGCTCCAGAGGAAGTTGTTTAGCGTCCACAGCAGCAGCACGGGCTGCTTGGCACCAGCCCGCCCCCAGGACCACCTGCAGCCTTCTGGCGCGACGCCGGCGCCCCGCGCCCAGCGCACTCCGCCGGCCCACCCGCAGCCCCGGGCGCGTCCTGGCGCGGCGCGCGGGCGAGCGCGCAGCGGCGCGGCGTGCAGGTCGGCGACAGCGTGACGGTGCAGGCGACGGAGGAGATCCCGTTCGAGCGCACGCGCCAGACCAAGCAGACGCAGGACGAGAAGCGGCAGGAGAAGGACCTGAAGACGGCGATGCAGGGCTCCAACAAATCCGAGATCGTCGGCAGGCGCGCGCGGGCGGCTCGCTCGGGACCCTCCTGCTGCGCTGCGCGCCAGAGTCTGGCTCTGAACAGCGACGGGCGCTGGCCCGCAACGCGCTGTGCTGCGGGATGTGGGCGCGGGGGTGCCTACCATGACTACTAACGCGCGCGGCCTGGGGTGGTCCTGTCCCGCAAGCGCATGCGAGCTTGCCACGAGCGCCAGCAGGCAGGGCCGGGCGCGGCTGGGCGGGCCTGAGCGCGGCTGAGCGCGCTGCGCGCGCGCGCAGCCTGAAGGACATCCTGTACCGCAAGCGCATGGAGCGGCAGCTGCTGCAAGCGCGCGGGCTCGCGGCCGGCCCTGAGCGGCCGCCCGACGAGGACGACGTGCGCGGCCCCGGCCACGTGCCCCATTGGACAGTCCACGGCTTGTGGCATTGCTGGCTGTGTTGCTGGCTGTGTAACACCCTGGGGCTCTGAGTATTAGCATATGTGATGGAGGCTTGTGAGGCCTGCGCCCTGACCCGGCTAGGCTGCCGGCCGCACCCGGGGGGGCCGGGCCGTTGTCGGCGAACATGACCAGTAGGCATACATAAAGCTCCAAATCCCTGCAATGACCCGGCAGCGCAGCGCTGTTCGTGTACATGTTACTCACGATCGGACACGATGCAAAAGTGCCATTGGACTGATCGCCTGCCGATCAGACCGGGCAGCTGCTGCAAGGACCGCGCGGCGCCGCGCAGGACATGCCGGGCGGGCTGCCGGTGGCGGGCAGCAAGCCGGGCGGCTACGTGCCGCCGAGCCGGCGCGCGGGCGCGGGCGAGGGCGACAGCATGCGCCGGCGCGAGGAGAACAGCGTGCGCGTGACCAACCTCAGCGAGGATACGCGCGAGGACGACTTGCGGGCGCGGCCCCGCCCCCGCGCGCGCGCCGCAGAGCAGGGCGCCCTTGCCAAACCCCGCCAGCGGGGACCTGCGTGTGCGAGGACGGCCTGCGGACGCGCCTCGGCCCCGGCCTGGGCGCCCCAGGTCTTCGCTGACCTGGTCTTCATCTTCTGTGCCAGCTCAATGGCGAGCGCTCGTACCTGCTTGGCTGTCGTGTGTGTGGGACAGCCTGTTGACACAGGTCTGCGTATATATTGCTACCTGCGTCCTGCTGCGCGTGGTGGCCAGGGTGCTGGGCTGACGCGCGCGTGCGCGCCCGGCGCAGGACCTGTTCAGTCCGTTTGGGCCAATCTCGCGGATCTACATCGCGTACGACCGCGACACGGGCGAGGCGCGCGGCTTCGCATTTGTCAACTTCGTGTACAGCCAGGACGCGCAGCGCGCCATCGAGAAGCTCGACGGGCATGCCCACCCATCCCGTGACATCAACTTATTGCTGATATGTTGTTTTGGTAGTATGCGGCCTGTGTGGTGAATGTGCAAGGCCCTGTCAAGGGCCGCAGACGGGGCGCTGTGCCGCGCACGAGCCGGGAGGCTGCTTTGTGGTCCTGCCCTCGCCTGCGGTCGTGTCACGGCAGGAGCGCATGCATGCAAAGACCACATCCTCGGCCAAATGCAGTGCACATGCAGTGTGAGGCGGTGTGCGCGGCAAGTCAAGAGCGGCTCATGCGCTCGCCATTCGGCTATGTGAAGCCCGCTTGAGCGCCTGAGCGCTTGCTCAGCTTTCTGAGTGTGCAGGCACCGGCGCACTTTCCTGCTGGTGCGCTGCGGATCTGCAGTGGTGTTGGGGACAGCTGCTCAGGTTCAATTTTGGTGCGCGCAGGTATGGGTACGACAACCTCATCCTGCGTGTGGAGCTGGCGCAGCCGCGCGCTGAGCGCCCTTGAGGGCAGCATCGAATTGCGTACATGTGTGACGGAGAAGTATGCCTCGGCATGGGGCGCCCCGGTGTACTCGACTACATGCGTTGCCGTGCAGCCATGCGTTTGTTGACCACGCCCAGCTGGCGACACTGTAACACCTTGCCGCATCCATACTAGCACCCCTGATAATATACTACACAACACTGCACCTCTTTGTGTTGAAGCGGTCGGAAAAGCGTGCTTCACAGTGGTCCTATGGCTGAAGAGGACGTCAACTAAACAGCGCAGGACAGCCACGAGCGCAGCCATGCACTATGCCGTCCTAGATAGCAGCGGACACAAGCTGTGCAACACTAGCACAGGTGTCTGACACATTGCGCGCCACTTCGATTGCACGAGTGTCACAAGCACAGCCCAAACAGCACATCCATTCTTTACCAATACATGCCAAAGCCCAGCTGCTTGGGCGGGCTGTCCAGCGCCCAGGGCGGCCGGTTCAGCTCCATGCGCAGCGCGCCCTCAGAAGCCATCTGCGCGTGTCCGTGCATGCTTGGTCCCCATATCCTGTGCATGCACCTCTTGCATGACGAACAGGCTGTGGCGGTGCACATCGTCCGCATCACATGCCCACATGCGATGATGCAGGCCGTCGAGCAAGACGCAGTCACGGTGCCGGCCGACCATCTGCCTCTGGCACTTTGTCTACGCACATAGCTCTCACGCACCCCCAGGCCGCTGTCGCCGTCACGGTGCCTGCCAATACCACCAGTGCCCGCAGGCTCTTGCTCACAGACGAGGAGGACGCACCCAATATGCATCAATATGCCTGCATATTGCCTGCATCCCCGAACCAGGCAGGACAATCCAAGCGCGGGCTGCTGCAACGCCGCTGCCTCGCCGCCGCGCCCCTACCCTGCAAGGGGGAAGTATAGCCAGGGCAGGGCGCGCGCCTGCAGCAGCGCGCGCCGGTCGGGCACCGCCTCGCGCTGCTCGGGGAACCAGACGCCCGGCTGCGTGCCGCCCGCCAGCATGGCCCGCACGAACGCCGCCGTGCAGATCCTGCACGGACGGAGCCCCAGGAGATTGCGCACTGCTAGCGCACATGAATGAACCTGGCCCCAGACGACTGACCCTGTTGCGCGGGCAGTGGTCGCACAGTGCGCCGCCCCAAGCCCCGCGCCTCCTCGCTCGCGGCTGACGTGCCCACGACGCCGCCCACGTGGACATGGGTGGCGCTCCGCAGTGTGAGGGCGCGCTCATTGCCTCGTCTTCCCAGGCTGGCTCCAGACCGCTCACCCGGCGCGACCGCCGCACAGCGCGGCCTCTCCAGGCTGCAGCCTGGCCCCAGCTTTGCGCGGGCGCCGGCCGCGGACCACGCTCTGCCACAGCAGCCTGTGCAAGTAGACGCCGGCGGCGGCGGTGCCGTCAGCAGGGCAACGCGCGGGGGGCGGCCGCGCACCCCACGCTCTGCGACAGCAGCTTGTGCACGTAGACGCCGGCGGCGGACGTGCCGTCGGCGAGCTCCACGTCCACGCGCATCGCCACGGCCTCGCCCACAAGCGGGTCCACCGCGCGCACCCAGATGCTCGCCAGGCCCGCCAGCCACTTGGACCTGCGCGGCAGGCGCGCCGGCCGTTGTAATACATAATAAGCTCCGAGATGCACCCGGACACTCTGCCGTACGCAGCGTGCACGCCCGCAGCTCGCCGGGCTGGCCGGCCTTCTGCATGACATTCGGACGGCTCGGGTGGGCGGACCTGCGCCGGCACAAGGAAAAGACCCTGTTTTCGTGTAAGCGTGGTGGGCGCCGCACTAAGGTGCAGCGCAGGCCTTCGCCTCGGCCGCTGCACCACAAGCGAGGCGACAAGACCGCACCATGGTCGACATGGCTCATGTCAGGATAAGTCTGGGTAAAATAGCACAGGCGCGCCAGCAACCATTGTGCGCGCTGCGGGGCGGGGCGCACTTGGCGCGGTCCTCCAGGAAGCCCTTGGGCGCCAGCCGCGCGACCGCCACCATCGCCCTGCGCCCCAGAAACCCTTGGGCTCCCACCCCGCCGGCCGCACGCGCAGCGTAAGCGATGCGCCGCGGGCATGCCATGGAGAGGTCGCTGCCATTATTAAAAGGAACAAGGTATTGGTAGCATTGAGGAAGCGGGAGGCAATACCTCTGGCGCTCTGATACAAAAGCAAGCACTGTACCACGTCAGGAGACACTAGCGGTGTCGCCGAGGGGGATATCAGTGTCCGGGCGCGCGCCAGTTCCAGAAGACGGGCGCGGTGGCGAAGCGCGCGCTGACGCTGGGCACGCGCAGGTTGACGTGCGTGGACTCCACCTCCGGCAGGTTGTACAGCCAGGCCGTCACGCGCCCGATCGGCCGCCCAAAGTCGATCAGCCGCGGGCCGCTGACGGGCGGCGCCAGCACCTGCCGCCCGTCAGATATGGAGGCAAATTCGGCACAAGGGTTGTACTTGCCTGCATGCACATTATTTGACCTTGGCATTAAAAAACAAGCACTGCATGAATGTGCCGCCTACCATAACGCAAGGGCACAGTCCTGCACGGAAGGGCAATAAAAATTCGTGCGAAAGTGTCGGCAACCACCATGGCCATTGTTATGGGCCTTGTCGAGCTTGCAAGGTTGCGCGCTCGCGCGCTCGTGCGCAGAGGCAGCGACCCCCAACATGTGCCACGTGAGGCCGCGAGCGGCGCGCGCCTTCTTGTTGTTGACGTACGCGGTGGCCTCCTCGCCCGCCAGCAGCAGGCTGGTCTCCATGATGGTGGGCCCCACGCCGCCCGAGCCCGCCTGCGGGCAGCAGGCGCACAGCACGTGGGTGGTGCAACGCGTCGTGGCCATCACAGGGCAGTCCCCAACACAACCGCGTGCTACGTCTAGCGACCTTACCAGGCTTGCCAGCATGGCGACGCCGCTGGGGCGCCACGGCGCCAGCCGAGACAGCAGCGGCCCAGCCGCCACTAACAGATGTGTGCCTACCGTGCATAGCGGCTCAGGCTTGGAACTGCCACCAGGACTGCCAGGGAGTGCGACGCACACTGCCAGCCCATTTCCTCAGTTGTACAAGCCCATATGAACAGATGGGTAGGCGGGCCTGCACCGTGTAATAGGAGTACAGGACGCGCTTGGGCTCGACAGGGTCCCCCGAGAGCGCGGCCTGCGCGTCGGCGCCGGGGGTGCCGCCCGAGGTCGCCGGGGCGGGCGGCGGCTCCAGCACGGCCGTCGCCGCGCGCTCGCCGCCGCGGAGCGCCGCCTCCGACGCGGGCCCCGGCTGGCCCTCGGACGCTTCTCGGCCCTCGCCGCCCGCCCGCGGCGCCCTCGCGCGCGCCGCGGCCTGCGAGCCATTGGCTGACGCGGTCTGCGAGCCATCCGCCGCAGCGCCGGCGGCCGCGCCGGAGCCCTTCCGCCAGCTCCAGTCATTGGCGTACTCGCGCCGCGCAATGGACACCATATGCGCCGCCATGACCTGCGCGCCGGCCAGCCCGCCCTCCAGCATCACAGCAACCACGCCATGCGCCATTGCACAGCAGCAGCAACATCCCGGGTCTCGAGCAGCAAACGCACGAGTAACGTGCGCTGCCTGCAGCACTGCCGCAAGAGCATCAGCATGACCGCTCCCGGTCAGCCGAGGACTGCCAGCGGCAAGCCACGACACCCATGTGAAAAGCCACAACTAGTTTTGCTTGCATGGCGCGGTCGAGCTACAAGGCGCACGTTGGAGATGCCCGGGTAGATGCCGGCGGTGGTGATGGCAGGCACGCCGGCATCGACCGCCTGCTGGTGGTAACCGCGCGCGCGCTGCGAGTAGTCCGCGTCGTCGCACACGTCCATGTACGCCACGCGCGCCGCCAGCGCAGCCTCCAGCACCGCGCAGCGCTCCTTGCGCTGGAAGGGCCTGCGCGCGCGCGAGAGGCTTGGCACGCTGGTGGGGCACACACGCGCAGCACCGCGCAGCGCTCCATGCGCTGGAAGGGCCTGCGCAAGTGGTGACTGCGCAAGGCTTGGCACGCTCATGGGGCACACGCGCAGCCACACCCTGCCGGCGCCCCTCCGCCGCCGCGCGCTCCTCGCAGAGAGGAACCCCCTGTACGTAGGCTACTTTATATAACACTCCGTGCGCCATGCAGCGTCGCAAGCACAGATGCCCTTGCTATTATACAGTTGCAGCTAACCTGCTACAGACGTGCCGCCCTGCGCACAAGCAGGAGCTGGGTGCCGACGTGCACAGAGCACTCCCGAGCCCGCTCCTAGCCTCGCTAGCTTGCCGCAAAGCATTTGTTGTAGCCGTTGTCCGGAGCTGTGGAGTTCACAAGCAGTGCCGTGCAGTGTTGGCTGATCCCACAGCAAGCGACAGCAGCGCCAGGTCACACACCCGGCCGTGTGCACAACCAGGTCGACGCCCTGCAGCGCGGCCGACAGGTCGGCGTCATCGTCGATGTCGCAGCGCACAAAGCGCGCCGCCGCCAGCTCCGGCCGCTTCGCCACCAGGCTGCGGAAGCTGGCTTCGCTGCGGCTGGCCAGGGCCACGTCCAGGCCCGGCTCGCTGCGCAGCAGCACCGCCGCCGTGGAGCTCCCCACGCGGCCCGTGCCGCCGAGGCTGCAGCAAGAAACAGACGCTCAGTCAGCCTGTTACTGCCACGCATATCGTGCTTGGCTCGCATTCACTCCGCCGAGCCACAGCCGCAAAGCCACAGACTCGCTGGGTGCAGGCAGCACTGCCCATACACAGCAAGGAGCAAGGCACACGTTTGAACGCATGCCCGAACAGCAGAACACAAGGTTGCATAAGAGCCTCGGGCTTACATTAATACGCGCTTGCCGGCCGCGGCGCTTCCGTTGCTGGCCGCAGCGGCCACCACACACACGCGTGCTCTCTGGCCACGTCGGCGCGCTGAGCAGCGCCACAGCTCGCTGACCGTATGTTTCTGAGAGGTCCTCCGCAACGTGCTGCGGCAGTGCCGCGGCGCATTACTAGGCAGGGAGAGTATGCACGCAGTGCTATGCCGGCCAGACACTGAGGGCTGGCCGCACGCAGCACGCACCACAGGTG
>JAABUY010006299.1_pt1 | contig 11639 bp, 9 predicted proteins | sample 5560271 | NCBI WGS metagenome assembly JAABUY01 (sample SAMN10711886, study PRJNA513374) | rock metagenome | isolation source: Antarctica rocks | place: Antarctica: Victoria Land, University Valley
CCATGCGCTAACCAATGGCTCCTCTGATTTTGTAACAATTAACCTTGCTGATCAAACAGTGCAAATAATTGGTAATACTGCTATTGTACGCCATGTACTTACAGCAACAACTAATGACAACGGTAAACCGGGCAATGTAAAACTTGACATTTTGCTGGTTTGGATAAAATTTGATGTAAAAGGCTGGCAACTTGTAGCCCGGCAGGCTGTAAAACCACCGGTAAGCTAATGGTTACTTAAGTAGAAAATAATCAGGTTTAAGAAGTGCTTAATATAAATATCTGGGGGAAAATCCCTCGCCTTTAGGTGAAGACTTTAGTTTTATAAAAACATAACAGATGAGATGGTTTTAGAGTATATAAAGAATTAGGATGAAAACGCATCCAATGAGGGCTTTGCAGTTTCAGACAGACTTTAGATGGCTTTAGCCGATTACAAATCTATCGCCTTTCAGGCGATAGTAGTTTAATTTGTGGATAAACTGAGGGCCTGTTTAAATTTCTATCATAAAAAATTATAGCGCTTCTTTTATGCCTATAAATCCGGTACAAAAAACACAAGGGTTTAATGGTTTTTATATGGTAAAAGAAGCATTTGAAAACATTTGAAATAAAATTTAAACAGGCCCTGAGCATTAAAACATTTTTGTGAAACCAATAATGCTTTTATCGATAGGTATAGGTAAAAAACAACTACTGACAGGACTTGTGATATTTATTTAGGAATTGAAATTGTTTAAACTTATGTTGGGCAGGGTTAAACCGGTAGGCAGATTTTTTTGGGTGAACAGTTTTTTGAAGGGCCATAGGTTCGGCACATCTTGTAAAAATGGGTTTCAACCCGTTTAACTAATTCATTATAAAATTTGAAAAACCAATCAACCTGAAAATGGACAATTGTTTATTTGACCTGACCGGAAAAGTTGTTCTGGCAACGGGCTGCAGCCGCGGTATTGGTAAAGCAATGGCCGTTGCCATGGCAGAAGCCGGTGCAGATGTGATCGGCGTTTCTGCTTCGCTGGAATTGGAAGGCAGTGAAGTAGAAAAAGAAATTACAGCATTAGGCCGGAAGTTTAAAGCTTATCAGACTGATTTTTCTGACCGGGAAAAACTTTATGGGTTTTTGGAAAAACTATTTAGCGAAAATCCTAAAATCGACATTCTGATCAACAACGCCGGAATGATTTTGCGCAGGCCCGCTGTCGAGCATCCTGATGAAATGTGGGACAAAGTAATGGCCGTAAACCTGGACGCGCCTTTTATTTTAGCGAGGGAAGTTGGCAAAAGAATGTTGGAACAGGGTTCAGGAAAAATCATTTTCACCTGTTCTTTGCTTACATTTCAAGGTGGCATTACCGTTCCGGGATATGCAGCAAGCAAAGCGGCTTTAGGCAGTTTAATCAAAGCATTGTCCAACGAATGGGCATCAAAAGGTGTCAATGTAAACGGCATTGCGCCTGGTTATATCGCTACCGATAATACCGAAGCATTACGAAATGACCCGGAACGAAGCGCGTCGATCTTATCTCGTATTCCTGCGGCACGTTGGGGGGAATCGGATGATTTTAAAGGGCCGGCAGTATTCCTTGCTTCTGCTGCTGCGGATTATGTACACGGAACAATTTTAACTGTTGACGGCGGCTGGATGGGCCGCTGATTTTTTACCGATAAAAAAAGTATCAAAATGGAAATAAGATTTCAAAATAGTCCGAAAGAGGCCAGCGAAATGAATACCCGGGAATTGCGCACAAATTTCCTGGCACAAAACTTAATGGTTGATGATGAAGTAAAATTAGTTTACTCGCATTACGACCGCATGGTTATAGGCGGGGCAAAACCGGTAACGAAACCGCTTAAACTGGAAAACCACCCGGAACTTCTGGCAGGATATTTTCTGGAAAGACGCGAAATTGGTATCATCAATGTTGGCGGTGCCGGACAGGTAGAAGCAGATGGTGTAACTTTCGACCTGGAAAAACTATCTTGTGTTTACCTTGGAAAAGGCACCAAAAATGTTGTTTTTAAAAGCAATAGCTTAGCAGGACCATCTGTTTTTTACCTGCTTTCTGCACCGGCGCATCAAACTTATCCTTCCGTAAAAATGACCAAGGATGAAGCTTCGCCAGGAACGATGGGAGCGGTAGAAACAGCAAACGAACGCACGATTTACCGTTACATTCATTTAGATGGCCTAAAAAGTTGCCAACTGGTAATGGGATTGACCATTTTAAGCACCGGAAGCGTTTGGAACACGATGCCTGCACATACACATACACGCCGCATGGAAGCTTACTTTTATTTTGACGTGCCCGAAGAACAACGTATAGTTCATTTAATGGGGGAACCGCAGGAAACCCGCCATTTACTGGTTGCCAATCACGAAGCTGTTATTTCTCCGCCCTGGTCAATCCATTCCGGTTGCGGCACGGCCAGTTATGGTTTTATCTGGGGAATGGCCGGTGAGAATTTAGTTTACAGCGATATGGATCCGGTTGCCATTGGTGATTTAAGATAATACTGTTATTCCTAAAACAAAGATAGGGCCCACCCTGTAAAACATCAGCGGCTGGTTTAAAACTGGCGTGGGTGCGGTTGGTTCAGGCAGCAAACCCATCAGCAAAAAGTGCTGGAAGGTAAGCTGTATGACGGTCTTTTTACCACCGTAAAAGAAGCATATGAATTAGTAAAACCTTGTAAACCAACATAAAAAAGACATAAAGGTGGGTAAATACAGATGGGTAATCGTTGCGCTGCTTCTTTTTGCAACCACCATCAATTACATGGACCGGCCAGTTTAAATTTTGTTCAATATATTTTAATATGCTTCTTTTATCACCTAAAAAACATAAAACTTTCAGTGCTTTTTGTATCGATGTATAGAGATTGAACACAAAATTTATATTGATAAAAGAAGCATATAAATTATTCCATACAAATTTAAACAGGTTCTTAGAATTCACTAAAATGTTTATTTTCCTATACAAACCTCTGTTTATATTATCATTTATCACTTTAACAATAGTGAAGGACTTACAGGCGCAAATCCCTAAACAACCTGATCAAAGTCTGAAAAAAACAATTGATCAAAATTTTAAGGATGCCAATGCGCAATACCATGTGATGATGAAGGGCTTGCCTGCTGATCAGTTTCCGAGGTCATATAATGCCGATAAAAAGACGTTGGTTACCAGTGGTTCAGCCTGGTGGTGTAGCGGGTTTTATCCGGGTACCTTAATCAATATTTATAAGGAGGCCAATGATAAAGAACTATATGACGAAGCTTTAAAAAAGTTAGGGTCTTTATCTAAAGAGCAACATAATAAAACAACTCATGACCTTGGTTTTATGATGTATTGCAGTTTTGGCAATGCTTACCAGATAGATCATAGCAATGAGTACAAAAATATATTAATCAATAGCGCTAAATCTTTAATCACCCGTTTTGATCCCAAAGTAGGATGTATCAAATCTTGGGATTCTAAAGATTCATCAGATTATATTGTTATTATTGATAACATGATAAACCTCGAACTACTTTTTTTTGCCACGAAAGCTACAGGCGATTCTACCTACTACAAAATAGCCGTTACACATGCCAACACGACCATGAAGAACCATTTCAGGGCCGACTATAGTTCTTATCACGTGGTTAATTACAACGCGCAAACTGGTGCTGTAAAAGAACGCAAAACAGCTCAGGGCGCTGCTGAAGAATCAGCCTGGGCACGCGGACAAGCATGGGGGTTGTATGGTTATACGCTAATGTATCGTGAAACCCGGGACGTTAAATACCTGGAACAAGCCAAACACATCGCTCATTTTATTCTGACAAATCCCCATATGCCTGCTGACAAGATTCCTTACTGGGATTTTAACGCACCCGGCATACCAAACGCACCGCGCGATGCATCTGCGGCAGCCGTAATGGCATCAGGTTTATTGGAACTGGGTACTTATATAAATGGCCGGCTTAAACAACAATATTATTCAACTGCTGCAACTATTATCAAGAACCTGTCGGGCCCGCAGTATAAAGCAGCAATTGGAACTAACGGCGGCTTCCTTTTAAAACATAGTGTAGGCCACAAGCCTGCTGGCACCGAAATAGACGTACCGCTAACCTATGCCGACTATTATTTTATTGAAGCTATGCAACGTTATCAATTATTGTCAAAACACAAACCTTAAGCCATGAAAAAGTATCTATTTGCCCTGGTTTTCTTTTCAGTATCCATATCAAAAGCGCAAACGCCGGTTGATCTTTCAGGCTTAGATAAAAGCGGCCCTGCGAAAGTAAAGGTAAACGGACAACTAATGAATGTAAGCTGGCCTGCCGGCAAAGCTGGGGAAGGGCAGTTGCTGTTGGACTTAAATAGTAAGAATCCGCTGTTTAAAAGTATCAGGCTCATCAACGGATCTGCTGTTGGCGAGATTGCCGCTAACCTTGACCCGGCTTTTATCTTAACCATTGGTAAACGTACTTTAAGCCCAAGCAGCGGCGGCTGGGATGTTTTCTTTGATAAAGTGCCCACAAAGCCGCACCATTCCTACACGGTAAGTTTTGATAAACGCAAGGCAAGCGTAACCACAACAGGTGCCCATACTACCATCAGGATAGGCGAAATGCAGTCTTCCACTTTTAAAGGCGCGTTAGAAATTATTGTATACAATGGCAGCCCGCTTTTCAATGTAGCTTCTGTAATGTCAACCGAAGTAGATTCTACTGCCGTTTTGTATGATGGTGGCCTGGTTAGTAAAAATCAACCCTTCAGCCATATAGCCTGGTCTAATGTGCAAAACCAGCTCCAATTGGTTACTGCCAATCAAACCGACACCAGCAAAAACCTGGAAGTGAAATATCGTACAGTCATCGGCGAAGGTAAAGGCGGCAGCCTGGCACTTTTTCCGGCACCGCATCAATATTTTTATCCGTTGGATGAGGCCTTTAACCTCAGGTTTACCTGGTATGGCAGTAATTACCGAAACATGATACCTGGTTTTGGTATGGGCATCAGGCAGGAATTGGAAGGCGATAAACGCTATGTTCCATGGTTCAACGCCCCCCCAAAAACACAGCAGCGCCTCAACTTTTTTTGCCTGCTGACTACCGGGAAGCCGGCCCTGGCCCTTGAGGAAGTAAAGAAATTTACCCACGGCGATGTGTATAAGCCATTGCCTGGTTACAAAACTATGGAAAGCCATTTTCATAATGAATTTATTTCAAGGGTTGTGCTGGCGGGCAAGCCCATACCCGATGTTCCGAGCTTTGTAAAGGTTTTTAAAACTACCGGCGTTAATATCGTACATCTGGCCGAGTTTCATGGCATGGGTCATCCCACGGGCCCGGATAATACCCGGTTAAACGAACTTCATGCGTTATTTGAACAGTGTAACCGGTTATCAGACCCTGATTTTCTGTTGCTTCCCGGCGAAGAAGCCAATAATTTTTACGGCGGCCATTGGCTGGCCTTATTCCCGAAACCGGTTTATTGGGTAATGTCAAGAAAGAATGGTGTGCCTTTTGAAAGCGAAAGTTCAACCTATGGCAAAGTTTACCATGTGGGCGATAAAGATGATATGCTGAAATTGCTGGAAACAGAGCACGGCCTGGCCTGGACAGCCCACGCACGCACCAAAGCCTCGACCGGTTTTCCGGATGCGTATAAAAATGAAAAGTTCTATACTTCAAACACATTTATGGGTGCCGCATGGAAAGCCATCCCTGCGGATTTGTCGTTACCAACTTTAAGCAAGCGGGTTTTAAACCTGATGGACGATATGAACAATTGGGGACTGAAAAAACATGTAATTTCGGAATGCGATATATTTTCCATCGAACCTAAGAACGAAATGTATGCCCATTTAAATGTGAATTACGTAAAAATGGATAAACTTCCGGAATTCAAAAATGGCTGGCAACCGGTTTTAGATGTAATGGAGCAGGGCAAATTTTTCTCCACTACCGGTGAAGTGCTGATCCCTGAGTTTACGGTTAACGGCAAAAGCACAGGCAAAACTTTGCAATTAGGGGCAGATGGTAATGCTAAAGTACAATTTCAGATCAACTGGACATTCCCGTTAAATTTTGCCGAGGTTGTATCGGGAGACGGAAAAAAGGTATACCGTGACAGAATCAATTTAAATGACACTTACGCATTTGGCAATAAAAACGTAACCTCTAATATTAATTTGAAAGGGCGCACATGGGTACGGCTGGAAGTTTGGGACATGGCCACCAATGGTGCTTTCACACAAACCATTTGGTTACAACAGTAATTTTATCTAATGAAAGTAAGCTTAAAATTTAAAAGAAGTAACTTTAAGGACTGTTTAAAATTTGCTTGATAAGATTCCTATGCTTCTTTTATCACCTAAAAAACTGGCAAGTATTTAGTTTTTGGTTTATTTAAATTGATGCAAACACCAAATTTTATAGGGTAAAAGAAGCATGATTATCAATTCTGAGCATACCGAAGGATCTTGTATTAATTTAAACAGGCTCTTAATATCAGTATGAAAATTCACTAAAAAAACAGTCGTCGTGTTTTTGATTACTGGTATATACAGAAATGTTTCTTATGTTAACAGGTAGGGTGAACAAATAAGATGATACTCAATTCTAACTATACCTTTGACAAAGCTCAATTCAAATCCTGACGCTAATAAACCTGCCATCAACCCAAGCGATCATTTAGCAAATGAACGTACTTTTTTAGCCTGGATCCGTACCAGTATTGCTTTGATGGGTTTTGGTTTTGTAGTAGTTAAGTTTTCCCTTTTCATCAAACAGTTGTCGGTTGTTCTATCAGGCAGAGTGATCCTTCCGGGAAAAGGCTTTTCAGCATCAATTGGCATTGCTTTAGTTGCTATAGAAGCATTACTCGCATTATTAAGTTATCTGCGTTACCGGTACACAGAAAAACAGTTGCTAAACAAAGCATATTACCCGTCCTCACTGCTTTCTTTATTACTCACTATTGCCATCATTTTAATTAGTTTGTTGCTGTTATGGTACCTGTTGCCTAACCTATGGGCTTAATATATTTGCTGCTTCAACTTGATTCCTTTAACTGATAAAAAACAATCCTGCAATCCCTATAATATATGTAATCAATACCAGCATGGAATCTATTCCCATACGCAAAACCTGCTTTTGTGGACGAAAGATGAGTCCGTATATATAGATCGTGGTTAGGAGCATAGCAAGCCCGGTCAAATAAATATCTGATTTTTGCGCCATGGGCAATACGGCTTTCCCTGATAATAAAGTAGCAATCAGGAAAAGGACCGGTAAAAAAACGTTCCCACCAAAAATATCGCTGATCGCCAGATCATAATCCTTCAGTTTAACGGAAGCTAAACCGGTTAGCTGCTACAATATAGAAATGATCCTGTTTAAAGTTGATTTTGAAGTGCTGATCGCCAATTTGTGTCCTTCTGTGTCCAAAACAGGGTCTTAACAATTTCCTTTGTTAACTCAATTATGTCGCCTTATTCTTTAATAACTTCATATTATCTAAACCTGTTAACAGAACAATTAAAGGTAAAAAGCTGTTGCATAAATATTAACTTCTATTAAATCAAAAACACATGTTCCATCACGTTAAAGACTTACAGTTTAATGCACGGGTATCCCGCCCTGACCCTTTTTTTGCTAATTTATTATTAGAGCAATTTGGAGGAGAAAATGGAGAATTGGCAGCAGCCATGCAATATTTTACCCAAGCATTTGGTGCTAAAGTACCGCATCCGGACAAATACGATATGCTTATGGATATCGCTACAGAAGAATTCAGTCACCTTGAAATTGTGGGCGCAACCATACAAATGTTATTAAAAGGAGTAAATGGCGAGTTGAAAGACGCCGCTGATAATTCTGAGATCATGCAGGTGATGAACGGAAAAGCAGCCAAAGAAAGTATTATTCACCAGGCTATCACCGCTAATCCGCAATTTGCTATTATTACTGGTGGTGGTGTAACGCCAAGAAACAGTCAAGGTATTCCATGGTGCGCTTCTTATATACATTCCAATGGCGATTTGACCGTCGATTTGCGCAGTAACCTGGCTTCAGAATCCCGTGCTAAGATTGTTTACGAGCACTTGATGAAGTTTACAGATGATCCTTATATCCAGGAAACACTTTCATTCCTGATGACCCGTGAAGTTGCCCATTATAAAATGTTTGAGGCAGCCTTGGACAGCATTTCCAACAACTTTCCTCCGGGCGTGTTGCAGGGAGATCCAAGGTTCACACAGCAATATTACAACACATCTCCTGCGAACAGCGTACGCGGACCATGGAACGAAGGTGAGATGCCAGGCATGGGTAAAAATTGGGAGTATATTGCTGATCCGGTAGCTAATGTTAAAGAAACGGAAGGACTAACTGTGAATACTGATCCGATGACCAAGGAATTAGCAGAAACAGAAAAAGTGAACAAGCAGATGAGCAAATTGAAAAGCACTGAAGTAAAAAGTGCTGAACCTAAAGGTGTAGCACAGTGGAGCACGTTTGCAGAACCTGCCGGAGCATTAAAATCGTGATTCCTAAATCTCTCGTTCAATCCGTATAACTGGTAGCAAATCAGAATAAGTTAATTAATTTATTGACGTGGTTTGCTGCTGGAAATGGATTAGACATATATAGAAAAACATACAAGTTCGATAACCTTGTATGTTTTTTTTATTCTCTTTCTGATAACTAAAATCAGAATTCCTACTATATTTTTAACAGTCCCCTTAAGAAACTATTTTCTACGCATATTCTATATTGCTAAGTCATGCAATGTTAGATTTTGATAATTTCTGGTTATGATAGATCAACATATATAATCTAAATGCACAGTTAACCTGGGATATCTTTGAGATATTAAATCACCTGATTCAATTGCCGTTATGAACAGTCAGCCGCCCGAAAAAGAAGGTATCAAAGACGGGACTGGCTCTTTATGCGGAAAAGCTTTAAGCAAAGCAAACTCAAGCACAATCGGAGCAGAAAAATTAGGCAATTGGTCTTTATCAAATTTAAGTGAAGAACAATTTGTTAAAGAATTATTGGAAGACCAACTTTTTGTGCCTAAATATTTCCCTTTTGATGTAGAGCTGAACAAAAAAGGTACACCAGTGCTTCGTTTATCGAACAGGGCTTGACGTTGTTGGGGGATTTGAAAAACGTCCGCCCACAACTGAAGCCCAATTTTTTTAAAGTTGAAGTTAAGAACTAAAGTTGAAAATTGAACGTCGAGCTGAAACTGAAGCTGCTAACGGAACTACAGCCAAAGTTACAACGTCCTGCCCCAATAACGCCAAACCTCTTGTTAGCGGTAGTGGTTTTGTCCGTCTGCTGTTCATTAGTTAAAAGTTTGTCTGAACTCTAATGGAGAAAGGTTAGTTTTTGTTTTAAACAAACGACTAAAAGACTGTGGATGTTCAAAGCCCAATTGATAAGCGATTTCTGAAACTGATAAAGTAGAAGTAGATAATTTTTCTTTCGCTTTTTCAACGAGCTTATTATGTATGTGTTGCTGTGTATTTTGTCCTGTAAAAGAGCGCAACATATCACTTAAATAACTTGCTGATATATTTAAATGTTCCGAAAGATATTGAACAGTTGGAATCCCTTGCGCTAATGATTTTTCGTTATTGAAATAATCGTCTAAAAGACCTTCCAGCTTTTGCAACAAGTTGCTGTTTACTGCTTTTCGTGTAATGAATTGACGCTTGTAAAAACGATTACTATAATTCAACACCAATTCAACCTGAGAAATAATTACATCCTGGCTAAAATCGTCTATTCTATTATTTAATTCATCCTCAATGATTCTAAAAATTGATAGAATGGTTGTCTTTTCTTTATCTGATAAATGCAATGCTTCATTGGCAGCATAAGAAAAGAAGCCATATTCCTTTATTTTCTTTGCTAAGGGGTAAGACAAGAAGAAATCGGGGTGGATGAGCAATATATAACCCGAATTTGAATTATCGGCAGGAGATTCGAATATTTGGTTTGGTGATGTAAATACTAAACCGCCTTCACCAAAATCATAATAATTTTGTCCATACTTTGCTTTGCCACAAAGATTTGTCTTATATGCAATTTTATAAAAATTCAGAACAATTGAAGCCGGTAATTCATTTGGTAGAATTTTCATGTCTTTAATATCTATAAAACTTATCATCGGGTGCAAGGGCTTTTGTAGCCCGAACACCCGATGAAAGTCGGATAAAGATTCAAATTTTCGAGGTAAATTCTCTTCCTTTTTCATCTTGTAAAGTTAAATTAAACTTCTTTAAAAATTTACCAGGGGATCTCTCCGGTTTCCGGGTTGCTTTCTTCACTAAAAAACCTTCCTGTTGGGCCGTCAGCATCAATGGTGGCATATTTAACGATACGTGCGCCAGCTTCTTCAACGGTACCGGTTCCGCGGTGGTTATTAAAATCGGTTTTGATAAAGCCGGGATCAACCGCATTTACTTTAACCGGGGTATCCTTCAGTTCATAAGCCAGGATAATGGTGTACATATTCAGCGCCGTTTTGGAAGGTTGATACACGGCTCCTTTATGGTTATAATATTTATTGGTTGGATCGCTGGCTAAGGTAAGCGAACCCTGGCTCGAACTTACATTTACAATGCGAGGCTCTGGTGACTTTTTCAATAAATCTATAAATGCTTGCGTAACCCTTACCACACCGTAAAGATTGGTGTCGAAAACATTTTTGAACTGGTCAATACTTGCTTCAAGGGCTGATTGTGGCATGCCACCGGTGATGCCAGCGTTATTGATCAGCACATCCAGCACTTCGGTTTTTTTGCCTATTTCGGCACGGGCGGTTTTTACCGATTCATCATCACTTACATCTAATTGTATAGCTTCTACATTATTTAACCCTTCGGCTTTAAGCGCTTCTACGGCTTTCTGCCCATTTTCTAAACTGCGACTGCCAATATAAACGTAATATCCATTTTGAAGTAGTTGTCGTGCTGTTTCGTAACCAATGCTTTTATTGGCTCCTGTAATTAATACTTTTTTCATTTATGTTTCATTTTTTAATTGTTATAAACGAGTGCAAATTCTTTTGCAAAATTTACCAGTTTCACTTTGCCCAAGGTTGGTTTGTTGCGGTAATAATCTTCATATAAATTGCCATTACCTTGTGCGGCTTGCATTTCAACAAAGCCATTCGCAATCCACTCGTTCATTCCTGCCGATAGCATACCATTCAACAATTGCTCATTAGGAATTACAGTCCATTTTAAATCCGGCTTTCTGATTGCCTCGCCTATAATTTTAGCCAATTCATTTGGCGAAACTTCATCGCTTGCTATGTAACGAATTGTTCTGCCTTCAAAAGGCTTTTCCATTTCTTCAGCAATGGCAGCCGCAATATCCAAAGGTGACACCCAGGGTTCTTTTTGATCACCTCCATAAGCCTGTACAATAGCGCCTTGCGTTTTTATGGTTTGCATATATCTGAATATGTTGGTATAAAAGCCAACCGGGCGCATGAATTTTATGGAAACATCATCAGGTAGTTGTTTCAGGATATTCTCAACGCTATTGTAAACAGAAAGACTGCCAATTCCTTTGTTTGTATGGCCGCCGATACTGCTTAAATGTACGATGCGTTTTACCCC
>JAABUY010006300.1_pt1 | contig 11639 bp, 11 predicted proteins | sample 5560271 | NCBI WGS metagenome assembly JAABUY01 (sample SAMN10711886, study PRJNA513374) | rock metagenome | isolation source: Antarctica rocks | place: Antarctica: Victoria Land, University Valley
ACGTACAGCATCATGTCCAGCTTACATTGTCCTGCAATCGAACAACATGAGTCATTGCTATGTGGTGTGCAGGTGCAGACTGTTCATGCTGCAGGGGTAAGCAAGGTGTGGGGGTTCTTGGGGGTGTATGTCTCAATGCATAGGGTGACTTGGGGTGTGTACAATATCATTTAGGTGGCATATACACAGCCAAAATTGAACCCCAAGTCGTTGCAACAGGCAGCCTGTCAATCTGGAATGTGCACTGCAGGTGGGTGATCAGGACACTGTAGTGGCAGAGTTAAGAGGAGGGTGAGAAGCAGGGTGTTGTGCAGCATCTGCAATTAGCATGACAACTGTAAGTGGCCTTCTGAGCCACATGTTGGACAATCTTCAATGCAGAAGCCACTTGGCTGCAAGCTGAGGCCTGCGCTGGGATTGCGGTGTTTGATGGACAATGCTTAGCTTTTGGAACGTGTTGCCGGGATGTAAAAGGTTTCACATCAAATCAAAGCAATCAAGGTGTTGGGAGGGGTACCAGGTTTCAGAGGTGACAAAAGAGCCTTTCTGAAAGCCAAAAGGCCTTGCAGCTCATTGGTAGGCAGCAGCACACATATGTAAAAAGCACTGTAAGCGAGTGAAAGGCCCTGGAGGTGTTTGATAGGCAGTCTGGAGTCTTGACAGGTATTCGGGTTCTAGATTGACAAGCAGATGATGTGCCAGGCAGTTGGCAAAAGCCCCCAAAGCTTCTACAATGTCCTGGAGCTCTTTGATATGCAGTCTTAGCTGTTGACAGGTAATGGGGGTCTAAATGACAGGCAGATGATGTGTCAGCCAGTTGACAAATTTACCTACAGGTTCTACATGGCTGGGCTGACCTGGCTCAAGGTCAGCATGCAACTGGTCCAACTGGGCCACTGCAGTGTGGAGGTGTGTGCTGTAGCTTTGCGGGTCAAGAGGAAGGTACACAGCAGCTGATACCCAGCCGTGCCATGTGGTACAAAGGCGCGCCAACATGTCAAGCCTGCAAAACACCAATCGTACAATGATGTGTACTGCTGCATGTTAACTTCCTGCCACTCAATCATGCCGTTTGATGCTCAGGCACGCTCACATGTCAAATCTGCATGGCTGGGAAGCAACTGTGCTGTAGACACAGATCCGTATGCACAGTCAGTGCTGAGACCCATGCATCACAGCAGCTGAAACCCTATCATGCCATGTTACATGCAAGTGATTTATGAATTGTCACACCTGCATAGCAGCATAGACAAACACAACATGGCGTTTCACAGTCAGGCAGAACAATCTGCAGGACAGAACATGATCTTTCAAGAGCGCATTACTTTTGTGTGAACTGCATCCTGTGAACCTTTGCCTGTGAAACAAAGGCGGTCTTCATGGCAGATGAGTCTCACCTGTCGAACGACAGCTGCGTCACTACTGTAGTGTTCGTCTGGCACTTGGATGACGAGCTCTTCCATGCTTTGACTTTCATCAAGTCTGGCAGCCAGGCCTCACAAGCAGAGGCATGCTGTGACACAGCTGCCAAACTGCTCTGCCTTTCAGGCTGTCTCAAGTTGGCCTTGGAGTTGTATCTTGACAACGTGGCATTTGCGTTGTGACAGATGAAGCAGATGATGACGCCAGCACCTGCAGACAGAGATACTGCAATATGCATGCGTAGCACTGTAGCGTTCTATTTGGACACGGAATCGAAACTTACGCACGCAGTCCGCTGTCTTGCTTCTGCACATTGCCTACAGGCAATGTGTATGTGCGTGATTGCCCGTGGAATATGCTACGGTGCTTAAACAAGTACGCATCGTTCCACGACTGTCTTATTGCAAGCGACGGCAATAAGCCAGCCGCGTGCGGCCAGACACGGTGTGAATTTGAATTCTGTAATATACTCTGTTCATGCTCATACATGTCCGTTCTCACTCAACACTTGACATCTGCAGTAGCTGCTGCTGCTTTGACTTTCAAACTGCACTGCGTGAGGCGCTGGCGTTACACGGTGCCACCTGCCGCTTGAGTGCAGAGGTACAACAAGGCGTCTGCACACATTGGATGATAATGATCACATTGAAATAAACCTCGTGTTGGGTCTGTGTTCCTATAGAACAGGCCAGGCAGATCTAGCTGGACGTACGCTATATCTTCCTTCGTGTTACGTTCAACCTTCGACTTCGACTTCTTGTACGCCTGGTACGGCTTCCAGGCGGAGGCCATCAAAAACGGCGAGCCGTCTCGCCTGCAGCTTGGCTTTCATTCTGCCTGTGCTTGGATGCTGAATCCACAATTTTAGGCCAGGGCAGCAATGGCAGGTGATGTCACAACCTCAAGTGGCACGCAAGACCTGAGCTGTGCCTGTTGACCACAAAACCTGGAGGCTTTCAATAGAGACCTGGGAGAGACACATGCAAGAGTACATCATGCCTGCATGCAAAGTGCATGCTGTACCAGGGACGTTCTAGGGCATGAGGGTGCAGATGCTTGTCCTGTCTCATGGAGTGTTACTTTCCTTAGCTGTGCAAGCATAACAGCAAGCTGTACTGGATAATGATCAGCGCTGACAGAGGCATACCCATGGCTGAGCCCAAAGTGATGCATTCCGGGGTCAAGCTGGCAACTTATACCAGGAAGAAGAGCAGCTCCAGACTAGCAGCATACCTTCCAGGTTTTGAAAGTTCACATCATATTAAGGGATGCCTACACCCAAAAAAAATTCATGACTATGTAGTACATTGAGCTTGCGTGGTAGTGCCATGCTGCACAGCACAGAAGAGCAAGGTGGTCAGTCATGCAGCAGTCAAGAACAATACTGAATCCAGACAAGCACAGCTGTACCACGTCAAGCATAAAAGATGTACAAGCACAATTGTAAGCATCAAGAGCAGCATCACTTATTTCAACGCACACTCACAAGAAACTATTTGACTTGGTACGACTGCCAGACTTCAATTTGCCAAAGCTTCTTAAACGCTATGAGGATGCGCCATCACAAGACTTTGCACAGGGAATCCCCATTGACCTGGTGCAGAATATTTGGAGACTCCACATGCTCTAGAGATATGACCTCAGCAGACTGTGTAAGCCCTTCAGCAGTACGGACTAGTCAAGAGTGACACTGGTTGCGCTTGGCTTGTTGTCTGTGCTCAAGAGGCTGATCAAGCTGGGCTCAGTGTGGCTAAGAAGACACAGTGTAGGTGCATGCCATTGCCAGTGAGTACCGAGGGCATCACAAAACCAACACATCATGTCAGTAGGCCTAGGAGCAAATATGAGCTGCAAGTAAAAGCAATAAAAGGACTAGATGCAGGGCGTCACATACATTGACATGCTCCTGACAAAAGGCTTTGCTGACCACAATGCATATGTCCACCTGTGCTATATGGATATTTCAGGTGCGTCTAATAAGTGTCTTGAGTTGCTTCCTTGTGTGCAGTGTGCGCCCATTCACGGATCGCTTTTCAGCCCCAGGACCACCTGACAGCCAGCTGTACTTTGTGGCTGTCGAACTTGTGACTTCAGCAGGACTGACACCATTCTTTTTGGTGTCAAAATCAGCGGCAACATCACTACAGACAGTTTCCAGAGAGTTGCACTGGCAAAGCTTTTTCCCGGCACAAACAGGGCATCCTGTTGCGTTCTTCCCAGAGGTTCGATTGTGTGCGGGAGCCTGCCAGCTGTGTACCTTGCCCTTTGGACATTCATGACAATGCCACCAAATCAGCTTGCCGCTTTGCAAAGTTGTGTTGTCAGGTAAGTTACCATTTTCTCTGTTTTTGTCATGATCCCACTGCTCCAGCAAGACATGCTTTGCAATTGCAAAAGTAGGGTGCTTCTGCCTGGTGCCGTCTGCTTCCCTGCCACAGTTTGCCTTTGCACCTTTGGGGCATCCAGACTCGCCACGTGTCTTGCTCATGACTGAAGCCTGCCATTCAAGCAAGCACTGCATCTCCAATGGGCCCTCATGTTGCTGGAGACAGTCAATTGGTCCGGTGACAATGGATGGTTCTTCTTGGCATCCCAGTACAGTGCAACCTCTGGCCCTTTTCGAGCAAGTGTGTTATGCTGGCAGATGAGCAGAAGGGACAGCCTGTCCCTTGGCTCCGTTTGTGCACAAAGGCTTCCCAAATGTGTGGAAAGCCCTCTGGGCATTGATCACATGACCACCAGACCTTGGGGTTGCTGTAAGGCTTGATCAGAATATGGCCAAGGTGTCTGTTCAACTTTTTATGCCACTGTCCCTGCAGCTCTTCAGGAAGCAAGCTGATGTCGGGTCCAGCCTCATCAAGCTGCTGGCTTTGCTGCTGTGGAATGTTGCCAGTGCTACCATTGATGCTATAGGCATGCCCTGCAGATTGCATGCAGGCATTCAATTGGCATGCAAGAGCAGACGCTCAAGCATTTCGAGACATAAAGAGTTTAAGCTGGCTTGCCAACACAACAAGCACAACTGCGGTGGACGAACAGACGGTCGCATGAATTCTTCTGTGTTCACACTGAGCTGCTTGCTGGAGCTCGTGTTGGTAGCTGGTCAGCCGCCTGACGCTGTGATGCACTTGCAAGGTCCGCCTGAAAGCAGGCCGCTGCCAGGTCTGAGACCTGCTATTGATCGGAGCAGTCGTGAGTTGTCGTTTCGTCTCTATGTCTGCTGCTATCGCGACACACCTGATGTGGCAGGCTTTGAAAGATAGCGTCGCTTCCATACCGCAACCTTAGCATGGGTCGAACAAAGCAGCGACGATTCGCTGCTTGATCTCGTCGAAATGTACAAGCAGAAGCATGCGTACGGGGAAACTGCAGTGCTTTCGGAGCCTTTCACGCAGCCGCAGGCATATGTGCAGCTAATGATCTTGGCCGGTGGAATGGTTGGTGATATGGTGGAAACAGGTGAGATCGTAAAGCCTGTACGAACACCTGACCTGGACGAACTTTATACGCGGCTTGAGAGTCGTGTAACGCCTGCAGCCTGTCTTTTGATAAAGTCAGCATCAGCAACAGGCTTACAAAAGCAGCTAGATGCCTTGCAGGACACCTGCCCAGCCTTACCAGATAAGCTTGGCTTGATGCTGACAGCAGACCAGAACGATGATTGCTATCAGCAGCTAGGGACAAGGCTGTGCGTTCCTCCATTTCTCTTCCCTCTTACATTCACAAGTATGTGCTTCCAAAAACACTTCCACCTGACTCTATTCTTGGCATTGTAACTTTGAGCTGTCAGGTCTCTAGAGCACAGCTGTGTACATGGTTCCCCTGTGCTTGCGCAAGACTCTAGATGTTATGCATCACACTCAGCCTTCTGCCAATCCTGCATACCAGCACATCAGAATGTCTCTGGCCCAACATCATTAACATTATCATTGCACATGTTCCACGAGGGGTGCAGGGCCTGCCTAGGCCTTACAGATGAGATCAAGTATGACCAAGTATTTATGTCTGTGACATTCAATGTTTTCAGTGAAATTTTCTGTCACATGCTAGGTCTCTGGCTAGCAAAGCGTAGTGATGGTATGAACACGCTCAAACATGGAAAGTCACACATACATGCTGCAGTCTCAGCAGCAGAGCCTCATGCACAAATGTCTGACAAAAGCTGCACCCAACATGTGCATTGACTGATTGACGCCAGCCTACTTGTCTGGCATGCATGGCTTGCTATATAGATAAACATATTTCTTGCATGCCTTACAGCAATCACAGCATGCAAGTGGGAAAGGTAGCAGAGCACGAGTCTTGACCAACAGCAAGCTGACACTCTGTGGACAAGCCAATGCTTGAAGGAGGTAATGTTTGCAATAGCAGGCAATCCCACCTGCCCCGTATGAAGTTGATGACTGACTGCACTCACCTTTTGAGAGCAGGCGTCATCTGCCATTTCCTGCAAAAGGGCTTTGGTAAGCTTGCGTCATGTGTGGCTGCAGCATTCCTGGTTGTCACGACACGCGTTTCAACTGAGTCTTCAGATGGAGAACTCTACAAAAAGATCAAACTTGACCTAGGCACTAAAGGACTTTCTCAACAACACCAAACGCTGTGATCCTGCAACCCCCCGATCGGACTTGGGTATAAGTAAGCCCATGCAGCAATACCTAACACCACTGAGTGACGAAGAGACACAAGCATCGTACCAGGAGTGGATTGACCAACTGAAAGGTAAGAAACAGCAGAGACATGCATGTATACAGCTTGGGATGCTGCACGATAACAAGCGCCTACAGAAAGACTTCCTGCCTCCTGGCCTGACATTCAAACAATTCTGGGCCCGCATGAAACACCACAGTAAGAATCCGTGCAAATCGGAGCACTTAAACGGCCAACAGAATCAAGTGGACCATATCAAACATGAATGTCATTTTACAGACAGAAGAAACCGCATCAGGCGAAAGCAATACATGGTCCAATGGGCTGACACATACATACTCAAAAGGCCTAGGCACCTGCCAATGTACCTAGAGCAAGGCTGCAAGTTGATAAGAGTAGACACATGTCCAATTCTGAGGCGATCTGCTGAAAGAACAGCACGTCACGAAGTGGTGAAAGCCACATGGGCACCGATCAAAGAGCCAGCCCAGAACGCACCAAAAGAGGTCGGCAACGTACCAAAAGAGCAAGGCAAGGAAGGCAAATAGAGTCCAGTGGATGCAGGTAAAACAGTTTACAGACAGCATCAGTAGCAAGCTGCACACAAGACAAACGAGACTTTGTTCCCTTTGCTTACACAATAGGTTCTGACCGACTTTCACGTGGAGCACTGAGTGTGCAGCCTTTGCTATTTCTATACTGTGAGGGTCATTTTGTATAGCAGTATAATACTTACCAGTAGTACTACTATACGGTATAGGATGTGCACTGAAAACTTGTAATTCACGCCGCCTAATGAGCTTGACAGACTATTTATTGAGTTCCTGTTGGGCAACTCTATTTCATTAATCTAGGCTCAATCTTGAGATTCTTCATTTCCATTTCAAGCCAGAGAGCATCTACGCTGTCATGCACGCTCACACCACCTTGACAAAAAAACTAGATTATTTCAATGGCATGATCATGATCAGGCGCTACTTCTGGAACACTGATATCAGCTTGCACACGATGCCAAGTCTGCATGGCCCTATACAGATTTGCAGGAAACACAAGCCCTTGTGGTAAATGCCCTTGTGAGCAGGGCAATGTGGATTGTGCTCCAGCAAAGTTCAATGAGTGGCCAAAATCCACGCTGAGCCTTGCCAAGCAGCGTTCACTGAGCAAGTTCCAGTACGTGTTGTTAGCACCTGAATGTGCACCTCTACCATGCGCGCCACTACTAGCAAAAGGCCTAGAGCCTTTACCCAGTTGCAAACTTGTGAACAGATTCCCAAAAGGCGCACCACGATGATGGTCTAGATTTAGATCTATCCCAGCTCCGTCGGCAAACACATTACCATGCGTAAACCACTCGATACTTACATCATGCAGAAACTCCTTTCTTATTGAGAAATTTGTGACTAAGGTATCTGCACCATAGCTGATATCAATGCCATGATGCCCACCTCCACGTGGACTGCTATCATACATACCTACTCCATCCAATGTACAGAAATGGGTGCCATTCAGTCCGATGGCATAGTCTGCATTGATGATTTGTACATCTCTAACCCAACAGTCATGCACTGCACTCATGTACAAAGCATTGTAGCCTGACTCGCTAAAGTGACCGCCATATGTGGCTTCTGCAAACTCAATGGTGAGATTCTCAATGCCAGCTTCCTTTAGAGTTGCCTGAATGCTGTGGATCTCTGGATTCCAATCGACACATACATCAAACGGCAGAGCTCTGTCTAAAGTCATCACAGAGTCATGTATGCTGACCACTCGAGCAAGATGCTGGGCAGCATACTGAGTGTCTTGCAGCTCGCCAGCATACACATGAGGCAGAGCATCATGTGACATGACATCCCAGCCTCCATACAGGTGCTGAATCAAGCTGCTAGGCTGTGAGCCAGCTCCAACAATTCCTTTTGCAGGAGCTGAAGCCTTGGTCACACCAGGGTCACTTTGCGTCAGCCTGACCCAAGACCCTGCAAGGGGGGGTGAGCCTCTGACCCAACCCCCTAGGGCAACCTGATTCTGCCCCTTAGTAGCGCCTTTAACAACATGCGCCAGCAGGGTTTCTGGGCCAATTGGGTCCGACCCTAGGAAGTTGATGAACCCTGGGCGAAATGCCCACTGGGAGTAACGAGTTGTGCTGTCTGGGGTATTGCCATACACATCTGCCAGGGAGAAGGGGAAGTACAAAGTAGTCTGAGAAGGCCCTGCTCCTCTGAGGATCACTGATTTGGTGATGTTGATCATCTCAGTGATGGTGAATCTGCCTGGGGGCAAGTACAGGGCACTGCCCTCGGGGCTCTTCTCGATGGCTGTCTTCAAAGCCTGCACAGCGAAACAGCACAGTGTTGGCAGATGCATGTTATGCTTTGAGCAGGGAAAGGAACATGGGCAAGGAGAGAGAGGGGAGGATGGGCAGGAGAAGGACAGGGGACATGGGCAGGCAAAGGAAAAGCGAACAAGGGCAGGTCGCGCCAGAAAGGAGGTCCGATAGGGAAAGCAGACACCCAATTGAGGCATGACATTGTTGTCAAAGCAGAAGTCCGCAAAGCCTGCAGTCTAGACGTGTAATTGGAAACCTGTCTGCACGCAACAAAAGTTTTGAGCAGTGACTGTCTTTACAGTCTGTGTAAATGCGCAACCTCATCTTCTTGCACGCAAAACCTGTATGGGTTCAAATGCAAAGTAGATGCTGGTTCTATGCGCCAGCATCTTGCAGAGTGGATGTCTCCATGAAGCCTACAAGATAGATCAACATAATTTGGGGTGTTGTCAATGCTACTCTGCAGGCTTGACCCAAAGACAACGTCTTCAGCGCCTGAAAGGAGACTCCAATGATGGCAACCGGAAACTGGTAGGAAAGAAGTTGAAGAGCAGAGTTTGGAGAATGGGAGAGCTGGTAGGGAAGGGGGTGAACGGGAAAGCCAGGATGGGATAGGCCATGTGGACCAGAACCACTTGCCCACAAAAAAAGTAACAAGACTGGGGACGAGGTTGTCCCAGGACATTTTGTTGTCTGTCTGTCATGTTTGAGCAGTCCCCAGCAGCATCCCAGTCCACACATAGGTCTGAGATGGCAGCAAGGCTAGGCTAAGTCCAATCTTTGACACCTCCCTAAAACCCTAAACCGTAACACCACCATCACAAGGCATTCACCCCCAGTGCTACTTCAACCATGCACATCAACTTCTGTTTCTTCCTCTTCTTCTTACCAGTGTGTCATCTGCAAGGCCATCCCCAGCAGCATCCCAGTCCACGACCAGATCTGAGAAGGCGGCAGGGTTGGGGATGCGTCTGTCCCCAGCGCCATAGCCCGCTCGGGACCAGTCTCTCAGTCTGCCCCCCCCGAAGAAAAGCTCCCCATGGGTACCCCACAAAGGGGACAGCCCTGGCTTACTGCCTACAGCAACAGCACACGGTCGTCTGTGTTGGTTGCAGCTAGAGCTCTTTTGGGATTTCAACCCTGAAAACCCTAAACTGAACCTTACAGGTCAGTGCTTTGCTGACAAGTATCAAAGGTTAGATACTGGTAGTGGCCAAATTTCCAGCAGTTGGGCAGAAAGACCTGTTGGCCAAACCACAGATCATCACGGACAAGGGTCAGGGCTATGTCAACAAATCAGCAACCTGTAGCAAACTTTACTGCGCCAAATCCTCTGTAGAGTGTCAAAACTCACACCGTGAATGCCCAGAGCATGTTCAAGACAGCTCAGGAATTGGCTGACAATACACAAAATCAAGACACTTGGCTGCGGCCGGTCTTTCAGGCTTTATTCAAGTCTCAACGGCCAGCACGCAGTGTTTGGCTTGAAAGGGTCAAAGCCATCCCAGCGCCAATGTCAAAGCTATGCTGGCATGTGAAACAACTACTGTTGGTCTGCAACAAGCAAGCAACAATGCCCACCTTGCTCTAGCCTCTTTGAGCAGGCTTGAGTTGCAATTGTGTTGACGTCTGCAGGTGACTGGTGTTGGTCACTGCAAGGGGCATAGTAGGTGGCTGGCAAGTACACCTTCTGCAACATTTTCAGGCGTGCTTGAGCTGCCACAAGTTCCTGCATCAAGCACAGACACAGGTAGCACAGACAGAGATGGTATCTGCCCCATGAACGTGGCTGAATGGTTGAGTATACACAAAAGTGCATGTGGCTATCAAGTATTCCTTGACTCACATTTCCAGGCATGCCTGAGCTGCCACAAGCTCCTGCATCAAGCACAGCCACAGACGGCACAGACAGAGAAGCTGCCCACTCCATGAGCATGACTAAATGGTTGAGTAAAAACAGGATTTAGAACAGCAGTCGGCTGGCAAGCACGCCTTCTGTGACGAGTCCCAGGCCTGCATATCAATCAGTATGTCCTGCATTATGCATATGCAACATAGCACGTGGACTTGTTGTGCTCATCATCATCCAAGGCCACTGACGCAACTCGCAATGGCTGGCAAGTGCGCCGTTTAAACTCCTATTTGGATTGCCACAGGTTTCTACATGAAGTGCAGACACAAAGCAGCTGTTAAGGTGGTAGGCTGTGGCCTAGGTAAGCTGTTATCTACAAATTTTCCACTTTAGAAATGCCTGATGGTGGTCTGCAAGCGTTTCTGAGCTCAGATTCCATGTTTAGGCCTCACATTTCTTTGGAATACACATATTTTGACACTCAAAAGAGCTTGAAGACGGATTTCTGCCTTGTGCATGCTGAGAACAGCTCACGCAAGACAAGCTGCTGAAGCAAGACAAACAAATCAACAGAGCAAAATCCAGCCCTGCTGACTGCACATTATACATGTAAGCAGACTAAATGCAGAATGGACTTTTGGAAAACTGGGCTCACAGGAAGGTATGGTATATGGACCACAAGGCCCAGTTCTGCAGATTGCATTTGCTGAGCACATGAGCACACAGGGATCTCAACAAAGAGGAGGAACTTGATCCAAATCTCCCGCAAAAAGATTGTACAGAGGTGTCAGGGTTGTCACAATCCTGGTGAAAAACATCAACATGAAGTGTTTTTAAAGGTAGTGACCCGAAACTTACAGCTGCATGTCTGCCCTGTTGTGTAAGCTCATGCAACGGCTCATCCACGACACCAGGATCTCACCTAATTTGGGAAGGACTAACAACCTCATCCTGCTGATTCCATGTACACAATACAGCAGAAGAATTGCAACCCAACGCCAGCATGAGATTTGGCAGCAGAAGACACACAACTCCACGCCATAAGGTTTACTGGGTCTACCTTGTTTTAAACGATCTAAGTACATGTTCTCATTAGAACAATGAGATCAGGCTTACATCTGCTTGTTGGGTTGCTTCTGAAGGTAGCTGCAGCAGCTGACCCAGAACTGCTTGCTTCACTAGGAATGCATTGGGATGGACCACAAACCCCAGGCCGGCTGATTGCATGTGCTCAATGTGCAGCTGCCTACCCAAGTTGCCATCTTGGACGCGCTCATCAAACCAGGGTACCAGTGCCTTGGAGACAACCACACGAGGTGCATAGCCCTGCAGCGCAGCAAACAGTGTGCTGATTAGGCACTTCAAGACATGGCCAGAAAGGGGGAGGGGAGG
>JAABUY010006301.1_pt1 | contig 11636 bp, 15 predicted proteins | sample 5560271 | NCBI WGS metagenome assembly JAABUY01 (sample SAMN10711886, study PRJNA513374) | rock metagenome | isolation source: Antarctica rocks | place: Antarctica: Victoria Land, University Valley
TGCGCGTCCTCTGCAGCTCGACAGTCAGTGCTGACTCAGATACTGGAACTTCAGGTTGGAAGGTTGTTCATGCAGCGCTGCTGTGTATACATCCAATTGTAAAGTATAATCAAAGCCTCCTTGCAGGTGCCAGACATCATGTCTCTTCAGCGGCCGCAAGACTTGACACTAGAGGAGGGAGTTGCCGCTGTGGTCAAATTTGGTCTAGGCAATTTGGTCAGCCTTGCTGCTAAAGTATGACAGTGGTAGAGGAGCACATTGCAAAGCCTTTCTTGGAGATGCACCACCTGCCATTTGAAGGCTGTCTTTAGTGCATGCGTGAGTGTGGCTAAAAGCATGCGCAACTGTGTGTGGCATATGTGGCTCCGGCTGACAGGTTTCATAATTCGTTACATAAGGTCTGATCTTGACAGACAAAAGATATTGAATTTGTCACCAAAGCTAATTACTCTCAGTGATCAGGTCGAACGGTCGCAAAAGCAATCGATGCAGAAGTCATCACTTTCTCACGTGACGGAGACCACCATGCCATGTGGCCCCGACAATCTATCCACTTGTGTCTATTTGATAACCGGTTTATCAAATTGCAGAGGTTGCAACTTTGGACAACAGTCTGTCGTGCAGTCGTTGAATCTAGCAGCTTACAGCAGCAGCGAAAGGCAGCAAACAAGTGGCACACACCCGTGAGCCTACCTTGCCGGTGCAGCAAGCCAGCTCGCCAAGATGAAGCGTAAGTTTCCTGCACGCGACTGAGCTGTTGTGGCGTTGGCATATGCGGCTTTGTACAGAAGGAAATTTCCTGGGATGCACATATTGCATCTTCACTATTGCCTGTTGCAATCTTGCGTACGTCGTACAGCCTGTACCCTTGTGCCACAAGTTGGAGTTGGGCACTTACGAGACCGGTGACGTACTGGACATCTGTTATGCGGTTTCGCCAGTGTCATGCATAATAGACAAGTTTCTGTCAAACAGTTGCCCTGTCTTGCCATTGCGTTTTTGTAAGCAGCTCTGTGTCAGCTCAGCAACTTCATACGGCCAGCATGTATACAGCTTGGCAGACGAGACGACCGGCTATTTGAATGTTTGCCTCGCCCCGCAGGCTTGGCAAGCATGATGGGCAGGGAGAAGATTCTGGAGCGCGACACCACGTACAACAATACAGTGAATGGAGGCGTTGACCACGTTGAGCTTGTCGATAACGCTGCGCTGCCCAATGCTTACACTGCAACTATCGATGGCGCGTCCCCAGACCCCAAGCTGCACCAAGTGGACGTTCCAGCTGGAGAATCAGTCGAGATCAACAAACCCATTGACCTCAATGCTCTGCCTACCTGGAGGCAGCAGCTCACTTTCCGGGCCCTTTTCATGGGAGCAATACTGGGAGGCGTTTTCTGTATCATGTAAGAGTTCAAGGGCACCTCTGCCCACCATGACGTTACTTCGTCGGCTTGTCCCGTAGAACTGCGTTCAATGCCTCTAGCTGGTACGAAACACGTGGCTAGATCGAAGAAGGCAGTGTCTGACAAGTTTGTCTGGTTTGCAGCACTCACAAGCTGGCTTTGACCATTGGAGTCATTCCCAGTCTCAACATTGCAGCAGGTCAGCCGTGTTACCTACTGTTGTCCCCGCCCCACTTCCCTGTAGCTGACTGAGCTTGACTGATTACGCTGCTGCATTGCTCTTTTTCAAAGGCTATTTGCACACTCGATCTCATGACTAAGAGCATGCAACCATTCCCTGTGAACTCAGGTTCCAACTTCATATGCAGTGCGCATCTTGCCTTCCGCCAAGCTGGCCTTTTGCACAGAGAATCTGCCCCAGTCATATCGTATAGCTTTCCAGAGGCCGCCAATGTGTCATTTGAAATTTTCATGACAACTTGACCTGCCTTTTAACCTTTGCCTTTTGTGATGTGCACATGGCTTGCTGCACAGGTCTGCTGGGATTCATCTTCATCAAGGCGTGGGTGGCAGTTGGAAGCAAGCTGGGTTTCAAGATGCAACCCTTCACCCCTCAGGAGAACACCGTGATTCAGACAACCTGTGTATCATGCTACGGACTAGCTTTTTACGGAGGTTTTGCTACCTACCTCTTCTCCATGACACCCAAGATCCAGCAAGTCTTGGGAGACAATCCAGGTGAGATTCTTCTGATTCTCACATCTCTATCACTTGCATGTACTGTCCACCAAGACTCGACAAGGCTTGGGAGACCGGTTTGAGCAATGCTGTGTGGCATATTGTGTCTTCACAAATAGGCTTGTGGCCACTTCCAGCAGTTCTTGACAACGTGTTCGTCCCCTACTCCCTGCCCCATGTTGCATTGCATTGCCTGATTGTGTTGCATGGATTGTAGACCAGCATCGCGTTTAGCCCATTGACAGCAACTGCTGCATTGCATTGCAGGCAATTCGCCAACTGATGTCCAGCCATACGAAACCGGCAAGGCAATCGCCTTCATGTTGCTCATTGGGTTCACCGGTATCTTCTCCGTGACAGCACTGCGCAAGATCTTCATCATTGACTACAAGCTGGCTTATCCGAGTGGTACAGCTACTGGTGTGCTCATCAACTCTCTCCACACACCGGCTGGTGAAGCACGGGTAAGTTCATGTTCATTTGAAACATTGTCCACTGTTTCTTGAGCATTGAGATGTGCAAAGAAAAATGTAGTTGACTTGTGCTGCGCTTCTGCAAAAAGTGTGGATGGCATACCACTGAGCTATGAAAGACGCAAAATAAGGGAAGGAAATTGGGGGGAAAAAGGATTTGTGCTCTTGTCAATTAAACCGGGTCTATGATGTGCTGCTTCAAGTGTTGCTATAGCTACTGCAATGAAACTTCAAGTGTCCTGTTCTGGTCAGCGGCATATCTGCCAGCACAAGTCAACTGTGCATAGGTTGTGCATCAGTAGCTTGGGCTGTGCATCACTCGCTTGTGCTGTGCTGTGTATCAGTGATGTGCAAAGTTTGTGTGTGTATGCATCTGCATGTATGTGTGCGTGTGTTTATTCATGTGTACTCATCTGTATGTATATGTGTACTCAGCTGTATGTATGTGTGTATTCATCTGGATGTGTGTTTGTGTGAAGTTATCTGTGTGTATGTGTGTGTCAGTGGGCTGATGTGTGCATGTTCAAGTGCAGGCCATGAAGCAGGTGAAGTCTTTGGGCAAGTACTTCTCAGCCAGTTTCCTGTTCAGCTTCTTCAAGTGGTTCTTCAGCTTTGAGGATGATGCTGGACTCTGCTCTGGTGAGTCACTTTTACAGTACTAGGGTATATAACATCATCTGCACTACTCACCTCAGTCACTGCTGTTGCATGACGTCTAAGCCTCACTCTTGTATTACTGTTGATCTGTTTGCAGAACACTCTCTCTTGACCTCAGTATGACATGCTCAGCTCCCAGCCGCAGACGTTCTTGATACATACAATGAAATGTGCTACTCACATACATTCATGTACCCTTACATGTTTCACATACCCACAATGCTGTCAAGATAATTTGTATAATGATATACTGTCTAGTCTTGACTTCGTATAGTGTGCGGTCTTGACAGTGATGTGAAGCCTTTGCAGAGGCTCAGACCTCTTGAGATCCCAAGGAACCGGCAACTCGTTACTTGCACCAGAAATAGAAGCGATCACCTAGTTTTGATGGTGATGCAGGCGGTTTCTCTGCATTCCCAACCCTTGGAATCAAGGCTTTGGCCAACACATGGAACTTCGACTTCCAGCAGACATACGTTGGTGCTGGAATGATCTGCCCTCTGATCGTTGACTGGAGTATCATGCTGGGTGGCATTGCTTGCTATGTAAGGGCTTCTGCTCCAATGCCCTGGTTTACTGTGCCTAAATGCCCTGCTGCGTTTTGACTTGCCTTTGCATACCTGGCTGTGTGCTGTTCAAGCAGTAGAAAGCCCAACAGTACCTGCATAACTATCCACTCCTTTGTATGATGCACCTGTGCATGCTGCTGGGTTTGTATCATCAAATCTTAGGATACATCTGCCATTGCTTTCTCTGGCCAAGTCAAAATCAGCTATCCATGCACTCAGTGCAATGTTGCTGCTGTCACTGGAAGCTATAGAATCAAAGTGAGGCATGCCTGCGACAGATTATGCAACATGTGAGTGACAAGCATCAGACCCATACCAGTCACGGTAGCTGCTGCAAAGCAGGTGCGCACACAGAAACATTGATGGGTTGTGTGTTGGCTGCAGGGTTGCCTGAACCCCTTGATTGAGAGAAAGGCTGGCGACTGGTACCCAGCAAAGTATGTCACTGGTAGCAATATGCGTGGAGCATACGGTTACAGGGTACGCTCTCTTGTCATTGTTTGCAGACTGCCTGTAGAAGTTCATGTGTCAGCACTCCTTTCGTTGTCTGAAAGTGCTCATGGCATCTCACAGTACTGGCTTAGATGCACTTGCCGTCTGCCTTTTGCCCACACCTCGCACCATTGCTTCTGGTCAGCCTAAATATTACAGTGTGCAAACCAGCCAGCTTGCCTTCCCTGAGTACTTTGCCATTTTGTTTGGTCGAGTTCAATCATTGCTTGCATGCCTTTCCCTGCACATTTTGCCCCTTTGCTTGGCCAAGTTTGCCCATTGCCTGCACGTTTTGCCCTTTCACTCATCCAAGATTCCGTTACCTGCAGGTGTTCATTGCCATCTCCATCTTTTTAGGTGATGGGCTGTATAATCTGGTCAAGATGGTCATTCTGACAGGACGCAACTTCTGGGCACAGAGAAAGGCACGCGACAACCTGCCAACTAACAGCAAGGGTTTGGGACCCAAGGGTGAGCTCATGTACCCTGGAAACCTTACATTCCTTCTTGCGAAACAGTTGGTTGTCATGGTACGTGTGTATTTGCTTGTCTAGGTGATGTAACTCAGGCGAGTTACTCGTCAGCAACACTGGTGTTCCTCGTGACTCGCACTGATGCGTGACGTCTTTTGTTATGACTTGACAAGAGGCAAGAGTGGAGGCATGCAAACGTGAAGCATCATTGTCATCAACCTTGCCTGTCATCACCTGCCTTTTGCCCTTTACTTTTTGCTGTCCTTCACAATCTGCCTATTGTGCCCTTCAGGCTTTGTTGGCAGCAACTTGGTGGAGACAGAGGCAGAGAGCGAGGCAAGGACCACTTGGTTCATCACACAGCGCATCCCTCACTGGGTTTGGATCACTGGCTACATTATCTTTGCTGTTCTGGCCATTGGGCTTGTGCCCCAGGTGCGCAACAGCCCTCTTTGCCATTTGACGATTTTGCAGCAAACAAGCTGATTATGACACGATGCAAGTTCATTCTGATGTTGGAACACAATGCTGTTGCTCATGTGGATGTGATGCAGCCACATTTCTCAGCACTGCTGCAGCCAAGCAATTGCAATGCTGCTCATGCCGCAGCTGTGCCCATACTTTTCCAGCACCATTTCTGTATAGTGCAACTTCATGCCTTACCTACAGTCATGTCGTTGCAGTACTTGTGCACACAATACAGTACGATGCTTTATTTGCTCGCAGTGCCATCACCCCCCACCCCGCCCCCCCCCTAAGCCCCCTCCTTGTAACACATAGTCTGCTACTTTCACCTAGAGACAAGGTCTTCCTGTGGTCTGTACATGCATCTTGCTCTTTGACCTGGACATTGTTGAAGTTCTTTGTCCACTGCTGTGTGTTGCTGGTGGTTGACTTAATTGTTGCTGCAGGTTTTCCCTCCAGTGAAGTGGTACTTTGTGTTGGTGATCGAGATCATTGCCCCAGCCTTTGCTGTCTGCAATGCCTACGGAGCAGGCCTGACTGACTGGAATGTGGCCTCCACCTATGCCAAGCTCTGCATCTTCGCCTTTGCTGCCTGGGCTGGAAAGGATGTGAGTCCTTTTTATTATCATCATCTTTTTCTTTTTCTTTTGTGAGCATTATCTTTTGTATTGTTGTTGTGGGCATTTTTTTGTTGTCGTTGTCATCGTATTATGGACCTGAGTCCAAGATCAGTCTCACCCGTCATCAGGATTCTGTCATTGCAAAACCCCAGCCTCCTTGCTTTGAAGATACTCCATGAGCCCGTGCGGTTGCATTTGCGCACTCCTGTGTGCAAAACTTATGGTTGTGTCTCTTAGGTATCATACTGACAAGAAACAAAGCTGTTGCTTGTCTCAGAGATGCTGCACACCACATCAGATGACTGGCTTCACCTCACTTGTGTGCATGCATGTCAGGCATGGCATGGCAAGCTAGCAGAGCCGTATTGGCGTAACCGCTGTCTGTGTTCCTGTGCTGTCTGATCACTGTGCTGATCACTATGATGATCACTTGTGCAGGCACCCAGCACACATGTTGCAAGCAGTGTGAATAGCAGGGCTGCATACGGCCGCCCTTGCTTCCAAGAAATGTTCATGTTCATGTCAATTGACCATGCAATTGGCCTGCAGGGTGGTGTTGTGGCCGGCCTGGGATCAGCTGGGGTCATGTTTGGAGCTGTTGGCGCTGCCTCTGACCTCATGCAGGACTTCAGGACTGGCTACCTCACCCTGGCCAGTGCCAAGGTATACCTTACCTCTGTTACTGATCTGCTGCTACTGCTACAGTAACTACCACTGTTGCTACAACTGTTACTAGTTCTGCTGTTACTACTACCGTTACTACTACTGTCTCCACTACTGTTACAACCACTGCTGTTACTGCTACTACCGTCACAACTACCATGACTGCTGCTGTTACTACTACTGCCACTACTGCTGACACTACTGTCACTGATGTGCTGTCTGGGCTGTCTGTGTTGCTCAACTGAAAGATCAGAAGACTCAAGAAAAGTCGATGCTGGAAGGCAACCACTTTGGGAGCCTTTGGTAGTCAGCTGAGCTTTTTAGCTCAGCTGCAGTGACAGCCCGGACCTTGCTTGACTGCTGTGTTTGCTGAGTGCTGCGTCTTGGGGCAAAGGGTCTTTGGTGACACTCATCACGAGACGATGCTCAGGGCTGGGCACTGCATTGACCTCAGCTTTGGCCCTGTGAAGCTATGCTGCCCATGTGACATGGCCCCGTGTTGCAGCAGATGTCCTGTGAGGCCTGGCTGATGTAGATATGCTGTTGACATGCTAAAGTTGCTGAAACAGACACTTGCCGTACTCTAAACAGACAAGATGCGTCTGTTCTGGCATGCCATCTCAGCCTGGGCTTTCCCTGACCTGAGTCATAACGCATGTTTGCTGCTCAAATGATCACAATCCCGTCCCTGCTGCTGTTTTCTCTCACTGCATTTGATTCCTTGCATGTATGGCTGCGCAACAATTCCTGATGGTGTCTTTCACATTGCTGCAGGCCATGTTTGCTGCTCAGCTGATTGGCATGTTCACCGGATGCTTCTTGGCCCCTGCAACCTTCCAGATGTTTGTTGCCGGACAGCCCAACCTGGGGGAGCCGGGGTCTGTCTACCCCGCCCCCTTTGCCCAGGTGTACCGTAACATGGCTGTTGTGGGTGTTGGAGGAGCATCTGAGCTTGGCAAGCACTGCCTGTGGGTAAGAGCCCGTTCAGAGCGTTCTCATGTAGATGATGCTGCATTGTCTTGGTTGTATGGCTGGTGCCAATGCACATTGTATCATGGCTGCTGTGGGTTTTGGAGGAGCAACTGAGCTCGGCAAGCACTGCCTGTGGGTAGGACATCTGTCTTGTTGACTAACGCTGTCTTGTCAAAGATCTTCAGGTCTTGCTGACTGTTGCGGTCTAGTCTCAATGTTATGGAGTGTTACATGCATTGTATCATGCTTGTTGTGGGTGTTGGAGGTAGGGTTCTTAATTTGGCAAGCACTGCTGCACTGTGGGACAAGCTGCTTCTCATGCACCAGATGTTTGTCTCTAAGCACCTGCTTCACACGCACAGCTACCATTTTCCCCTTTCTTTGGACAGCTTGCTTTATGTCCCTTTGCTTGCACTAACAAGCTTCATGCATCCATGCAGCAGGGCTTCGCTCACACACATGCAGCCTGATTGATCTTGCATGCAGCTGCCTGAAGTCCCACAGTTCGCTGCTCACTCCTATTCATTCATTTTTCATTCACGGGACATAGGGCAGAATTATTATGACATAGAGCATAGGTCAGAAACCTCATGGCAGCGTAAGGCGGCTCAACAGAATAGGGTTCAACCAAATTGACAGGAAACTTAGGAGCCACCTGGATCCCACAGCACAGAAGTGACTATGACTTTGTTCAAAGGATTTGACATTTGAGTCTCTTCATACAACTGACTATGATAGTCAGTCTCCATGGGGAATTGCCCAACAGCATTGCCGTTTCTTTGCCCTTAGCCAGATGCTCACTGTGACCTGTGTGCTGCAGATCTGCCTGGCCTGCTTTGTCACTGCAATCCTGATGTCCCTCACCAGAGACCTGCTGCCGGTCAAGTACGGCAGGTTCATCCCTTTGCCCATGGCTATGGCTATCCCCTTCCTGATTGGAGGCTACTTGGGAGTGGACATGCTTTTGGGTGGTGTCATTGTCTGGATCTGGCGGAAGGTCAACCGGTACAGCGCAGACACCTACTCTATTGTTGCAGCCTCTGGTATGATTGTGGGAGATGGAATTTGGACCGTTCCGTCGTCCATTTTGGCTGTGGCTGGTGCGGAGCCTCCAGTCTGCATGCAGTTCATGACTAAGGCTGCAGCTACTGCAGCAGCTGCTGCTGCAGAGGCTAGCGCTTAGGACTCTGAAGTTGCAAGTGATTGTGAGAAGGAGACACGTCAAAAAGACAGATGTGCTTGTTTTGCAAAGTTTGATGAATGATGGCTTGCAAGCTGCAGCATGTGTCTGATACGACCTGGACTCCTCTGGAAATCTGGCATTGGAGATTTGAAAGTATACAAGAGAAGCGTTCTGTCTCATTGTGACGCTCGTCGTCAGGCTTATAAGCTAATTAACATATTTGGTGGCGTGTGGGTTTTGTCATTTTGGCCTTTTCAAGCTTTGCAAGCATGACATCTTGAGTACTGTTGCATTGCAGCTGTCAGATAGTTACTGGCAGCCCGCTCCTGTTTTTGAGCTTTCTTACGCCAAATCGTATGGCTTGTGCACATTCATCTTATTGGCATGAGTGCCTTTTTCTCTGAGCTGTTACAGGTCCATGAGTTGCAGCAAAGTGTGCTGCACCCTTGACTGGGCATGTTTTCTATCTAATGTAACACATGTACACATGCAAGCCTGCATGGGCAGCTCAAATGGCCATCATGTATTATGCAGCTGCACGCTAATGTACTTTTCTGTGTAAAATCTGCATGGCACATTGACGAATGTAGTTGCATACTAGACATGAGATGTGCAAGCTTACAACGTGTAGAGATCTTAGCCTCTGCAATCTCAAAGCTACATGCATAGCAGCAGTCTGTTTCTGACAGCTGCCATTGCTTGAAGCCAGTTGCATGCCTTGGTAATCGTGTTATTACAGGTGCCAATGAAGCGTGTCACGAAACGCTGTTGACGAGCAGAAAGCTATGCTGAAACATTGCAGCTTACCATTTTATGCTCTGTAATTGAGCTGCAACTTGGTGACGCTAGTCGAACAAGCAGCATGTCCCTTCCAAGTCAGCTCAATCAGACATTGGTGTAGCATGCATGCATGCATATTGTGCAGCTGGTGTTGCTCTGCGTGTAGTATATGCAAGTCTTTTGAGCAGAAAACCCTCCGTCAAACCATAAAACGTCACAGTAAATGTTGAGACATCAGTTTTACAAAGGAATGCCCATATGGTAGTGTCTAGAGCATACATGCCTTGTGTCTTCTCATGGCATGAGACGGCCAAAAAGCTCATTGACCTTGTTGACAACAGCATCCCAGCTGGTCTTGCTCAGCCCTCCTGTGTAGCGCACTGGATATTAATCAAGAGGGTAACTGTTGCAATGTATATTCCTTGACTGCAGGCCCGCTTCACCCCAGACAGACACAATGTTGACTCTATGCCAAGCATGTACATCTACCATGCTTAGCGTAGAGTCAGGTGATCACAGAGACAGACACTAGCCAAACAGGTGTGCATGAAAGCAGGTGCGTTCAAAGCAGTCATCACTCAGAGCATTTGTTGCCCTGCGACCATTATACACCAACTGCCTTGAGCATTGCATGCCACAAGTAAAATAGCATCCAAGACCATGCTGAAGTCGTTTGTGCATAAGGATTGTAAGGTGAGGCATGATGCTGATGAGAGTAGTCAAGCAGGTCCCTGACAACATGAACAAGCTGTACCATCAGTGCATGAGCAAGGACGCTGCATGGGCAACATAGCTGTGTCAATAGCACAACAGTCTGGTATGTACGCCTCCCTACCTGTGTGCTCATTGCTCTCAGCTATGTGATCGCTCCCTTGCATCAACTCCTGCAGTTCTGGATGGATCAAGTCGCAGAGCTGCAGGACCATTGATTGGGACATTGGCAATGCTTGGAACCTGCATCAGCAATTATGTCAACGACCAAACACCAGCTTACAGATTCCAGCATTAATCACTAAAATGCTTGACCGAGCAGATTAACGAGGCCAAGTCCCAAATAACGTTGCAAAACAGACAAAGTGCTTGCGTAATGTAACCATGCAGCGCTCAAGCAGCTAAGAGTAACAAATCCAACCTGAAGATTGTGTGAAAGCTATGACCAGCAGTTCTTTGAGGCAATGTCAAGGGCAGAGATGCTTGCTGACCAGGGCTTGGGCCTGCTGATGGTGCTGCCGTACCTGCTGCTGGTGCTGCCGTACCTGCTGCTGCTGTATTTGCTGCTGCTATATTGCTTTGTTTGGCTGTCAGTTTCTCGTACCTGCACAGAACTGACAGACTAATGCAAATGCTTTGCGCAACAACAGTTGGTCACAGTTGCCTCTGTGCCCCAGACCTCTTCAAGAGTTGTTTACACTACCTCTTGCTGTTGACCAAGAATTGCAACAGTATGAAGGCACAAGAATGTACAACAGTATGAAGGCACTTGCGGCATGGGCTGGAGATGGAGTTAGGTAGTGTGCACAGCACTACAAGGTAGAACTACCTGCGGCGCTACACCTCATGCAAGCGTGAGCAACAAGATTGGCGGAGCAACATGCAGATTGATACCGCAAGCATTCAACACTGCACGTATAGTACACTACAGCATGTATGTTGATGTCGATACAGCACAGGCATGAGAGCGCATGTGCATGTACCAGGCAGGCGGTAGATTATACTGCAGTGTTTGGTATTGCCAGCTTGGTGGGTCTTTGCGAGGGTCATGACCCCGCCGTATCCAGGCCCCTTTCCACGGACCTGGGCAGGCAAATGGAAGAGTGCAAACTGAAATTATGGCAAAGGTTTTGATTTGCACAAGAACATCCAGACACTGTGACCAAATAATGTGAGTGCAGCAAGTACTATGCTGTGATGGCAACAACAGGAACAGAAGCACGTCAACAGAGAGCAGCAGCATTAGCTTCTGCACTGTGCAGCAAGTCCGCACCTGCCTTGAACTGATAGCATAATTTCTGAATCGGCTTGAGGTACCTCCAGCATTTGCTGATGTAAGGAGACTTGAGTCCAGATTGGACGCAAATTCAAGTGGCGCTCCAGCGCTGCGGTCATCTCCAAAGTGTCTGCAAGCACACAGATTGAAATATAGGGGTT
>JAABUY010006308.1_pt1 | contig 11632 bp, 9 predicted proteins | sample 5560271 | NCBI WGS metagenome assembly JAABUY01 (sample SAMN10711886, study PRJNA513374) | rock metagenome | isolation source: Antarctica rocks | place: Antarctica: Victoria Land, University Valley
GCGATCCCTCCGGATGCGATCGCCAGAGCTATTGCGTTCGCAATCGAGCAGCCAGCGAATGTTGATGTTGGCGAGATCATTGTCCGTCCTACTGCCCAGGGTTAACTTTATGCCATACTGTTTTTATGCCGATAAAAACAGTATGTTATTTCTCCAGCAAACCATCCAAAGTAATGGCCAGGTAATACAAGCCGCCAAGTGTTGGGCCGCCCGCATATTGGATGTAGCGCCTGTCCAATAAATTCGTTGCACCCAATTTAAAGTTGGCTTTATATTGGGGGACACGTAAACTTACCTGCGCATCAAAAGTATGGATAGAAGGAACAGAACCTGTCACCAGTGGACTTTCCCACAAAAAGCTCTGCTGCCATTTGTAAATCATATTGAAGCCTAAATTTTTAATGATCTCGCGGTTGCCGAAAGAAAGGTTTGTGGATAAAATAGGTGTGTTAAAACCAGTCACAAAAATATCGTCCGTTTTATTGGCTGTCAGTTTGTTAAAACTGATGTTGCCTGCCATGCTGTATTTCTGATAGAAATTGTACGTAATGCCCAAGGCTGAACCGTAATTGTGATAATCGTTTTTGGCGTTGGTATAAACGCGGTAACGGTCTTGCCCATTACTTGCTGTTGTGCTTGAAGTTGCAGTTGTAGGATCACGGTTCCTGTCCAGCATGGCCAGCACTGCCGCATCTGTTCCGATAGTGCTTCCTTTAGGCACATAAACTTGTATCTGACCAAGAAAGCCATTGTAAACATTAGAATAAGCATCTAAATCAACCACAACTTTATTGTCAACCAGAACACTTTTGTAACCAACTTCAAAAGAATTGATCCGTTCCGGACGTGCTTTTGGCAAATCGGCAGTTTGCAATAAACTTTTATTTGCCAAAGCTGCCGCATCTGTGTTTCCGGCTGTCGCTACGGCCGAATTAAAAATGACTACGGAAGCTTGTGTATAACTGTTTTCCAAGTAACCCAATCCTTCATCAATAAAAGATAAACCGCCTACTCTTTTTACCCTTCCATTATTTACATAGGACAACGCTTCAAACAAAGAGGGAAAACGATAGCCCTGCTGAAAGGTAACCCGGAAATTATGGTTGTCCGTTGGAGAATAAACCGCTGCGATGCGAGGCGTAAATTTTGGATCATAATACGGGTTATAATCAAACCGGAGCGAACCCACCAGTTTTAGTTTTTCATCAAAAAATGTTTTGGTGCCCTGGGCAAAAGCACCAACTTTTTTATAGTAAATATCGTTGCCAAAGCTGCTGTTGGATAGTGGTTTGTTTCTTTCTGGAATGGATCTGGAAAAATCCACAAAGTTGTTTCCGTCAGGGATGATCTGGTACAAACGGGCATCGGCACCAATTAATAAATCAAATACTTTTACTGTTTTTGACAAATCCCATTGGCCTTCCACATGATACATACGGCTTTTTTGAACCAACGCTGCACCGCCTGTTGCAGGGGCATCAGGGATTAAACTTGATTTGATGTCCCAATTGTTGATCCCAATAATCGTGTTTTTAAGGTCATTGAATGCTTGCGTGCCTGGCAGAACGCGATTGGCATCTGCTGCTGCACGAGCTGAGTGGGCTGCCGTTGCCAAATCCGTACCGTTGTTTAATTGTGCTACCAGCGCATTTTTATATTTTGCGGCCCAAACCGAGTTGCTGCCACCGCTATACAAATCCAAATTATCGGCAAGCGGCTTCACGTTGTAAGAATTTCCGGTGTTTTCCAAGGAAACATAACTCAGGATCTTGAAGTTCTTACCTTTAACTTCCAATTTATGGTTTTGTACGATCACGCCGTTTAACCTGATTTTATTGCCGCGCTGAAATGTCCCATCCATATCACCAATACGAAAGCTGTAAGTAATTTCGGTATGCTCGTTTGGCTTAAAATGTACGGCGGCATCAAACTTCAAATTCTTTACTTCCGGGTTTACCAAGTCTTTTTCGTAATAACCGGTACGGGCAACGCGCAAAGTTTGGTTTGTTTTTCCGTTGATAGTTAAACCGCTGACAGATACCAGATTGCTTCCTACCAGTGCATCGTCGCCGTACCTGTTCCAGCCATCATAAGCAACATTATTAGCGCCATTTAATTGCGGAAATCCCGGATTGGCACTTGGGAGATAATTAGGGTTCTGGTCTTGCTGGGAGTTGGAAATCCAATCTATTCCCTTCATATAACTGCCGTTGATCTTAAAAGCCCATTTATTGTTGAAAGCTTTGGCATAACGCAAGGCTGTTTCGGTCAATACACTTGGTGCATGGTCAATACCGTCCACATGGTTAACGCCTGTTCGCTGGTAAACGCTCAATCCCTGATAAGTAAAAGGGTTTTTGGTAATGAGGTTGGCCATGCCATTAATCGCGTTCATGCCATACAAAGCCGAAGCAGCTCCAGGCGTGATCTCCACACTTGCAATGTCCAATTCTGTTGGGCCGATCGCATTTCCAAGCGGAACGCCCAAAGTAGCAGCCTGCATATCCACGCCATCCACCATCTGCATAAAACGGAAGTTGTTGGGTATGTTGAAACCACGCGTATTAGGCACTTTAAAAGTTAAGCTGGAAGTAGTCATTTGTACGCCTTTCACGTTTTCCAGCGCATCGTAAAAACTGGGCGCAGGAGAGTTGCGGATCGCGCGGATATCTAATTTTTCGATTGCAACCGGCGAGCGCAATATCCTTTCTTCCTGCCGGGAAGCGGTAACCACCACTTCGTTCACGATCATGGATTGGGTAACCAATTGTATATTTAAATTGCTTCCGGGGTTTTTTACTTCAAATTCCTGCGGCTTAAAGCCAACGCTGGAAAACACCAGCCGCAACGGAAACTTAGCATTGCTGATAATCGAAAACTTACCTTGTAGATCGGAAGTTGTGCCCGAAGTGCTGCCGGTGATCTTGACGGAAACATTTGGAAGCGGCAGGCCTGCATCGTCTTTAACAATGCCGCTTAAAATATAGTTGCCGTTCATTTGGGCGAAGGAAAGCAAAGGAACAAGCAGTAAAAACAGTAGTAATTTTGGCTTTATAGTAGATGTGGTAATTTTCATGTAAGAGATAGGAGTAATGATGAAAGCAGATAGCGATTTGTTTAAAACAGAAGAGGGCTTACGAGCAGCCTGATAAAGAAACACATAAAAAGAGGTGGTAAAAGAAGTAGTACATATAGTCTATTGATTAAGTAGGCTAAATTAAAACGAACCTTTTATTTGTGCAAGCCTAATTAGGTTTTAAATGGATTTATTTAATTTGAATTACAAATCTCCTGTTATATACTGATTTTCAGTTATCATGAAATTTTAGAAAAAGTAATTTCTCGGCAGAATCCTAATTTGATGTTTAATAAACCTGAATTTTGATTATCCATCAATTTACAAACTTTAGAACTGCTTTACCCGTACTGTTTTTATGCCGATAAAATTGTGTTTGGTTTTTGCTGCGCTGATTTATAAGCAGCGGCAAAAACCAAAGCAGAAAGGAAGGATTTACTGACTAAACAAAACATTTAATATATTAGCCTACTCAACATGCTACTGAACATGCAATTTGAAAGTGCCGGTAAATTCATTTTGAACAAGTTAAGCAAAGAGTTGCCCAAGCATTTGTCGTACCACAGCGTGGAACATATTAAAGATGTATATGCGGCTGCCGAATATTTGGCAAAGCAAGAAAATATCCCGGTTTACGAAATGCAACTGCTGCTGACGGCGGCCTGGTACCACGATTCCGGTTTTTTGAAAGGCCCGAAAGACCATGAAGAAGAATCCAGCCGGATTGCTAAGGAAAACCTTCCTGCATTTGGCTACAAGCCGGAAGAGATCGACAGGATTTGCGGAATGATTATGGCAACTAAAATCCCGCAATCACCAAAAAATCATTTGGAAGAAATTTTAGCAGATGCTGACTTGGATTACTTGGGCCGCGACGACTTTTTCAGTATTGGCAATAAACTCTTCACCGAACTTTCCACGTTTGGTTTTTTGGATACAGAGGACGAATGGAACCAGCTACAAGTACATTTTTTAGAAAGCCATCATTATTTCACTAAAACAGCTATCCAATTAAGGCAGGCAAAAAAAGAAGCGCATTTAGCACTTGTTAAATCAAAAATTAAGTAACATTGCTTTAATGAGAAGTTTTCATCTTTCACAAACTATAACCGATACGGTATCAACCATTGCAGGTATTTTATTTTGCGGTTTTGCGTTGAAAGGATTTTTAATCCCTAACCAATTTTTTGACGGTGGCGTTACGGGTGTTTCTTTGCTGATCCATGAATTGTATCATGTGAACATTGCTTACGTGATCATCATTGCCAACCTTCCGCTCATTATTATGGGAGGGTTTATGGTGAACCGCGCCTTTGCTTTAAAAACATTTGTAGCCATTATCGGACTTGGCCTTTGTTTGCTGTTTATCCCGTATCCGCAAATCACTTCCGATAAGTTGTTGGTATCAATTTTTGGCGGTGTTTTTATGGGGATAGGCGTGGGCCTGGCCATTCGTGGTGGTTGTGCTTTGGATGGGATAGAAGTGCTGGCCTTGTACACCGGCAAACGGATCAGCTTTACCATCAGCGAAATAATATTAGGGATCAATATTGTCATCTTCCTGATTGCTGCCATCGAATTGGGTTTGCCAACTGCCTTGTATTCTATTTTAACCTATTATACAGCATCTAAAACAATTTCTTTTGTAATTGAAGGCTTGGAAGAATATACCGGCGTTACCATTATCTCCGGACAAAGCGAGCCTATCAAAGAAAAATTAGTAATGGAATTAGGCCGTGGCATAACGATTTACAAAGGCGAACGCGGTTTTTTAAAAGGCAGTTTTGAAATCAGTCAGGATTGTGATATTGTGTTTACCGTAGTCACCCGTTTGGAAGTAAGGCGATTGAAAAATATGGTGCACCATATTGATCCTCATGCTTTTATTTTTACCAGTACAATTAAAGAAGCTGCTGGCGGGGTTTTGAAGAGACGGGTGCGGGAACATTAGTATCTTTATAAACCGGAGAGTAACTGTAACAGCATTTCGATGCTTCTTTTACAACCTAAATTTTAGTGTTGTAAAAGAAGTATCGAAACTAATTATTATTGGGCAGATAGTTTTTTATTCACATTGATCAAAAATTTAATTGATATAAAACAGGCGTTTCATCAAACAGAAGAAACGCCAATTTTTAGGTGATAAAAGAAGTATATTTCTAAATGCTTTTTGCAAATGAAGCTTATTTGGCAACCAATCCGCGGTTTTGGAGCATTGGATTGATATCCGGATTATGGCCGCGGAAATCTTTAAACAGCTTACCCAAATCTTCGGTATTACCGCGTGATAAAACCATATCCCGAAAGCGTTGTCCGTTTGCCCGGGTTAATCCGCCATGTTCTTCAAACCAGGAATACGCGTCATTATCCAGCATAGAAGTCCACATATAAGCATAATAACCGGCGGCGTAACCGCTGCCCCAAATGTGCGAGAAATAAGTAGAGCGGTAACGCGGCGGCACCTGCGGCAAATCAACGCCAGTTTTGTGTAAAGCATCTGCTTCAAATTTATCTACATCCGGTACTTGCGTACCTGCAGAAAGCGTGTGCCATTGTAAATCCAGGTAATCCGCAGCTAATAATTCAGTTGTAGCATATCCCTGATTAAAAGTAGCTGCTTTTGTTATTTTATCTACCAATTCCTGTGGCATCGGCTCGCCTGTTTTATAATGAATAGCATAATGTTTAAACACCTTCGGGTCCAACGCCCAATGTTCGTTAAACTGGGAAGGGAATTCAACAAAATCTCGTGCGGTGCTGGTGCCCGATAGGCTTGGATATTGCTGACTGGCAAATAAACCATGCAGCGCGTGGCCAAATTCGTGGAACATGGTGGTTACATCACTAAAGCTAATTAAAGCTGGCTGACCAGGAGCAGGTTTAGTCAAATTAGCCACATTGTAAATAACAGGTTTTGTGCCAAGCAGCTTGGATTGCCCAACCATATTACTCATCCAGGCACCGCCTCTTTTATTGTCGCGTTTGTAATAATCGCAGTAAAACAAACCAATCTGGCTGCCATCTTTATCAAAAACATCAAAAACACGCACGTCGGCCTGATAAACCGGCAAGTCTTTACGCTCTTTAAAGTTTAAGCCGTAAAGTAGGTTTGCAGCATAAAAAACACCGTTCCTAAGTACATTATCTATTTCCAAATAAGGCTTCACCTGGTTTTGATCCAGGTCGAACTTAGCTTTACGAACCTGTTCCGCATAAAAATTCCAGTCCCAGGGCTGCAACTTAAATCCACCTTTCTGCTGATCAATTGCCGCCTGAATATCAGCAGCTTCTTTTTTAGCACCAGCAATAGCAGGGGGCGCAACTTTGCTTAAAAACTGTTCCACCGCTTCCGGCGTTTTGGCCATTTGGTTTTGCAGTTTCCAAGCTGCATAATTGGGGAAGCCTAACAATTTAGCTTTTTGTGCCCTGATCTGTGCTATGCGTACAATGGTAGCACGTGTATCATTGGCATCACCTTTTTCAGTACGATTTACGGAAGCTTCAAACAGTTTCTGGCGTGTAGCACGATTAGTTAGCAATTGCAGCTCGGGCTGTTGCGTCGTGTTTTGTAATGAGATCAGCCATTTCCCCGAAAGACCAGCAGCTTTGGCGTTTTGTGCGGCGGCATCTATCGCACTTTCGGATAAGCCGGCCAGTTCTTCTTTGCTATCTACAACCAGTGCGCCCGCTTTGGTGCCAGCCAGTAACTGATTGCCAAATTTTGCCCTTAACGAAGCTTCTTCCTGGTTCAGTTTCTTCAAATTTTCTTTATCCGATTCTGATAACCGCGCTCCGGCAAGCACAAAGTTCTCGTATTCATGTTCTACCAAACGTTTTGACTCTGCATCCAGCTTTAACTCGTTACGTTTCTGATAAACAGTTTCTACCCGTTTAAATAACTTGGTATTTAAGTAAGTAGCATCATTATTGGCAGATAGTTTTGGCGCTTCTTCCTGTTCAACTTTTTGCAGTTCGACATTGGTATTGGCGCCGGTAAGCAAATTGAATACTGCGTTTACCCGGTTTAACAGTCGGCCGCTTTTTTCCATCGCTACCAGTGTGTTTTCAAAAGTTGGTGCAGCAGGGTTATCTGCAATTTTTTGTATTTCTGCCAGGTGCTGGCGGATGCCTTCTTCCATTGCCGGTTTAAAATCGCCGTTCTTAATTTTATCGAAAGCCGGAGCCTGAAAAGGCAAAGTGCTTGGTGCGAAAAATGGATTAGCGGAAGAGAAGTTAGCATTGCCGTTTTCTGCTTGGCCAAAACTTTGGTTACAGAAAATTGAAATCGTTAAAATTGAAAGTAGTGGTAAACAAGTTATTCGGTTCATGTTTATGGGTAGATTATCATTTGTGGGAACAGACTTAAATGGAAATTGTAGTTATATGTATATCATTATCGCTTTTGTTCGATTGCTCGTTATGTGAGTAAGAACTAAATAAACCTAAATTACAAACTCTTAAATTGGAAAGTTCTTGTTTACGGATTTTGAGGATTTTTAAAATGTTGTTTTGAGTTCTCATTTTACAATATTGTTACTTGCTAAATATCCATCTGCAGTCATTACAGGGATCATAGATTCTTGAAAATCCTTTCCGTTTCTGGTAATAAGGATTGCGCAATCGGCAGCTAACGCACTAAAATATTGAAGTGAGTCTTCAAAATCTTTAAACGCAGAATTAAGCGCTTTCTCCACAATGTCTTCGTCTATACTACAAACTTCACATATGATTTTAAACTTTCTAAGTTTTTCTTTAGCTGTTGCAGAATTCTCAAATTTGGAAAGCAAATAATTTACAGTTGCAAAAGAAATAGGAGAGACTACCATTGTTATTTGCTTTTGATCTGCCAATGTTGCCAGTTTTGCAGCAGGTAAATAAAAAGGTTCTCTTTCTGCTAATAAATCCAACATAATATTGGTATCTATAAAAAGCCTCTTATTCATTTATATTTCTCCGTTAAATAGTTGGAATACTCTTTCTTGTAATCTAAGTCTGCAGAAATTTTTGTCCCGGAGGAAAGGCTTTTTACAAAAGGGGAAATTTTAATATCAACTTCACCTTTTTTTTCTTTTGCTAATGCTTGCAAATAAGCTTCTACAATTTTAGACAAACTTAGTTTTTTACTGGAAGCATATTCTTTAGCTTGTTGGATAATTTCTTTATCTAATTTTAAAGTTAGTTTGGTTTCCATAAATTTACGATTAGTTGAAAGCTTTTCTGTTATTTGCTATAACTTCTAATTGTTTTTTTGTTGCCGTTGGCCCGTTTAAAAGCAAAGCTTCTAAATCAATTTCAGCTTTTTTGTCTTTATTTTCTTTTTCGATTTCATTTTTAAGCTGATTTAATTGTTCGGCTGGTAATGTTTTTACAAGGTTTAGTAACTGATCAAAACCTATATCTATTTGTACTTTCATTGTGTTAATTAGTGGGGGATTTTCAATTAATACTGATTTAGTAAGGATGTCAGATCCAAAGCTCGAAAGATCGTGATTGCAAATCGCGACCAGCAGGTGCTTATTTTGTATTAGTCTTTGTATTTCTTTAGGTCCTAAACACTAAGTAGTTTTCTATATTCAGTTTTTGAAGTGGAAGTATGTTTCCTTAAATAATCTTCAACGATATTTAATGAAATATTTCCATTATGAGTATTCCACATTATTGAATTCATTTTATACGAAGCAGGAATGCTTTCGTCTTCTTCAATTTCTTCAATACTATTATGTGTTTTTTTACAGTTACTTGGAATATTATTTATACCATCTTCAATGTTTTTAATTTGTTGTGTTTTTAATTTTTGAGTTGATTGTATATTTTTATTTATTTTATCAAATCCGAAAATTGGGAAATATTGTGCACTTTGAATTTTATATTTATCTATTAAATTTAGAATTTGCAAGTTTGACTCATCAATTATGTTAAAATAGTTTGCAAGTAGCTCTGCTGCAGTTTCATAATGATATCTTATAGTTTTGTTAGATCCGATTAATAATATTTTATCTCCATTTTTTAAACTATCCAAATCTTCTGTTATGCTAACTTTAATTTCTCCACCTGCGTAAATTTCTTTTACTACATTTTGTACTTTTCTTATATCTAAAGCGGTAACTGGTAGATTTAAGTTTGAAATTGAATCAAAAATAGCTGAAAAGTTATCTGTCTTTATTTTATTAATTCTAATGGTAAGCCCTTCTTCTAATACAATATCATGTTCATTAATAATTGTATTATCTAATTCTTTGCCATATTCAACTAATAAAAAATTGTTTTTTATTTTGGATGCCAAGGTCGAATTTGGTTCTACATAAGAAAATATTGTCTTTAGTATTTTTTTTACGTTATCATCACCAATACTATAACCCAAGAATATAATAGGATTGTGAATAAATAATGATAGCAATTGTGCACGAATCAGTTCAAACTTGTTATCAAAAGCGATATAATCTTTTTCTGTTATTATGATTTTATCAGGATTTTCATAACATCCATGAATTTTATAAACAGACCCATAAGGATTACTTAAAAGAATATTATTTCCTATTAGCTTTGTAAATTCAAATACATTTTCAATAAGACCATCGTAATTAGTTGTAATTATTGAACCTATGTTTTTCCTTATTTTTTTTAAATCTTTAATCTCATCTAATTTATCATCTTTAAAATCTAATTTTGAAAATAATTCTGAAATATAAATTTTAAACCTACTTAAATTTATTTCTTTAGCCATATTTTCATAGAAAATATCGTTTATGTGTTTAAACTTACCGTTACGATTTTCTTGAAGATTCTCATTAAACCTGTTTTCTAAAATCGTTGCAATTTTAGAGTAGTTAAATATTCCACCATTATGGCAAGAAGATTTTATATCAAAATAATATTCAGGATTGCCAGTTAGGTCAAATGAAATCTTACTTAACAAATCATCCCATGTATAAGAATGTTTTAAATATCTTAAGCTAATTCCAGTTCCAATAAATAAAATTGGATGATTTTTATAATGTGATATAAATTCTTGGACAGTCATATTAAAGAATATAATTTCTAAATATAGTTTAAATATAATTTTCTCCCAAAACATTAATTTTACTCGTTTTGATTAAAATGTTTGAACTGGAACTTAATTATCAGTGTTTCTTTATACTTCTTTTACCACACAAAAAAAGTGTACAAATTTCTCAATACACTTTTTATCCTTATAAAAGAAGCATCAAAATCAGCGTGTATAATTCGGTGCTTCCTTAGTAATTGTAATATCATGCGGATGCGATTCGCGGATACCGGCAGAAGTAATCTGTACAAATTTCGCTTTCTGCAAAGCTTCAATGTTGGCTGCGCCGCAATAACCCATGCTGGCGCGTAAGCCACCAACGTATTGGTACATTACTTCGGCCAAACTACCTTTTACTGGCACGCGGCCCACAATGCCTTCGGGCACTAATTTCTTAATATCGTCTTCCACATCCTGGAAATAGCGGTCTTTCGAGCCTTGCTCCATCGCTTCGATAGAACCCATGCCTCGGTAGGATTTAAAACGGCGGCCTTCATAAATAATAATTTCACCAGGCGATTCTTCCACACCGGCAAACAACGAACCGGCCATAATGGAACTTGCACCGGCAGCAATCGCTTTCGGGATATCGCCGGTATGTTTGATCCCGCCATCTGCAATTACGGGAACACCCCAGCCTTCCAAAGCTTTGGCACACTCATAAACGGCGTACAATTGTGGAACGCCAACGCCGGCAATAATGCGCGTGGTACAAATAGAACCCGGCCCGATACCAACTTTTACGGCATCTGCTCCGGCATTGGCCAAATCCCTGGCACCTTCAGCGGTTGCCACGTTTCCTACAATTACCTGTAGCTCGGGATATTTTGCTTTTACTTCTTTTAGCTTGTCAATTACACCTTTGGAATGGCCGTGTGCGGTATCAATCGTGATCACATCCACTCCGGCTTTCACCAGTGCGTCCACACGTTCCATGGTATCGGACGTAACGCCAACGGCAGCGCCGACACGTAAACGGCCGTGTTCGTCTTTGCAGGCAGCGGGGAAGTTTTTGAATTTTTGAATATCTTTAAAAGTGATCAAACCGGTCAAACGTCCTTCCCCGTCAACCACCGGCAGTTTCTCGATCTTATAATTCTGAAGGATCGCTTCCGCCTGCGTCAAATCTGTTCCAAGCGGTGCCGTGATCAGGTTTTCTTTCGTCATCACTTCGCGTACCGGTTTGTCCATGTCTTTTTGAAAACGAAGGTCGCGGTTGGTGATTATGCCTGTTAATTTATGGTCGGCATCCACAATTGGAATACCGCCGATCCTGAACTCTTTCATGATTTTTACGGCATCTGCAATCACCGCATCAACTTTTAACGTTACCGGATCCTGGATCATGCCGCTTTCCGAACGCTTTACTTTCCGCACTTCATCAGCCTGCAACTGGATACTCATGTTTTTGTGCAGCATACCAATTCCGCCGGCCTGCGCAATAGCAATTGCCATAGCCGCTTCGGTAACAGTGTCCATTGCGGCAGAAATCAGGGGAACGTTTAGTTTTA
>JAABUY010006319.1_pt1 | contig 11623 bp, 18 predicted proteins | sample 5560271 | NCBI WGS metagenome assembly JAABUY01 (sample SAMN10711886, study PRJNA513374) | rock metagenome | isolation source: Antarctica rocks | place: Antarctica: Victoria Land, University Valley
CGCGTGCGGCCAGCCTTGGCGGACGGCCGTGGTGCGAGCGGGCGCGCGCGCGCGCTGCGGCGCCCGGCACGGGTTGTGGGGCCTGCCGGCCCGCATGACTGCTGCTCGGCGCGGCCCCCGGCGCGGCTTTGTGACCAGCCTGCCGGTGCGCCTGCGCAGAGCTGCGCAAGCTCAAGCCGGAGCTGCCCGGGCTCGCGCCCCCCACGGCCGCCGAGGTCATCGGCACGGTCAAGCGCGAGCGTCTGGCGGCGTCCCTGCTACCCATGCTGGTGAAGTGCTGGCACATCGGCGGCGGTCTGGGCCCGGGTGCGCCGCATGCGCAGGCCTGCGGAGCGGCGGCGTCTGAGCAGGTGCGTGCGGACGCCATTGTCATGGGGTCCCTGGCACGGCCATGGTTTGCAGTTCCACTGCCGATTTATTCCCTCGTAACCCTGTGTATATGAGATCTGACTGCGTGGCCAGTATGACTGTCTGTGCACTAGGAGCGCTAGGAGCATCAGCACCGCAGGGGCGTACTCCCCGCCCATGGGCGCGGGCATGCTTTGGCTGGGAGTTGCAGGACTAGGAGCATGCCATCCTCCTGCATGCTTGACCAAGCAGTCGCATTGATCCTGCGTTGGAGCATTATGCCAGGCTGGAGCTGGCTGTCTCTGATTGATGGGGAGCATGCGATGCCTGTTGGCATGCTCTTCCATGCCTCATAGGACATGCCAGGCGGCGCGCAAGGCGAGATGCGCAGGCGCGACACTCGCACAATATGTGACACAGGGTGGCTCGTGTGCGCAGCAGGGGCGCATGACCGGCGAGAGGCCGGGCTTCCAGGCGGAGTCGCAGCGGGTGGCGGCCAGGCTTATCGCGCTCAGGCGGGAGTTGCACAAGGCCAGCAAGCCTGCCGCTGCGCCTGCGGATGCACAGGCGCGCAGCGAGCTGGAACGTGCCGCACTGCCTGGTGGCCAACGGTCTTCTTGCAACACTGGCATGTGGTCGTCATGCTGCCCTTCTTTGCAGTCCATGCCGGCCTGGTGGAGCCGTCTGGCGTCCCCATTCGGCGGCTCAGCCCAGCATGTGTGCATACATGCATGAGCTGGGCGGGCTCCGCAGCATGCACCAGAGCACTGTCAGCAGCCCGGCGCATGCCCATTGCGCATGCGCTTCACCATGTACATTGATACCTCAGTATGATCCCTGCTGCGACAAGTAAAAGGCGCTGGGCCAGGCGGTCGGCCGCCGCTTGATGCGGCTACTGATAGGGATGCTGCAGGCGTGGCTCCGGCGTCGCGGCCGGGGTCTCAGCTTCTGACCAGGAGCGTGGCTTGAGCGCGCAGCGCGGCGGACCGGCGGCTGGGGCGGGCGCCTCCCAGGAGGCCACGGCGGTGGAGGAGGCTGAGGAGGAGGCACCTCCGGCGGAGATCGAGGAGGCGGAGGCGGTGGAGGCCGAGGAGGGCGAGGAGTCGGAGGACGAGGAGGAGGAGGCCGCGGCGGAGGAGGACGCCCGGCGGAGCACGCGCGCCGGCGACGAGACGCCCTCCGCCCGGGCCTGCGCCGCACCCGACGCACCACCGCTGCCGATCGTGCTGCGTACCACGAGTGCTGCCAGACGCTGTGCGACCTGGCACTGCTGGTTGTGGTGGCTGCGTGAACGAGAACCTGTTGCTCGTGGGGTGCTCAGAGCTCATGTGCAGTCGTGCAAGGGTCCCGGGGTGCCGGCCCTGCCTGTGCCATCGCCTCCAGTGAGGTCTCGCCGCAGGAGGCATTTCTACTAGTGCTGTGCTGTTCGCGCCGCAGTCACGGCGCCCGCGCCCGCGGGCGCGCGGGGCGTCCGGGCCTCCGCGCCGCATGCGGCGGCGATGGCGTCGGGCAGCGGCGCGTCTGCGGGCGCCTGGGGCGCGCGCAACAGCGCGGTGGGTGCGGATGCGGTGATGACAGCCGCGGAGGGCTCGACGGGCGAGGAGGACGATGAGGTGCCCGCCCGCACTGAGGAGCAGCATCTCCAGGCTGCCATCGAGGCGAGACATGCGCGACTGACGGCTTGCAGCGCCCTGCGCCAGGCCATGCAATTGGCATTAGGCACCACGCTGTACAGACATGCTGTATCGACCACATGTCCGGCCGACCATTCGTGCTGCAATGTCGACAGGGCTGACAGCGCTGCATGCATGCCATGATGAGGTAATGCTTGCGCTCCCGCGAGTGGCGGTTGCAGCCAGACTTCTGCCCTGGCCATGCAAGCGTGCGTGGCCGAGCCGGGGCTGGGCCGGCCCAAAGGCGTCCCGCTGGGCGCGACCGCGGGCGCTGCCGCTGCCACGCGCGCTCAGCGCCAGGGCGGTGAGCGACACTGTGCTGTGTAGTGGTGCCAGTGCTGGTGACTGCCGCTGCGTCGTTGCGCAGGAGGGCCGGGCGGAGCAGGCGGCGCGCCCGCTCGAGCGCGCCCCGCTGGGCGCGGGGCTGCCGCTGCCGCGCGCGCCCGGTGTCGGCGGGCGCCAGGCGGCGCTCTTCGGCCTGCGCAACACGGTCGACCTGGAGATCTGCTACATGAATGCCGCCGCGCAGTGCCTGTGGCACTGGGGGCCGTTCCGGGAGCGCCTGCTGCGCCTGCCGGCCGGCGCCCTGCAGGTGGGCCGCCAGCATGCCTGGTCCGGCTCCATGCCAGTCGAGCCCTGCTTGATAGCCACACAGCAGCTGCGTGCCGTTCGTCAGCGCCCTGGGGCCTTTCAGGGCTTTCCATTGGCGCACGGGGCCCCATGCAGGGCTTGGCAGCCAGTGTGCCGTGCAAGCTGCGCATGCGTGTTTGTTGTCCGCGCCCGGGGGAGCTGACGCGTCTGGCAGCACGGGCAGAGCAATGCTTCGGGTGGAGGCAGGAGGGTCGCACCTGGCGGGGTAACACTTCAAGGGGTTTGTGTTGGTCACAGGGCACTCTGGAGCAGAGCCCGGTGGCGGCGCTGCGCGCGCTCTTCGAGGACCTGCTGCGGCGCGGCGGCGGCGGCGGCGGCGGCCACTTTCAAACACATGTCGGGCAGCTGCGCAAGACCCTGATGGCCATCGATCCCAGGGCGTACCGCGCGGGCGCGCCCTTCTCGAGGGGTTGGTTGACGTGGCCTGCGTGGCACTGCGTCAGACCACTCTTGCGACCGATTAGGCGGCCTGATCCGGGCCCGCTCTTTCTCCATTGCCCATCCTCGCAGGTGTTGGGCGCTGCCGGTGCGTATTGTGCACGCTGAACACTACCGAGGGCATGCCACGCTTTCAACAGAGAACGTGGCGACAGGCATATGCGCTGAACGCTTCGATCCTCACGCGCATGATCGACCACGGTTTCAGCAGCACAGGGCTGGTGCGTGTGCAGGGCTGATGGGCGATCCTGCGGATGTAATCGCCACCATCTTCCAGGACCTGGCCTCGTTCGAGGAGGGCCGCGTGCTGGTGGACGCCGTGGCCGGCCTCCGCCTGCAGTGCGCCGGCTGCAAGTGCGATTGCACGTACACCGCCGGCCTCGCGCCCGCCGAGCCGCTGTGCGCAGAGCTGCAGGCGCGCGCAGCACCTTGCCCTCGCACAACTTGTTGATGGGCAACCCCCCAGTGCACCTGCAGCCCCTTGATGGTCGCCCATGCCGGTTCGCCTCGGCCCATCCTGCTCAGAGCCCGTGCGGTACCCGCCCTGCTCAGCATACATGGCAGGCCATGTGCCTCTGTCACGTGAGCCCCCGAGCGCTGCCGGTCTGCTCCCCGACAACTCTGTGACTCTCTGGGTTGCTGCTGCAAGACGTGCGGCTGCACAGGCGCTGGCGGCTGGCGGCAAGGCGCCAATGCTGGGCATTGCGCTGGGGCGGCTGCGCTTGCGGTGCACAGTGTGCGGCCAGCGCGCCGTGCAGGCCATTTTGGTCACCAGCGCGCACGGCGCGCCGACAGAGTTCGTGCTGCAGCTCGCCTGGCGTCCGCAGTCGGGTGACATCGGCGCCCTGCTTGCGGCTCTTCACGAGGCGCGCCAGCGCGTACTCCATCAATCGATACGAGTACACGAGCGTGGTCTGGTGGCAGTGCTTGGCGCACGGGCGTGTGTCATGCAACACCGCTCGCCTGACAGACAACTTGCAGGCTTGTTTGCTGTCGGCTATCTGCTACCTGCATGCATGTAATGGCTGGTACAGCGTGCATCTCTTGCGCCTGTATACATGGCCTCCAGTGCAAGATCTTTGCCTGGGCGCAACCACGTGCCTGACACGATCGCGCATGTTTGCACCGTGCGGGCACCAACCAACACACGCGCTGTCCAGCGGAAGCGTGAGCGGGTCTGTGTACCACACGCGCGCAGATCGACCTGGGCCAGGCGTACCAGGCGCAGGCGGAGGGCGGGCTGGACTATGCGCTGCAGGCGATGGCGTGCTACGCCAGCCGCCACCACCTCGCGTTCGTGTGCGGCGGGGACGGGCAGGGCTGGACCCTGTGCGACGACTTCGATGTCAAAAGCGTGGGCGGCTGGGACAGCGTGCTCCGCATGTGCAGGGAGCGCCGCTACACGCCGACCGTGCTGCTGTACGCGCGCAGGGGCCCCGTGCGGCCGCTGTGAGGCGGGGCTGGTGGCTGCGGCTTCTGGCCCAGCGTGCCTGACCATCTTACAGCTCCTGAACGCTGCTTGCTGTCATGTTTGCTTGTATGATGTATTGTGTGGTGCTTTCAAGGGGGGATGCGCAGAGCATGCCAGTGGCCATTCAGTCGACCCGCGCAGAGGCGGGTTGCCCTGTGCGCGCCCTGTTTGTTTGTTTCCTTGCTAGCCTGCATCTGGGGTGTTGTTGTAGCACGCGCTGCTGGCCAGGGTGTCTTGGCTCTGCAGCGCCCGGACTGCACGCTGTGGGGAGTGGCGCCTGCGCTCGGAGCAGGATCGCCTGGCGTTCAGCGATCCTGCTCTGCCGCGGCTCCGCCTTTTGGTGTGCGCGTTTGCGCGCGCACGCACAGCCGCCCGCCAAGACACTCAGGGCACTGCATCCGGTCTGCAGGCCTCGCTTGTGCTGTGAAGGTTGTCTGGGCGTCGTGTCTTAGCTTAGGCAGCAGTGAAGTATGTGTACTTGCCAGCCTGCAACTGGGGTTTTGTTGTAGCACGCGCTGCTGGCCAGGGTGTTGTGGCTCTGCAGCGCCCGGACTGCACGCTGCGGGGAGTGGCACCTGCGCTCGGAGCAGGATCGCCTGGCGCTCAGCGATCCTGCTCTGCCGCGGCTCCGCCTTTTGGTGTGCGCGTTTGCGCGCGCACGCACAGCCGCCCACCAAGACACTCAGGGCATTGTATCCAGGCTCTGCTTTTGTGCAGGCCATGCTTGTGCTGTGCATGTTGTCGGAACGGTCCTGCGCTAGCTCAGGCGGCAGCGAAGAACGTGTACTGCAAAGAATGGGTTAGTGACAAACTCAAGTGCATCTGGCCTGGGTCTGGATGTGCAAGGCCAGGAAAGTCTGGTGGGTTGTGACAAGGTCTGCCAGGAAAAGCATGCATACCTGCATCCTTATTACGCATGAGCCGAAGCTAAGGCTGCACACAAGCGGCGGCACACCGCTCTTCTATAGGCAGGACCAGGCAAAATATAAAAGCCCTGTCATGTCGCTGTGACATGCAAATCAACCTCATGGCCTCATGCTCATGCCGCTTCATGTTGCTTATGCGCTCACGCGTTCGCGCTCACCTGCTGCAGCCCTTTAGCACAGCTTGCGGCACGTCGCAGGCCAGGGGGTCGTCCAGCGCGTCAGCCGCTGAGTCCGGCCGCGATGCGGCCAAGGCCGCTGCCAGGCCGTATGTCGTATGCTGCGTACCTGCGCGTGGTAGGTATATTTTGCATGAGCACAGACGCGGTCAGGGCCCGGCTGCGCGCGGAGCTGCTTGTGTAAGGGCGCGCCCCTTGCGGGCCTTGTGGACGGCTCGGCTGCGCTCGCAGGGCTCTGGATCGTACAAGGCGCAGGACAGCATGCTGCACAGCGCCGTAGAACAAACGTAACTGCTGATATCGGCTCGCTGTGGTCCTGGCAAACATGAACTGCCAGCATCCATGCCACATGCAGCATGCAGCATGCACACTATTTTGTTGGCATGCAGCGGCTGCACAGGCCTGCATGTATGCCTGCATATCCGCCTGTATATCTGAACGATGTGCGCCCGCATGCATGCTTGGTGCATGTGCATGCTCGCTCACGTGCTCTGCATGCATGGCATGCAGGCTTTCCAGTGCATGCAACAGCACATGCATGGCGTAGCGCTTGTTTGCATGCTTGCGCTCGCCGCTGTTGCTGCGCTGCCTCGCTGTCAGTGTGTTATGCTAGAGACAATGGCAGTTTTCGAGCATGCTCCATGCACAGGATAATATAATAAACAGCTTTATTAGTAGCTCATGTGCTTGTATCCGTCCAAGGTATGTCTTCACGTTCCTTTAAGGCTCGTGAAGCGCCAGCAAGAGCGCCCAATGCCAGGTCCTGTCTGTGCTGTGCGCGAGCGAGGCACTGAGAGTCTGACTTGCGCGGGGAGCCGCCGCTTGGTAGGCAGCGCAGAAGGCGGCGTCCTGCTGCTATGCAGCCCGCCAGTATGCCTGCTATGGCCCGCTCCCGCCCGCTGTCGGCCAGGCGGAGCGCACAGAGCACCAGTACAGGGCTCTTCACTGGGCCATGCGCGCGGTACGCCCAAAAGCTGAAAGCGCCTTGAGCGCCCAAGCGCCTCGTTCGGTTGGGGTGACTGCAGGGAAACCAGGCGGAGCACTTTGCCCGTGCGGGCCGCCGTTCTTGCACGTGTCACACCAGCAAACCAAGCACCTTGGACTCGAGCGCGCAGCCAGCTGGGCATCACGCGCACGGTGCAGCTGGCGCAGCTGAACCTGTACAACCTCCCGTTCCTCAAGCGGGACGCGGTACGCGAGGCCGCCTGCAGCTCACGCACCTGATCCCTGCCTGCGCAGGCCAAGCTCTTCAAGGGGTCAGCTGTCTGCCTTCTGTTGGATGCACAGCACAGTTGGATGCACAGCAGAGTCACGCGCTGCACTTTTCGCTGGGGCAGTGCTGATGTCCACTGCCCAAACAGGCGCGCGCAGCACGGGCGCTCAGTCCTTGGCTGTGCACGAGTCGTCTTGCCATGCACATGCTGCATGCCCAGTGACCGCAGGCGCCTCGCGCGTGCAGGAGTCTGGCGAGCTGACGGACGCCGAGCGCAGCGACCTGGTCGCAGTGCGCTGCCCTCGCCAGCGCCTGCTGTGACTCTGCTGCCGCCCCGCCTGCCCTGGGCCGTCAGCTGCATGCTCTCTGGTAGCATATGCCGGGGCACCTCGCGCACCAACACACTTCCTATGCAGCGTCTGCATGCGCATGAGCGGCTATAAGCTGCTTACTGCATTGCAGACCGTGGACGTGCTCGTGGATGCGGCGTACATCAAGACGCAGGAGGTGCGCTGCGAGTGCGGCGGCTGCGCTTGCTGTCCCATTCAACTGGTCCTGCGTGGCAGACCATCAACTGCTCTGCCTGGCAAGAGACGCAGAGCATCCTCTCTGGCCGCGCCGCGACTGTCTGCGCACGCGCTTCTGCTGAGCATGTGACGCGCATGCAGGCGAACACAATGCCCGAGGGCGTGGAGCGCATCGCCCACCTGCAGGTACTCCGCTCCTTCCCCCGCCGCTCGTGTGCTCCGCTTCACGGGGTCGTGCTCTGGCTGCGCTGGTGGATCATGGATGAACACTTGTAGCAGCCCCTGCGCTGTCGTCACGCTCGTGCAAAGTCTGCACCCACCTGTGTGGTTTCAGCAAGCTCGTCGCACATGCAGGTAGCCTGGACGCTGGGGAAAGCAGCGGAGGCGCTGTACAAAGTGCGCGCCCCCCGCTCAGCAGACCGCGCACTGCCGCCCTGCTGCCTTGGCCTGCCCCTTTTCCCAGCGCGCCTGCCTCGCAGGGACATGTGAAGCACCCGCATGCGCTGCCACGCGACCCGTGCCGCGTGTGCATGCGCCTGCATGCGCTGCTGCGAGACGTTCATGGCATGCGCAGGCGTCCAACATGCCACCGCGCGCGGCGCTCCACATGCTTGTGCAGGTGCGCCGACCCCGCGCTGCGGCTCCGATACCTGCCACCTCTGGCGTGTTGCTCCAGCCTTTGTTTGCTGTGCGTAGGCAAGACATGCACAGCAGCCCTGCCCGCCAGGGCATAGCTCTGGCCGGCACCCACCTGCGCCGCTCAGCGTGCTAGCCACGCGCGCAGGCAGCATTCGCGCTGGTGGAGACGGGCCTGCTGTCGGAGGTGCGGCCCACAGCGGCTCTTCCAGCGGCGGTCGACCTGCGTTGTATGTCGGCCCGTTTTGCCAGCATCGCGGCGATGCCGGCTCACGCAGAGTCGCCCGCAGGCTGACGCCCGCCGGGCTGGGCTCATCGTCCCGACAGCGGCTGGTGCGCTTGCCCGCGCCGCGTGCGTGTCTGGCCAGGTGCATGCTCGCAGGGCAACGGTGGCAGACTCGCCGTGTGCGCCGTGCAGTGCCGGAGTGCGGGGCCAAGCGCCCGCGACGGACATGGCCGCCCAGCCTCATGTCGAGGGTCAGGGGCAACCTCGCAGGCCGCGTCAACGGCGGGTGCCGCGGCCAGCGCGCTGTGCCCTACCTGCGCGGCATCGGGCTGCTGGGCGCCACCGTGCTCACTGTGATGCAGCATTTGGAATGGCAGTTCAAGGCCGGGATGACCTGGGCCAATTACGGCACAGTGTGGGAGATTGACCACATCTGGCCATGCGCATTTTTTGACCTGAGGAGCCCGCTGCAGCAGGAATGCTGCTTCAGCTACCTCAACCTGCAGCCGATGCTCAAGAGCGCGAACCGCAGCAAGGGCGCCCGCCGGGCCGGCAGCTAGGGCGGGGCAGGGAGCGGCCGCGGCTCAAGGGCGCGCTGGTCAGAGTGGTCTGGGGAATGAGGTGGCCATGAGCACTGCGCGCGTGCCACGTGAAGTGAAGCATGGGCAGCCCCGGGGCTGGGCCAGGCTCTCGCCTGCTCTGCTCGTTTGTCCGTCTGGCGCAGCTTGCTCACTGACTGCCTGAAATTCGGGCGCCTGGGTGGCCATGGTTGGCTGATCTGCCAGGCTGGGCTGCGAGGGGTGCAGGAGGCATGTATGCAGAAAGCGTGTATACAGGAAGCATGTATGCGGTGCGGAGACGTCACAGAGTGAGTGGTGCATGCACATGCACTGACATGCCTGTTTCAGCCCAGATAGTGCTGCTGAAGGGGTGGTCAAGCATACAGGCGCCCCTGCCTGCATTAACGGTGGTCGTGAGCATGGCCACAGTTGAGACCCTCAGGCACCAGCGCTGAGGCTGTGTCTGGCAAGCAAGTGCCAGGCAAGGCACGCAGGCAAACCGGCAGTCAGGCGTGATAGACACGCCTGATTAAAGCAAGCAACTCCGCAAGAGTCCCACGTATTCTCTCTACCGACCTCCATTGCTAAGACCAACCTGACAGCACACAGGCGCAGGGCAAAACGCGCATCATCAGACACTGCATCCAGGATGCAGCTCCTTGGCCCACATGGGCCTGCATGTGCATGGCCGCATGATCCGAACTTAACGCCGCCGCCAGGCATCCTTGGGTAGACTCCATAATTATGTCTTGGTCGAATGGTGAGAGCGCGCAAGGCTATATTGTGTGCAGGCCACCAGCGCGGCAGGCTTGCAGACCTGCTGAAAGCAAAGGCATCATGCATGCATTCCCACCAGTGCTGAAGCCCAAGCGTCAAAGCTACACACTTGCCCCTACTTCACGCAAAGGAAGGTCTGCTGCTCCGCACTGCACGGGCGCGCCACATACAACCCGCAAGCGCAGACCAGCGCGGTCCCCCAAACCATACTATGGGCTTCAGGCAGCGCACACACGCCGTCACACATGCAAGCGTGACGGCGCGCCAGCCGAAGTTTTGACAGCCAACAGAGTGGGTTCAAAACAACCAAGGATCACCTCACTCCACGCAGGATGCAGCAGCTACCCACCCGACACCTGTTGACAGACACTATGAAGCGCTGACAGCAACACCACCTACAAGTATCAGCATCGGGAATCGGCGTGCAGGCCCATCCATCGAGGTGTCAGGCGGCCAGGTTGGACTCGTCGTAGGCGCGCGGGGCGCCGCGCACGCGCTCCACGCCGGCCGCGTCGCCGTGTGCCTTCTCGTAGTCCAGGTAGCGCCTGAACAGAAATTTCATCTTCTTGGCCGGCAGCGCACTGTGCGTCGCGTGCTCGAACAGCGCGCGCGTGCGCTCGCGGTCGCCCTGGCCGATCTCCTGCGCGCGGTCGCACTGGCCGATCTCCTGCGCGCCCGCGCGCGGCGATCGGGTGGGGCCAGGCCTGGGGTGTGAAGCAGGCTCCATGAAGCGCTGGGCCGTCGGCTGCAGCACGCGGCCGCACATGCGCGCTCAGAGCAGCCTCGCGGCGAGCGTGCATGGCCAGCAGGTGGACGTGCGCCTCGCTGGCGCGAGCTGTCGGCTGCTTGCGCGGTCCAGCCTCAAGCTGACGCGCTGGGCGCACGTCCAAGCTCATAGCGTGCGGCCTCGAACTCCCCAAGCCGAGCTGAGGTTTCCGCCAGCCAGGGCGGGCGGCCAGGACCGCGCGCCTGGTCAGGGTAGACGCTACAGAGGTCGGTGCGCTTGGGGTAGTTGCGCAGCACGTCCTCGAAGATCGTGCGCCCGCGCTCCGCGCTGCCGACCTTGAACCCTGCCACCGCCGCCGCCGACAGCACCTGGGCGCCCGGCGCAGCCTGTGACGTGCCGGCCGCAGCCCCACGGCAAATGCCGCCGGCGCTCCTGCGAAACCGCTCAGGGCTGCATAACAGGGTTAGGTTAGGGTAGGGTAGGGGTAGGGGTAGGGCTTGCAGAGGTCTCTCTGAGAGACCACTGGATTCTTCAGTACCGTACTGAGAGACCAGTGGTCTCTCAAGAAACGGTACTGAAGAATCCAGTCTTTCAATCCAGTCTACATCTTTAAATGCAGGGGGAGCATGCTAACACCTGCAGTAACCATGGTGGCGGCATGAATTAGTGCCGACACTGGAGTCGGCCTTTCCATGGCATCGGGGAGCCAGAGTGCGTAATCTTGGCCGGCCAAGAAAGGGTCAAACAGGTTTCCAGCGTTAACAACGGCCCCGCTGAATTGCTACATCGTAAGTGTCAAGCAATGACGATGTTTGCAAGCAACGTGAGGTACAGCAGCTCCACCCTATATGCAGGCAGCACACATACATGGCAGCACATGCGCCTGTGTCCGGACTGCAGGCTTCCCCAGCGTCCTGTTGGCTGGTGAGGCGTTGTAGGACTGTTTCAGTTCAGTCTATGTCTGTGAGGCTGCTCAAGTGCGCGTGCGCCACGTGCATGACGTGTTACCTGGTTGCGGCGCACAGGGCACATGTAGGAGCTACTCCTCGCGCGTGCACAGGCCTCAGGGCGGCCTGCGCTTCCACCAGTGATGCTGGACAGAGCTCGGCACACGGCGACGCGTCTGTGAGCCGCCGACACGCGCTCACAACGGTCCTGCTGGGCAGCACGCTGCTGGTGAGCAGTCCACGCCGCGCTGGCGTGTGTGAATGGCATTGTTGCAGCGTGCGCAGGCAACAAGCCCGCTCAGCAACCAGAGCTAACCAGTGTGGCCT
>JAABUY010006323.1_pt1 | contig 11620 bp, 13 predicted proteins | sample 5560271 | NCBI WGS metagenome assembly JAABUY01 (sample SAMN10711886, study PRJNA513374) | rock metagenome | isolation source: Antarctica rocks | place: Antarctica: Victoria Land, University Valley
GCGCATCATCGAACAAGGACCCCCCGCCCAGCTCCTCGCGATCGGCGGCCGCTTCGCCGACCTCATCGCCCTCGAACAGGCCGGCTGGGACTGGCAGAACGACCCCGACGTCAGCACATTCTGAGGATTCACCTACCCGCACATGTACGTGCTCTCCCTGGCCACTCGAGCCCTCCCGCGGATGGCTGGCAGCCGCACAGCACAGGCTCTTCAGGGTCTCCAACTGGCACGTCGATCAGCAGGACCCCGGCCGGAGCACGCGACCCCGCCCGCCCTGCGCCTGTCACCCCAAACCCCGGCCGACGTCGCCCCTGCACCCGCGGCCAGCAGCTCCGGGCGCCGGACCGCAGTGCCTGGGCAACTCCGCACCGCTACCGGGTTGACCGCGGGGTTCCACGGAAACACCACCCTGCTGACTGCACCTTCCACCGCGAGCTGGCCGGTCCAGACGCTCGTGCTCCAGCCCGACCCCAGGTCAATGCGCGCGGCGCGCGTCTTCGTCCAGACGCACTGCGCCGCCGCCCAGCTCCCCAGCGACACCTGTGACATGGCGGTCCTGCTGACCAGCGAGGTCGTGACGAACGCGCTGCTCCACGGACGCAGCCAGGTGCGCCTGGCGGTGCTTATCGATCAAACCGGGCTCACGCAGGTCGGCGAGACACAGGAAGCTCATCTCCTGCCCGGTCAGCCAGGCCACAGACCCAGCAGCGCGCCGTTCGCTGCCCGGGCCGCCCGCACCCACGACGCACGCACCCGGGCCTTGAGCTGCTCGCGCAGCTCGACGTAGCCGGACGGCTCCGACAGCAGCCCGCTCAGGTCACCAAAACGGGTCTCGGCGCGCCTCGGGCAGCCGGGGTCACGGCGGCGGCCCGGGCTGCACGACGCCCCGCCCGGCCTGGGGATCCCACACCAGCCGGGAGGTGATCTGCTCGGCGGCACGCACCTGCAGCACCGACCCCTCCCCTGACCCGGACCATGCCCGGCGCCTGGCCCGGCCCAGGGCCGCCGTCGCCGCCTTCTGACTGCTGTGGCCACTGAGCACCGCCACCGGCCCGGACTCCAGGTCGGCCGGGTCGGCCTGCACCACGAACCAGCGCGACCGGCCCCGCGCCCGCCGGCAATGCCCCGCTAGCGGTATCCGAAGCCGGCGTCGGCAGCGCAGGTCACCGGTGCCTCCGCCGTGTCCGCCTTCACGGCCGCCGGCTCGACCCCCCGGTCGGGGCGGCCGGGTCCGGTTGCGCCGGCCCCGTGGTGCGGCCCAGTGACCGGTAGATCGAGGTGCGGCTCACCCCCAGCACGGCGCCGATTTGCTCCACCGTGAGCTCCCGCTCGTCGTACATCTTCCGGGCCTGCCGGCGCTGCTCCGCGGACAGCTTGGACGGCCGGCCCCCGACCCGGCCCCGGGCCCGCGCCGCCGCCAGCCCGGCTACCGTCCGGTCGCGGATGATCTCCCGCTCGAACTGAGCCAGCGCCCCAACAGGTGGAATACCAACCTCCCGCCAGCCGTGGTCGTATCGATGTTCTCCCGCAACGACCGGAACCCCACCCCGCGCGCGTCCAGCCCGGTCACCACCTCGATCAGGTGCCGCAGCGACCGGGCGAGGCGGTCCAGCCGCCACACCACCAGCGTGTCCCCCGGCCGCAGCTGCTCCAGAACCTCATCGAGCTGCGGGCCTTCGGTCCAGCGCCCCCGACGCCCGGTCGGTCCAGACCTTCCAGCACCCGGCCGCGGTCAGCTCGTCGACCTGCAGGTCCGGGTTCTGCTCGGTCGTCGACACCCGCGCATAGCCCAACAGGTGCGCCATGATGTGACTTGCAGTGGTAAGTGGCGCCGTTCTCGCAACGCTATGTGGCCGGATCGGTGCCCGTACGGTGGCTGCCATCTTGTCCGGTAGGGGATCGCCGGCTGGCGCTGCTGGAAGGCTCGTGGAGCGCTGGGTCGTTCCGCGTGCCTTTTCGGTGCTTACCGTGGGCGTTACCGTCCCAGCGTGGTGGATCGAGCGTTGCTCACTTGGCTGCTGGACTCCGACCCGAGCTTGCGCTGGCAGGTCGAGCGCGACCCCGCAGGGGAGCCCGAGGACGTCTGGCGAGCTACGCGGGCCCGTGTCGCGGTGGAGGGCTTCGGGGCGCAGCTGCTCGAATGCCAAGATGAGGACGGCCAGTGGGCGGGCGGGGCCTACTTCCCAGCCGATGCGACGCAGGCGGAGCCGGGGCAGCCCTGGACCGCGACCACCTGGTCGCTCAACGCGCTGCGCGAGTGGGGCGTCGAGGTCGCCGCGCTGCGTGCGGACACCGCGGGACTGCTCCAGCGCAACGCGCGCTGGGAGTACGACGACCTGCCCTACTGGGGCGGTGAAGTCGACGCGTGCATCAACGGCTACACCCTGGCCAACGGGGCCTGGCTGGGGGCTGACGTGTCGACGATCGCCGACTGGTTCGTCGAGCACCGGCTCACCGACGGAGGCTGGAACTGTATGTGGGTGCAGGGCTCGCGGCGGTCGTCCTTCCACTCCACGCTCAACAGCCTGGTCGGCATCCTCGACCACTAGATCCGCAGGGGCGGCTCGCCAGCGCTCCGGGAGGCGCGGCGTGACGGGGAGGAGTACCTCCTCCAGCGCGGTCTGATGCGGCGCCTGAGCACGGGGGAGGTCCACGCGCCGTGGGCCACGCAGTTCGCCTACCCCTTCCGGTGGTTCTACAGCGTGCTGCGCGCGGCGGACTACTTCCGCACCGCCTCCCTGCACGAGGGTCGACGTCCGGACGACCGGATGGCCGAAGCCCTTGAGCTCATCCGTGCCGCGAGAGACGCCGACGGGACCTGGCACCAACAGCTGCGCCACGAGGGCCGCATCTGGTTCGACGTCGACAGCAGCCCCGGCGAGGCCTCGAGGTGGCTCACCTTCCACGCGCTGCGCGTCCTCACCTGGTGGGACGGCGAAGTCCTGTCCCACCGCGCGGCGAGCCAAGAGGACGCCCACCGAACGTCCCGATAGAACCGTGATCGCCGACTGCGAGCACGCCCAGGCGGAACCTGCGGGCGGAGAGGCGTCGAAGGAGGATGCGACCACGCGTACTCGTCCTGGTGCCGCTCCTCGGCGCCTTCCTCGGCGCGCTGGTGAGCGCCCTCGTGATCCGCCCGCAGCCGCCATGTGTGGGAGCCCGCCATCAGCGTGGCCGTTGTCCGCGGGGGTGGCGGCTGTCTGCCCGGCCCTGCAACGTCCCGCATGGGCTGCCCGTTGAGCTGTGGGTGGGCATCGCCTCCGGGCTACTGCTGGTCTGCTCGTGGCCGTGGTGTTCGAGCGGCGCCGGAACTGGGTCGTGCGACCCGCTGGCTAAAGGGGGGCAGTCACAGCCGGCCGTGCTTGTCGGCAAGCCCGGCCCACGACGGTGCGTCGAGCAGCGGGTGGTACTGGCCCGGGTTGGTGATGGCCCCGGACCCGCTCCTCGACCTCTCTTGCCAGGCGCTACGTCGTTCCCGTACGACCCGTCCGTGTGTAAGCCCGGTGACGGCAGGTCAACCGGGACGCTCCTGCTGGGCTGGCTCGGCGCCGACCGGTCCTCCGAAGGCTCGAGGGCGGCGGCGAGTTCGGCGGCGGTAGGAAGTCCGCCGCGCTCCTTCGGCGGCAGGGTGTCGTAGGTGTAGTCCGCGACGGCCGGAGCAGCGGGCGCGCCAGCCAGGGCATACGGGACCAAGGTGTCGTTGCGGCCCTTGCACAGCAAGATCCCGACCGTGGGGCGAGCCGGTCGCGGCGGCGCAGCCGGTCGTCGACGACCGGGACGTAGGTCCCGAGCGGACCGACGTAGGCCGGGTCGAATCGGCCGATCCTGAGCTCGACGACGACGTAGCGCAGCTGCTCAACGTTAAAACAGCAGCAGGTCCAGCACCAATTCGCCGCCGTCGACGTCGAACCGCACCTGCCGGCCGACGAACGCCATGCCATGCCCCAACGCCAGCAGCGTGTCCTGGAGCCGGTCCATCAGCGCCTGCTCAAACCACTGCAGCTCGCCCACGCCCTCCTCGGTGGAGAACTCGGCCGTGAACCGCGCGATGTCGTCTGCGCGGTATGGCCGGAGGTCGACAGCAGGCACGGGCACACATTACCGGCGTGGCCCCACCGTGACGGGGTCTGATCTGGCCCCACCTGGCTTAGCAGGAAGCCGGACGGTAGACGTGCCTACTCGCCTTTTCTGGCCCCATCCGGACATAGTGAGCTTCGCGCCAGAGATCGTCTGTGCCGCGCTCCATCACGGTGACGTCGGCGACGGTGACGGGCTTGTTCATGAAGGCGACCACGGCGCCCTCGACGGCGCTCTGGATGACGTCTAGTTCAGCGTGTGTACCCAGCGCGACAGTGAGATGCGGATGGGGATCGGGGAACTCCCCGCCGTAGGGCAGGCAGGCGGGAAAGGCCGCGACCAGCTGTCGAGTGACCGCGCGGACGGCGGTGTCGGCTTCGTCGGTGAGCGTGAGGAACAGCACCCCGGACGGGAAACGGTCGAGGTGGCTGAAGGCCAGCGTGATGGCTTCGATCCTGGTGAGTACCTGGCGAAGCTCTGCGCGCTGCTGTGGCGAGGTCGGAGCTGGCAGCCAGGGATAGAGCAGAGTCACGTGTGGCGGAGAACCGCCCCCGGCCGCAGAGGGGACGGTTGCCCGCCACGGCCCGATCACCGACGTCAGGGACGGGACCGCGAGGATGAGACCGGACTCCGTCACCAAGTCGACGTTGCCATCGTCTGATGGTCGGCGCGACCTGTGTCGGGTCTACCGATCACGACCGCGCTGCTGGTTGGGCTCACCCTTCCAGGGTCGGGTGGCGAGGCGCCCCGTCAGGACGACCTTGTCGCCGGTGTGCAGGCTGGCCGCGATGTTCTCGGCAGGCTGCGCCAGCAGGCGACGCCGAACCAGAGCGTTTGGCCGTCGGACCACTCGCCCGTGCCCTTGTCGAGCCGGCGGGGGGTGGAGGCCACCCGGAAGTCGGCGGCGAAGGCGCCGCTCCCGGCGGGAGCAGCTTGGGCACGCGGGCGACGTTGCCGACGACGGTGATCAGTGGCTCGTGCACGGGGTCCTCCGCAGGATCAGGGCCGGCTGCCGTGCCGCCGGGCCTGACCAGTGCTGCCGGCCGCCAGGCAGGCAGGCACCTCCGAGGGCTCTGCGGACGGCAGTCGCGCTGTGGACGGGTGGCGCGCTGTCGGACCGGACGGCTGCTCGACGGACCCGCTCAGCGGTAGCGGTCGGTCGTCAGCAACAGCCGCCCGAGCGCGGACCACGCCGAGCCGTAGTACGTCGGGTAGGTGGCAGCCGTCCTTTCGGCCAGGTCCAGCAGCGCGTCCCGGGCCCGGGCGTCCCCGGCCGCTGCGGCCGCGGCGGCAGCGGCCGCCGCGCCGAGGGGAGACGTGTCGCTGCCGACCGGCGCCCCCTGCAGGGAGCGCCGGAGCGGGGCGGCAGCGCTGGTGGAGCGGACCCGCTGCCACCAGGCGGCGGCGAGGTCCTTCGTGCGCGGGTCCAGGGCTGCCCAGACAAGGGCCCGCTGCCCGTCCAGGGCGCAGCCCACGGGGGAACCGCCCGACGGAGCTGGCACTGCTGTCGGAGGGGCGCCCCCCGCCAGGTGGGCCCAATCCGGCGGCAGCAGCTGAGCGGGCCCGGCGAGCCGGCGCAAGGTCGCCGGCTGCGCGTCCCGCAACCCCTTCCAGCGGCCGTCGTCGGTCAGCCGCGCGAGGACGGCCGTGACCGGGGCGGCCCAGTAGCCGGGCTCGACGACGACCGGCGCGCCGTGGCCACCCAGGGCCCAGGGCCCGGCTGCCAGCACCGGTCTGCCGCCCTCGTCATAAGCGATCTCGTGGGTGGCGACAGCGACGCCCAACAAGCGCCCGGCGGCCGCATAGCCGTGGCCCGGCCACTGGTTGTCGGCCAGGGCGAGCGCCCAGGCGCTCTGACTGTCGGCGTCCGCGGCGGGCGTCGGGTCCACGACCCGGCCCGCTTGCCACAGGTAGGCGAGCAGGCCGCTGGACACCAGCAGGTGCGTGCGCGACCACGTCCCCGCCCGGTCGAAGCGGACCTGGTCCCGCACCCCGACGGCGACGAGCATCCCGTAGGCCTGCCCCTCGCTGACGGTGTCCCCGCCCTGGTCCCGGCGTACGACGCGGCCGTCCGGGTCCTCGTAGCGGTCCAGAAAGGCACGGCCGACCTGCCCGGCCCGGTCGAGCTGGGAGGACTGGTCGTGCTGGTCGCTGTCAGCCGCGGGCGGCCCGGACGAGCACCCGGCCAGCAGCAGCGCGAGTACCAGCGCCAGGACGCGCGGCGTCACCCCTGGACGGAGCGGGCGGGCAGGGCGACGCTCGCGAGCGCCGGACGCAGGTTGTCCATCTCGTGAAGCGTCTGGCTCCGGCGAGCAAGCAGGGCGGCGACCTCGGTACGCAAGACCACCGCCTCGCGCTCGGCCTGGGCGGTACGCGCCTGCGCGGCCTCCTCGGCTGCCCGCAGGACACCTGCCACGTAGTCCCCCAACGCGGCAAAAGCGTCCCGGGTCGGCACCGCCGCCGTGTCCAGGCCGCCCGACGTGGCGCCGATCGGCCCGACGGCCATCGGTGCCGTGTCGACCCTGGAGTCAGTCTCGGCCGACCTACGCAGGTGCTCGGCGAGCCGCTGCTCCGCTTGCTTGGCCCGCCCGTGCGCCTCGTCGACATAGTCCCGTAGCGCGCGGACGTAGTCGTCGACCTGCTGCCGGTCATAGCCGCGGACGGCGGTGGCGAACTCGGGGCGGTCGTCCTCGCATGGCTGCACCTTCCTGAGCTCGTAACGAGCGCTGCCCGTGCCGACGGTGTGCACCAGCCGGCTGTGGCTGATCGCCCTGCGCAGCTCGCCGAGCCCGCCCGGGTTCTGGTCCAGGGCCGAGCGCATGATCGGCGAGACCACGACCCACTGCACGTCGCGGTAGCCGTCCGGCAACGCCCTGCGCACCGAGGGGTCCAAGCCGCCGGTGAAATCGGTCTTGTAGAACCAGATCACCCCGAGGTGGGGGTTGAAGCCGCGGTCGACGAGGTCGACCCAGATGCTGTCATCGACCAGCACCCGGGACTGGTGCGGCACGGTGTGCGCGACGACGCTCTCCACAGCCAGGGCGCGTGATGTCGCTCGGTCCTGGGCAAGGGCGGCTGCGCCGTCCCGCCACGGCACGGCCAGCAGGGCCACCAGCCCGGCGGCGGCAACCAGCGGCAGCGCCGTCCGCAGACCTCGGGACGGGACTGTGCCCAGGGCGACGTGCAGTAGGCCGGCCACCAGCAGGGCGCAGAAGGGCAGCAGCGCGATGACGTACGGCTCAGGCAGGTAGCCCGGACGCAGACCGACCAGCACCGGCACCGCGACGGCGAGCGCTGGCACCCGGAGACGACCGACCGCCAGGGCCAGCGGGGTGAGCAGCACGCCGGCGCCGAGCAGCCAGGGGTCGCGGTGGAGCCACTGCCCGACCAGCCCAGCGGAGGCCGACGACGGGTCAAGCGGACTGCCCGTGGACGCCCGGCCACCGAGCTGGAACTGCAACGCCTCGAGCAGCGAGACGTGGCCCGGGCCCGGGAACAACTCGCCCTTGAGCACCGAGAACAACGGGTAGGCGAGCAGCATCAGCACGGCCGTGCCGCCGAGGGCGGACAGGCAAAACACCCGGGTCCGACCGGCACTCGTCCGGTACGCGGCGAGCACTACGGCCGGCGCAACCAGCACAAGGGTTTCCTTGCTGAGCACCGCACAAGCCAGCAGGAACCCGCTGCCGGCGTACGCCCACAGGTGCCGTCGTGGCGACAGCGCGCAGACCAGGGCGCCGAGCAGGAATGTCGCCCCGACGTTGTCGAGCCAGACTCCTCGGCTGTAGCCGATGGCCAGCGGCGACAGGCCCCAGAGCAGCGCGGCTGTGCCGGCGGCCCACCAGCGAAGTCCCAGCCGCCGGCCGGCGGCTAGCAGCAGCAGGGCGTCGACGCCGGACAGCACCACCATGAGGTAGCGGCCGCCGAGCACGGCGGTTGACGGGTGCAGGAAGGGTCCGCTGACCCACGTCCAGGCGGCGAGGACCAGCCAGCCCAGCGGTGGGTGGTCATACCAGTAGGTGTAGGGAGCGAGCGCCCCCTGGTGCACCACCGACCAGGCCTGCGCGGCATAGGTGCCCTCATCGTCGGCGTACGCCGGGCCGTCGGCCAGCCCGTATAGACGGACCGCGACGACGACGGCCACCACAGCCAGTCCCAGGACCCAGCGGCCGAGCCGGTCCGGGCGCCAGTGGGCCTGTGGTGAGACGGCTGAGGACGCCGGCGCGGCGGGACGGTCCAGGACGGCGGTCATGCGCTGGCGTCCCGCGCCAACGCCATCTCGGGCAGGCGACGCTCGACCGCCACGAGGGCGTCCGGGCCGCGGTGCGCGCCGACGTGCGCGGTCTTCTCCCAGCCCCGCTCGCCGCGCAACTCGCGCCACACCGCGCGTACCGCCGCCGCGCTGAGCACCAGGTTGTACGGGAAGGTGCCGAGCACGAGCACGACGTAGTGCCGCAGCTTAGGTCGCACGTAATAGACGCGGCAGAACTCGCGTAGCCCCACCAGATCGAAGACCAGACTCATCAGCGTCGGGACCGCCGGCAGGAACGACAGCAGCGCGACACCGACCGGCACGTGCAACGCGAACGCGCTGAGCACCGACAGCGGTACGGCGACGCCGGTGAATGCCTGCAGGAACGGCGAGCTCAACGTGTAGCGGGCCAGCAGCCGCTGGCGCCGTGGCAGCCGGCGCCACTCCCCCTTGCGCAGGACCTGCAGGAACCCCTGGTTCCACCGCGTTCGCTGCTTGAGCAGGGAGCCGACGGTGTCCGGGGTCTCCTCGCGGGTGACCAGGTGCGCGTCATAGCAGACCTCCACGGTCCGGCCCAGCGAGGACAGCCGGACCCCCAGGTCGCAGTCCTCGGCCAGGCAGTCACCGTCCCAGCCGCCCACCGAGCGCAGCACGTCCGCACGGACGAAGACAGTGTTGCCGCCCAGCGGGATGAAGCGGTGCTGCGCATGCAGGTGCAGGCGCGAGCGGAACCAGAAGAAGTACTCCAGGCAGTTGCGCAGGCTGAACCAGCTGGAGCTGAAGTTCATCAGCTGGACGCCGCCCTGCACCACGTCCGCACCGGAGTCGGTGAAGGCGGCGTCGACACGGCGCAGCAGGCGGGGGTCCACCTCGTCCTCGGCGTCAAACACTCCCACCACCTCACCGCGGCAGGTGGGCAGCGCGGTGTTCATCGCGCGGGGCTTGTTCTTAGGCCAGCTGTGGTCCACCACGACGCGGACCCGGCCGGGCTGCTCCTGCGCAACCTGCTCGGCGACCGCGTGCGTCTCAGGGTCGTCGTGGCCGATGATCGCCACCACCTCGACGTCCGGGTGGTCCACCGCCGCCAACCGACGAAGGGTCTCGCCCAGCACCGCCTGCTCGTGCCGCGCAGGCACGAGCAGGCTGAACGAGTGCTGCGGCGTTATGGGGCTGCCCGAAAAGCCCGTCGAGGACAGCACGTCCGGGGTGCGCCACGCGTGCAACTGCCACCACAACGTCACGACCGCGATCGCCGTCATGACGACGGCGAACGCGGTGACGAGCAGGCTGGCCGCGAGCGTCACGCGACGTCCCCTCGCAACGCGTCGAAGTGCCGGCTCAGCCGCGCCTGCTGCTCGGCCCGCACATGGGTGCGGGCACGTCGATGGCGAACCGCCGCGACCACAGCGGCGACCAGCCCGACCAGCAGCGCCAGCGCCAACCAGGGCGCCAGCGACGCCGGCGCGCCCACGGACTGCAGGGCTCGCTGGAACGCCTGACCTGGCGCGCCGAGGCCGGGGACCGAGGGCAGCAGGTCGAGCGAGGAGCTTCGATCCGCGCGTGTCGACGTGCCCGGCCCCGTCATACCCGCCTTACCCCGGTCCGAGCTCGGGCCGCCGCCGGTAGGAGCCTGGCCGTCGGGCGCCACTGCGCCGGTGGACCTCCGGCTCGTCGGCGAACTCGCACGGCCCGGGGCCGGCGTGGGCCGAGACCCCGACCCGATGGCGCCCGCGTTGCCCGTCCTCGGCGTCGCCGGAGCGGCAGCGGCACCTGCAGCCGACGTGCGCTGCGGCGCGGCGGCGCTGCTCCGGTACTGCTTAGGTGCCGAGCTGTAGGTCTGATACTGCTTCGGTGCCGAACTGTAGGTCTGGTACTGCTGGGGGGCGGTGTTGTACGTCGGGCTCCGGTACGGCGCCGGGCTGGAGGTCGGGCTCCGGTACGGCGCCGGGCTGGAGGTCTGGCTCGGGTACGGCGCCGGGCTGGAGGTCTGGCTCCGGTACGGCGCCGGGCTGTCCGTCGGCTGGGGGCTTGAGTACGAGCCTTGGTAGGACGTGCTGCCCGGCGAGGGGGAGGTGCACCCGCCGCCGTACGAACTGGCAGCGCCTGCTTCGAACCCGCCGTCATGGCAGCCGACGAGCGCGAGGCGCGGGCCGACGGTGCTGGAACCCTGCCCGAGCAGCGGTACTGCCAGCAGGGGGAGCGCGAGCATAGGGGCAAGCAACCGGGGAGCACGGCGCATGTTGGGCCTCACAGGGCGTAGCGGTTCAGGGCTGCGTCGCGGACGGGCACGGCCCGCTCAGCGTAATTAATGCCCCACGAGGCCGATCTCATCCCGCCGGCCGCACATCACACCTGTGGGGCATCACACCCCGCGCCGGGCTTCCCCCGCGCGTCAACGCTGTCGCGGGATGATCCCCACCGATGCCGGTGGCGATCGCCCATGGTGTGGCGCGGTAAGCCACCCACCGCTGCTGGTACTCGTCGAATGGGTTCTACGGGGACTCGCTGAAGGGTTCACACGGGGGCTGGTTCGGCGTCACAACGCGGACCTTGGGCTTAGTCGAGCAGCTTAAGGTGTCTGCTCATTCGACGACCTGGGCGTCGGCTGGAACATCACCGACCTAACGGTTGGACCGACTGCCTGTGCGACCTGGCCGCTGGAGTGGAGACGACGCCGGACCCCGGGGACTCGACGCCGACACCACCGCCGCCCGGGCCGCCACCGCCCGTGCGTACGACCACCGTCCGGCGCACCGCTAGACGACCCGCGAGCGGGAAGAGGCCGTCCAGTCAGGCTGGGCAGAGCCAGTCATCGCCGGAGTGCACATCCGTGGCTGTCTGCCCTGGGGCCGGGAACAGATTGCGGAACGTGAAGCTGTCGGCGGAAGGTCCGCGTCGGCGCAGCTGCCGCACCCGGTCCTCGGCCTCGTCGGTGGACGGACGGTGCCCGCCAGGCACCACGGGGCTGTGGTGCGTCAAGCGCTCGCTACTCGCCTACGACCACTGAGGGCTTGGAATCGATCATCTAGAGGTCGTGGGGTTCGTCTGGTTCGACCTCCGCAAGGAGGCCGACTGGGAGCTCGCGAGCGGCCCAGCGCGCCTTCGCCGCCGGGGTCCGCGATCCCCGCTACCCGATCGGGCTCAGCCCCTGAGCGGCCAGCCGCATCACCCCACTGGAGCAGCCAGGACATCTCGCCGGCCGACGACAGACACGACAAGCCGTCGAAGGAAGGCAGTTCCCGTGCACCTGTTACGCCTTTGGCCAGCCCGCCCTGCTGCCCCGATGGCTGC
>JAABUY010006325.1_pt1 | contig 11613 bp, 13 predicted proteins | sample 5560271 | NCBI WGS metagenome assembly JAABUY01 (sample SAMN10711886, study PRJNA513374) | rock metagenome | isolation source: Antarctica rocks | place: Antarctica: Victoria Land, University Valley
CGGGACTCCCCGACCAGCCGGACCGCCCGCTCCCGCAGCTCCGCCGGGTACTGCCTCCCACGGCTACCTGACATGGACTCCATCCTTCCCAAGGACCGGAGTCTCCGGACACGCCGGGGCGGTTCAGCGCGCGCCGCCACCGGTACCCCTGCCTCCTGTCCACCCCGGCAGCCTCACAGGCCGGCGTGTGTGTCGACCCGCACCGAATCAGCGCCCAGAACCTGGCCTGGCCAGCCAGTAGCTCCTCTGGTGGACCGCACCGCAACGCCTCTCAGCAGGGGAGTGGCAACGACAACCTGAACCCGAGCAACCCCGGCGGGGACAGCTCCAGCGGCGCAGATCCCGCGTCCCCGGGGGAGGGGGTCCCGTTGCCAGGGTCCGCAGGCGCTCCTAGAGGGCATCCAGCTCTGGCCGGCGAGCGTCCTGGTCGGCGCGACGAGCGCCAACGACCCGGGGCGCGTACGGCCCGATCTCACACTCGCGCTCGATGGCGTCCACCTCGGCCGGCGAGAGGGGGCGGCGACTCTGCTGCGACCCCACCGGAGCGCGCGCGGTCGCCCCGACCCGATCGAGGGACCACCGCAGGACGCTGAACAGCCCCAGAAGGGCGGAGAACACGCCCGCACAGGCCAGGGAGAACAGGGCGAGCGAGATCAGGACCACAGTCGGCACGACTCTCGATCCTGTCCAAGGGGTGCTCACGGTGCCGCGCCGTTGAGCGGGGACTATCAGTCGCGAATGTGGATCATGGCAGGCCGAGACCGCTGGCGGTAGGCGTGTAGGCGCGCGCAGGCAGTTCAGGAAGCTGGTGACCATCCGACGGTGTCTGGCTCCGACCGCCCGGCTGTACGTGGTGTTCACTGACGAGGCCGCCGCAGCGACCCTGACTGGACCCCGGTAGCTGACCACCCCATGTGAGAGTCGTTCATTGATGGGTGCAGGCTGCTGCGTAGACCGCTGGTGCCTGGTAGCCGAGCGAGCTGTGCCGTCGGCGGTGGTTGTAGTCCTCCTTCCAGTCGGTGATGACGACGCGGGCTTGAGCAAGTGGCCGGACTACGATCGAGCGGTGCTGGCCTACTCGATGAGCGTTTCCGTGGACGGCTACATCGCCGATCGCGACGGCGCTTTCGGGTGGACCGCACCGAGCGACGAGCTCTTTGCGTTCCACCTCGCGCGAGTGCGCGAGCTCGGCGCCCACCTCTGCGGCCGCAGGCTCTACGAAACGATGCTGCCGTGGGAGACCGATCCATCGCTGCGCGACACCGAGCTCGGGGCCGAATTTGCCGACGTGTGGTCCGCCCTCCCGAAGGTCGTATTCAGCCGCACGCTCGACAGCGTCCAGGGAAACGCCCGGCTCGCTGACTCATCGGTGGCCGAGGGTGTCGCCACGGCGCTCGGGGCGACCGATAGGGACGTCGAGATCGGTGGCGCCGGCCTCGCCGCAGCAGCGATCGGACTCGGCCTGGTCGATGAGCTGCGCATCTTTCGCATTCCGATCGTGGTCGGTGGTGGCACGCCGTACTTGCCACCCGTCACCGAGGACATTCCTCTCGACCTGATCGAGACTCGAACGTTCGGCTTACGCGTGATCTACGAGCGCTACCAACGCGTCCACGCCGACTCGGATTGACGACCGCGCAGGAGTCGCCTCCGGACACCCCGAAATCAACGTCAGAGCTCGACGTCGTCGATCCAAGACTGCTCGCCGATCGAACTCCTGCTAGAGCTAGGCGGTGAGGGGCCGAGGCTGTTGGCCCGGTTACATGACCAGGCGGCGTCCGCTCGGGATCGCTTGATCCTGGTCCGAACTTGATAACTCACCCCATTCTGAACGCACTGCCCCGAATGTGCCGTAGCGCTCCGGCAGTACTTCAGCGTCGTCCACACGGTGAATTTGCCGGGCGAGGACGGCGCGAAGTTGCAGCGTATCGGGCCGGCGGAGCTGATCGCCAAACGCTCGGCGAGCCGGAAGAGCTGCCGCTGACCCTCCGTTGACGTTCGAACTCGGTGGGGGTCTGGCTGCCCATCCGCGGGGGGCGGGTACCCGGGCGGCTTCCTGGTTCGTCGTTAGGGTGCCGCGGGTGTGGGCCGTGGTCGTTGCCGCGGCCGCAGCCGGTGGGGCGGTTGGGTCCGCGGTCGTTGCTTACCTGTCGCTGCGCTGGCAGAAGGCGGTGGCCCGGCAGGGCGTGGTGGATGGTCAGACCGCGCGGGCGCAGACCAGCTACTTGTCCGGAATGGACAAGTTGGCCAGTCCGGATCGGCGGGCCCGGCGGGTGGGGGCAGCGGAACTGGAGTTCCTCAGTCGCGACCGCACCGCTGGCCCTTACGCGCTGCGAGCGCGGGCCGCGCTCGACACAGGTCTCGCGGACTTCTTGACCAGCGCCGACATCGATCTAGACGGGCCGGACCCGGAGGGGGGAGACTCGGCTGGTGGACAGTCCAGCAGGTCGCGGTGAGGCCCCGGTCTTGACCGACGCGGCGATCGCGGAGGCCGCGACCGCAGTCCGCGAGTTCGAGAAGGCCGGGATCAGTCCTCCGCGGCGGCTGGTTGCCATCGCCGGACGTGCGACCGCCACCGCGTCGGCCACGGTCCGCGCTCCGGTCAGGCGACACGTGCGGCACTGACCCGACGCCGCAGGCCGTGTGATCTGCCCCGCGTTTCTCGGACATGGTCGTTTGCGCGGCGGTGTCAAGCGGTCAGTGCGCCACCGGCTTGGACCAGGAGTTCGTCGAGGTAGCCCATCGTTCCGGGCGCGGACATGTCCAGGGCGCTCTGGCGGTACGTGCTCGGCGCTGTGGTGACAAGCGTCCCGGCAAACGGAGCGGTGGTCGCCGCCGGCCCATCCGTGCCCTTCACCGCCGCCGAGGTCGGGATCAGCGCGTCGCTGGCCTTCCGCCGCCTCAACGAACGCTCACGGACGCGCGACCTGGCCACCTGAGCGGGCCGTCCGGATCCGCTCGGTCGGGTCGCGAGCGGGCCGCGGTCGTCGGAGCACGTTCAACCGCGGAGCAGATGCCTGGCGCGACCTTGACAGGGTCGAGGTAACCACATTAGCTTGTAGCTAACACTCGTAGCTAATGTGGAGGTTGTCATGACCGAGTACCTGACCGTCGACGGCGGCACTCTCGCGTACGAAGTGACCGGCGCCTCCGGACCGCTCGTCGTGCTCGCTCACGGGATGGGTGACAGCCGTGAGGCGTACCGGTTCGTCGCGCCGGCCCTGGTGGCGTCCGGGTACCGGGTCGCCACGGTGGACCTGCGCGGTTGCGGTGAGTCCAGCGCGGGGTGGCCGTCCTACTCGCGTACGGACATTGCCGGTGACCTGCTCGCCCTGGTGGAGCACCTGGGGAGCCCAGCGGTGCTGGTCGGCCACTCCATCGCCGGGGGCGCCGTCACCATCGCCGCAGCCAAGGCCCCGGCGCTGGTCACCGCGGTGGTCGAGCTGGCTCCGTTCACCCGCAAGCAGCAGCTCGCGCTCGGTGACCTGCGGGTGCCCGGCTTCCGCCGCGGCATGCTCAGACTGCTCGGCACCGCCGTGTTGGGCAGCGTCGGGCAGTGGCGGAGGTACCTGGAGCTCGCCTACCCCGGGCCCAAGCCGGCGGACTGGGACGCGCGCCTGCGCCAGATCGAGGCGATGCTGCGCGAGCCTGGCCGGATGAAGGCCATGCAGGCCATGGGCAGGTCCGCTCCGGTGGACGCCGGCGCCGAGCTAGGCAACGTCGCCTGCCCGGTGCTGGTCGTGCAGGGCGCCCTGGACCCGGACTGGGCGTCGCCGCAGGCCGAGGGCGAGGCGATCGTGGCCGCGCTGCCGGCCGGCCTGGGGCGTCTCGAGATGATTCCCGGTGCGGGGCACTACCCGCACGTCCAGTTCCCTTCGCAGGTGGTCACCCAGATGCTGTCGTTCCTGGGCTCCGTCCGTGCCTAGGGCCGGCCTCGGCCCGGTCTCGGTCGTCGCGGCCGGCGCGGCGCTCGCCGACGAGGTGGGCTTCGCGAGCCTGACCATGGGTCACCTGGCCGAGCGGGTCGGCGTGCGGACGCCATCGCTCTACAAGCACATCGCCAACCAGGACGACCTGAACCGCCGGATCGCGGCGCTCGCCCTCACCGAGGCGGCCGACGCGGTCGGCGCGGCCACGCAGGGTTACGTGGGCCGCGACGCGCTCACCGCCGCGGCCCACGCGTTCCGCGACTTTGTGCTCACCCACCCGGGCCGGTACGCGGCGACCATCGGCGTCGAGCCAACCGGTCCAGACGATCCGATCGCGGTCGCGGGCGCGCGGTTGCTTGGCTCGTTCACGGCCGTGCTCCGGGCCTACGCCATCGCACCGGACGAGATGGACCATGCGTTGCGCGCGTTGCGCAGCTTCTTCCACGGTTTCGCCACCCTGCAGTCCGCACACGGCTTCCAGTGGGCCGCCGACATCGACGAAAGCTTCGAGTGGCTCATCACCCTCGTCGACCGCGGTCTGCGTTGCACCTCCCGGTCGCGGTAGACCGAACGTCGGCCCGATTGCACCGGCCGTTCCAATGGCGAGCGAGGTTCGTCGGCCTCGAGGCCGCCGGCGGCTCCGAACTTCGGACCAGGCCCACGCCGGCTACCGATCAGCGGCCTCAAACCGCAAAAGACCGTGTGCGACAAATCGAGAGGCGGATCATCCGCGCCGGTGCCGAGACGGGACGCTCAGGCGCGGGCGAGGACCCGCTCAACGCTTCGGCGGCGTCCGGCAGCATGCGGGGAATGGGCAGCGAGCGGTCGGTGCGGTGGGCCGTGCGTCGGGTGACCGAGACGGGGTCGACGAACGCCGATCTTCTGGCGGATGCCCAGCGGGGTGCGCCGGAGGGCAGTGCTCTCGTGGCGGAGTCTCAGACCGCCGGGCGTGGCCGGCTCGGCCGGCACTGGGTGACCCCGCCGGGCACGGCGCTGGGCGTGTCGGTGCTGTTCCGCCCGCCGGTGTCGGCGCGGAGCCGGCTCGGGTGGCTGCCGTTGCTGTCGGGGTTGGCGATTCTCGACGCGGTCCGCGAACGGATAGGGGAGTCCGTCCCAGTTCGGTCGCGAGTACCGCAGGGCATTCGGCACACCCCCGGCCGGGACGGCGCGCAGCTGACCCGGCGAGAATCCCCGATCCGACCGTGGCACGGGCGCCGGATATCCCAGCGCGTCCGGCATCATCGCGGCATGGGTCTGCCCGCGAAGCTTCTGGTGCCGGGGGGAGCGCGAGGTGATGAGCGTGCGGACCCATTGGAAGAGCCTGGCCACCCCTGTCGTCCTGCTGTTCGCGGTGACCGCGTTCGTGTCGTTCTGCGCGGCGCTGGTCCCCACCGGTTCGTACCGGCACGGCGTCCGCGTCGCGATCGGCGTCGCCGGCGGGCTGCTGCTGCTGCGGTTGAGCGTGTGGCCGTTCCTGCAGTGGCTCACGACGACGCACAGAGTCCGCGAAGGTGGGCACGGTCCGCTCGACGGACACCGACATGGTCGGCTGCCGTGGTGCCGATCGTTCGGTCCACCTCAGCTGTCTCAACGCGGGCACCGCACACGCGCGGCGGACATGCCACGCGGCCCCCTTGACGGGTCCAACAATCCCGGGCCACACTCTACGCACGGCGCGGTTAAGAAGAGTGGCCAGGTCCGCACTACCGACCATCCTTGACGAAAGGACGTCAGATGCTTGCTCTGGATGCTGCGCCTGCCCCACGCCCGCTGAACAGTTGGTCCAGTCGGAAGTCCGTGCTGGTCGGTCTAGTCACCGCCACCGTCGCGCTCACTGCCCCGGGTGTTGCCAACGCCGAGTCAGGCTTCAACTCAAGTTTGAGCGCCGTCCACAACGACTTCGGGTCTCGCAAGTGGTACGACAATAACCTCGACGGCGTGGACACCCTGACAGGGGCCAGCGGCTGTACCTACTCGAATGGTAGCTTTAAGCTCGAGGTGGAACTGAACAGGGACATCAGCGCGTATCCCGATGCACACTATGGTTATCGGGATATCAGCAACTGCAGGACCGGGACGGGCGGCGCAGTCTGGGGCGACCCGGGCAAGGGGACGTTCTACGACCGCCTCAGGATTCCAGGGGGAACCTACGTCAGCGCCCGGGCTTTTAACATCCGTTACTGAGCCGTGGCCGGTCAATGGCCCCGGCGGGCCATCGACCGGGCCCGGGCCGCTGAGAGGCTATGCGTGCCGCAGGACCGGGATCCTTCGACCGCGGTCGTGGAGGATGTGTCGTTTTCGTATCGTCGCGGTCGGCCGGTCCTCGACTCGATCTCCGTCGACCTCGACCGTCGCTCGACAGTCCTCATCGGACCCAACGGGGCCGGGAAGTCGACGTTGCTCAAATTGCTGGCCGGCCTAAGTCGGCCGAGCTCCGGTCGGATCATCGTCCACGGCTCGCTAGGTTATTGTCCGCAGCGTATTGTTGCGCTGCCCGCCTTCCGGGTCCGCGAGCAGATCGAGTACGCGGGGTGGTTGGCGGGCCGATCACGGCGCGGGAGCGCCGAAGCGGCGGAATGGGCGATCGAGCTGACCGGCTTGGGCGGCCTCGCCGGGCGGGCCGCCACCGCGCTCAGCGGTGGTGAGCTGCAGCGGATGGGTATCGCCGGTGCCCTCGCGGTTCGGCCCGCGATGCTGGTGCTCGACGAGCCGACTGCCGCGCTCGACCCGGTCGCACGCGAGAGTGTGCGCGCCGTCCTCGAGTCGCTGGCCGCCGACGGGATTACCGTGGTGGCCACGTCGCACACGGCCGGCGACGTAGGTCGGCCGTTCACCCGGCTGTTGATGATGGAACTGGGGCGCCTGGTGTACGACGGCGACCCGAGGGACTTCCTATCCACTGAGCACACGAACGCGACCGCGTCGAGTTTCGCGAGGGCGCTGCGTGGCCGGTGATCGCACCGTCCCCCGGGGGGTTTCGCGACCCGGCCCGTCTCGTCGGCTCGCGGACCGCTCCCGGTTGCGGTCGTGTGCGGCGTTGCTGTTCGTGCCTGCCCTGGCTCTCGCCCTCAACTACGCGACGTCAGAACCGTCGTCCACGTCCTACGTCCTAGAGCTGTATGCGCTCGCCGCCCGCGATGTGGTCGCTCTTACGCCGTATGTAGCGGTCAGCGCAACGTGGGAGATTGCCACGCTCCGACTGCTCTGGGCACGAATGCCTGTGACCCGCAACGTTGCCGCCGTTGTCGCGGCGAGACTGACCTTGCCCGTTCTCGGAGGACTGGTCATCCATACTGTCGTGATGGCAGTCGTCGTCCGAAGGGGCATCGTCGCCAGCTTCCCCGGCTGGTCTATCCCGGTCTTGGTACTCCTGCAGATCGTCGCTTGGACGTGCTTCGGCGCGGCCCTCGCGGTGCTGTTCCGCCAGATCATCGCCATTCCTTTAGCGGTCATCGTCCCATTTCTCGCGCTGGCCGTCCCGTCGACTGTCGCGCTCCCGTGGCCGCGCCACCTCACCGGAAACCTCTTCGACTGCTGCGGGACCGACACGATCCTCAATCCCGTGGTCGCAGTCGCCTCATCGGCGGCGCTGGGCTGCCTTGCGGTCCTGAGCATCTGCGTCGCGCTCGTCCGACTGTCCCGCAGCCCGTGGGAGGCTCGGCGACGGCTCGCCATTGCGGCGGTGCCCGCCCTGGCGAGTGTCATTGCGCTAATGTTTGTCGTGCAGCCGGTCACCCGCCTCGGATACCAGCCGACGCTGGCACGGCCGGCGTCGGAGCTTCTCTGCCGCTCCGGCGTGTGCCTGTGGCCGGAGGACGAGTCGGCGCGCGCGGCCAATACCGCGGCGTGGACGACGGTCGGAGCGGCCTGGAGGTCCCTCGGTTTGGCACTGCCACCCGTCGAGGCTGGGCCGATCAACTCCGGCTCGATCGTCGGGGTGACGACCCGCTCGCCCCTGGACGGTCAGGCTGTGACGACGATCGCAGGTTCCCTGCCGCGCGAACTCACTGATTGCCCCCAGGACTTCAGCGACCAGCAGCGCAACGTCCGCCTCGACCAGCTGAGCTATCTACTCTTCATCGCCGCCGGGGGCAGCCCGGCCGCGGGGCGACCCAAGTTCCTGTCACTGACGGGCGCCGCAGTGCCTACCCGGGCCGAAGCGGTGCGGCTGTGGTCAGCGGTCGGTCGGTGCGGATGAGGCTTGCGCTCACCGTTCACCGCGCCGGGCGGGTGGGACTCGCCGCGGCAGTCATCGCGGTCGCGGGTCTGGTGTTCTCGCCTGTCACCCTGGCCCTGCCGGCACTGCTGGAGGGCTTGGCCGTCCCCGTGCCGGTCACGCTGTTCGCGTCGGTGCTCGCAGCGCCGCTGGTTGCGACGGCTTTTCCAGACGTCGTGCTGTCCGTCGAGGCCCGCGCCCGACGTTCCCTACTCCCCGTCGACCTCGCCGTCCTCGGGATCCTGCTCGGACCGGTCGCCGCGGCGGCAGCGCTCGCGGCGGCGAGCGGGGGCGGCGAGACCGCCGTGCTGCTCGTCCGGGACTTCGGGTGCTTCGCCGGGATCACCCTGTGCCTGCTGGCTGTCGTCCGGGACCGGACCGCGGCGGGTGTCGCGGTCGCCTACCTGCTCGTGGTAGCGCTGGTCGGTTCGGACGGGACCGGGCGCGCGTATCCCTGGGCGTGGATCCGGGCCGACCCGGCCGTCGAGACGACGCTTCCCTCGCTCGCACTCCTGCTCGTCGGTGTTGTGGCGATGCACCTGCGGGCCCGCCGCCGCGCAGCACGGCTCGAGGGCTCGGGCACCGTCGAAGACGGTTGACCCACCCCACGCGGCGCCGCACGCTGCGCGTCGACCACTCACCGGCATCACTGGTTTGAGAGCAGCAGTCGCAGCCAGACCGCCGCGCTCGGCAGCCGTGTACGCGCGCTCGGGGCGCTGATGGTCTGGGGTGTCGCCGTCGAGCCGCTGATCGGCCTCGCCGCCCGCCGGTCCGGCATCTCCGAGGGCTGAACGGCGCTGCCCCGACCGGTCGGGGCGAGCACGTGGTTGCTGGGGTCTGCCGTCTCCCTCGGCGCCGATACGGTCACGGCGCCCGTCTGGTGGCCGGCGCTGCCCTGTCTGGTGCTCGCTGCGGCCGCCGTGTTCGGTGGCGGTCTACTCCGCTTCCGTCGGACCGGTGTCTGACCGGCACCTCGGCCGTCGGCTTCGCTGGCGGCGTCCGGCAGCATGCGGGGAATGGGCAGCGAGCGGTCGGTGCGGTGGGCCGTGCGTCGGGTGACCGAGACGGGGTCGACGAACGCCGATCTTCTGGCGGATGCCCAGCGGGGTGCGCCGGAGGGCAGTGCTCTCGTGGCGGAGTCTCAGACCGCCGGGCGTGGCCGGCTCGGCCGGCACTGGGTGACCCCGCCGGGCACGGCGCTGGGCGTGTCGGTGCTGTTCCGCCCGCCGGTGTCGGCGCGGAGCCGGCTCGGGTGGCTGCCGTTGCTGTCGGGGTTGGCGCTTCTCGACGCGGTCCGCGAGTTGGCGCCGGATGCGCCGTTGTCGCTGAAGTGGCCGAACGACGTCCTCGTCGAGGACCCCGCTGATCCGGGCGGGAGCGGCAAGGTCGCCGGCGTGCTGGTCCAGGCGGTGCCTGGCGCCGAGCCCGGCGCGGCCGTCGTGGTGGGCATCGGGGTCAACGTCGACACCCCGGCGGACCAGCTGCCCGCCGGGGTGGGGGCGACCTCGCTCGCGGCGGCCGGGGCGGCGGTCGACCGCGACGCGCTGCTCGAGGTCCTCCTCGACCGGCTCGGCGGCCGCTATCGGGCTTGGGTCGCGGGCCGGGACCCGGTGGCCGACTACCGGCAGGGCTGCGCGACGCTCGGCCAGCAGGTCGTCGTCGACCGCCCCGGCGGGGCGTTGTCCGGGCGGGCCGTCGACGTCGACCCCGACGGACGGCTAAGGATCGAGCTGGCCGGCGGCACCGCTCTTGCGGTCGACGCCGGCGACGTCATCCACCTGCGCACCCGGTATTGACCCCCGACGAGCGGGCCACCGCGTCGCCTACTTGCGCCGGAGCCGAGCGTCCTCCGGTCCAGCTGCTCTCCGGTGCCCGGCCCGCCCGGTGGACGTCGCCGAGAGCGGCTACCTCCTCGGATACGAGAGTCCGTCCCAGTTCGGTCGCGAGTACCGCAGGGCATTCGGCACACCCCCGGCCGGGACGGCGCGCAGCTGACGCGGCGAGAATCCCCGATCCGACCGTGGCACGGGCGCCGGATATCCCAGCGCGTCCGGCATCATCGCGGCATGGGTCTGCCTGCGAAGCTTCTGGTGCCGGGGGAGCGCGAGGTGATGAGCGTGCGGACCCATTGGAAGAGCCTGGCCACCCCTGTCGTCCTGCTGTTCGCGGTGACCGCGTTCGTGTCGTTCTGCGCGGCGCTGGTCCCCACCGGTTCGTACCGGCACGGCGTCCGCGTCGCGATCGGCGTCGCCGGCGGGCTGCTGCTGCTGCGGTTGAGCGTGTGGCCGTTCCTGCAGTGGCTCACGACGACGTACACCCTCACCGACCGGCGACTGGTGAACCGCGGCGGGGTCCTGCGCCGGACCGGCCGGGACATCCCGTTGCGCCGGATCAGCGACGTCGTCTACGAACGGACGCTGTCCGACCGGCTGTTCGGCTGCGGGACGCTCGTCGTGTCCACCGCCAACGACGCCGGCGAGACGCTGATCGACGACATCCCCCACGTCGGTGAGTTCCACCTGGCGATGACGTCGCTGCTGCTCGCCGAGGCCGAGGCGGAGGACCGGCGGGTCCGCTACTCCGGACGCCGCGACGACCTCCCGCCGCCGCCGCGGGACAACCACTACCGGCACGGACGCCCCGCGGATCAGACCGGCGACCGGGACGGCTCAGACAACTTCGGCGGCTCGGAACGCTGGGACGACGTCAGCGACTCCGGCGGGTCCGTGGCCCCTGGCGACCAGGACGCCGAGCCCACGCGCGTCGACCTCGGTGGCGCGCGGCCCGCGGCGCACGGGCGCCGGCGACACCGCTGAGCCCCGGGGGCCGCTGAGCCGCGGGGGCCGCCTACGCTCCCGGCCATGGTCCGCGTGCCGGCCGGCGGCGTGCCGGACCCGCAGCCGTTGCTCGTCGCATCCGGGCACGCGGGACCGGGCCGGCTCCCACCGCCGGTGCCCCGGGTGGTCGGCATCGTCGGCGGCGGTCAGCTCGCCCGGATGACCCACCAGGCCTCGATCGCGCTGGGCATCCGGACGCGGCTGCTCGCGGCGTCCGCGGACGACCCGGCGGCACTGGTCGTGCCGCACGTGCAGCTCGGCCGTGCCTCCGATGTCGACGCCGTCGTGGCGTTCGGCCGGGGCTGTGACGTCGTCACCTTCGACCACGAGGGGGTTCCGCAGCCGGTCCTACGGGCCCTGACGGCGACCGGGGTGACCGTCGCCCCGGGCGCGGACGCCCTGCTCGCCGCACAGGACAAGGCAGTCATGCGCGAGCGGCTGACCGGGCTCGGGGTGGCCTGCCCACGCTGGTCCGTCGTCCCCGACCCCGCCGCCGCCCTGGCGTTCGCGGAGTCGATCGGTGCCCCGGTCGTACTGAAGGTCGCCCGCGGCGGCTACGACGGGCACGGGGTCTGGCTGCCGGCCCCGGGCCGCCTGGTGCCCGACCCCGCCGACCCCGCCGACCCCGCCG
>JAABUY010006327.1_pt1 | contig 11610 bp, 8 predicted proteins | sample 5560271 | NCBI WGS metagenome assembly JAABUY01 (sample SAMN10711886, study PRJNA513374) | rock metagenome | isolation source: Antarctica rocks | place: Antarctica: Victoria Land, University Valley
TCGGGAAAACCAGCGCACGCCGCACGCACGCCATCCAGAAGGGTCTCAAGCATCTCCATGCCGGCTTGCACCACACCTCAAGCCAAAGCGAAACCCACCCCTCTCATCAGCCATTTAGAATTGCTGCAGGCGCGGCGCTCTGCGGCGCTTTGTGACAAGTATCGCCTGGTTGACGACCTCGACCGGGTGTTTGCAGCCGGGGAATGGTGAACCCGCTGAGCCCAACGCAAAAAGCATGCGACAGGTCACTTGCGCGGATAGCCTTCTAGCCTGGGGTAGGTTCACAGTAAGTGTTTATGCCAGGCTCGGCATGAGCGCGGATCCTGAACCTACCTCCTACTTCGACCACCGGCACACGGTCCATTACACCTGCACCGCAGGCAGGAGGTTCGAAGACCTCGGGAAACGTTGAGCGCATGGCGTCAAAGAAGACGGTCACCTTCGACAACCTGGCGGCTCTCGGCCCACAGCGCCTTGCCGTAATCCTCATAGATCGACGGGAACCTATATTTCCTGCTCGATCCAGCAGCACGGCTGATTGAGGGCAAGCACCCGTTGGCGGCGACCCTGCTCCGGCGGGCGATGATCGAGGATACGCTCGATGGCGCGAAGTCCACTCGTTACAAGCACGCCGCCCGGCACCTGCTTGAGTGCGCATCGCTTGCGCCGGGCATTCAGGAGTTCGGAGCCTTCGGAACGCATGATGCTTTTGTCAGTCGCATGCGTGCCAAGCATGGCCGGAAGACCGGCTTCTGGAGCCAAGTGAGCGAAGCGTCGGGAAGCGGCCGATGCTGATACCCTCCGGATGACCCTAACCGATTGCCATGCCGCACAGCTTCGGGGCCACTGGGCCTACCTCAAGTCGAGTTTCTGAAAGTTTTGATTTATGGCCATCGCCAGCATCGAGGCCGTCGCGTGCAGATCCATTAAACCGGTAAATTGGCGAACTTGCCTTTCCAAAACGCCACTACCATCTTCAGCGCATCCGCCACGCCGTGTGTGGATGCATCAGTTTTAGTTTTATCCTCAAGGATGTCCCGCACGTGACTGGCTCCCACGAAATGTCACGGGCTTCCCATTGAACGTGACAGGGTCAGGCATTTGAGCAGATAGCCATCCAACGCGTGCAAGGCGGTCTACAGCTTTCCTGACGGCGCAATGGACATTCGCCCATCCGGCTCGCCCTCAGAATGGTGCATGACCGCGCGGATGCGATCGATGCTGATTGAGGCATCCTGGGTGTTGCCATTCCGAATGCGCCATTGCAATCACTCGACCTGGGCTACGATCACCGCCTTCCGCCGCCCGCTCGGGGTCATCATGTGACAGGCCGTTGGCGATCTTGCTTCAGGTGCGTACTCCCTGGCCTGCGCGGCGACGATCTTCCGTTGAACGCCCGCCAGCAACCGCTTCGCTTCAGATAGGGTCAGTCCCAAATTGGCGATGTCGCCGAGATCATCGGGCCGGTTGATCTCCATGACGTCCGTGCACGGCCCCTCGCCCTCAACCCCGACTTTCACCAACCTCAACACCCAGGCCAGGCATCCACCCTCGGTCAGAGAACAAACGCGAAAATACCACCTCGGCGTCTAAACCCCCGCTCGTGAGGCGGTCCCGGTCCAGCGCCCGAAGCGCCGACCCGGCATGGCAGAACGATCCCATTCTACGCGGGCTTGCCTCGGCTGGTGACGGAGTCCAACAGAACTGCGAGGAAGATGACGGCTCCCTGGATGAATTGAACCCAGAATGGCTCGACATTTTTCAAGGTCAGGCCGTTGTTGATGACGCCGATCAGCAGGACGCCTAGGATTGTGCCCAGCATGCTGCCGCGGCCGCCGAACAAGGAGGCGCCGCCGATTACCACAGCGGCAATGGCGTTGAGTTCAAGCCCGTTCGCGGCGATCGGCTGCGCAGAGTCGAGGCGCCCGGTGAGCACGATTCCACCTAGGCCCGCCAAGGTCCCCGAGATGACATAAACGAGCAGCAATGTCCGACGCACCGGGATGCCGGTCATCAAGGCCGCCTCCCGGTTGCCGCCGACCGCATAAACCTCGCTCCCGAACACCGTCGCCGCGAGGATAAAGGCGCCGATCCCCAGGCAGACCAGCGAGATGATGCCGGCGATCGGGAAAAACCCGACCAGGCCGCCGCCAATCGCATCGAAGCCCTCATCAAAGCCGAAAATCGTCTGCCCGTTGGGCAGAATGAACGCGAGGCCGCGCGCCATCGCCATTGCGGCAAGCGTCACGATGAAGGGGTTCATCCGCAGAACCGTGACGGCGATGCCGTTGAACAGCCCGCAGCCGGCTCCCACCAGGATCCCAATGCCGACGGCCGCCGGCACGGGGACACCGGCCTGCAGTGCCATCCCGGCGACGACCCCCGACAAGGCCACGACGGATCCCGACGAGAGGTCGATGCCGCCCGTGATGATCACGAACGTCTGGCCGCACGCGACAATCGCGATCAGCGACGTTGAGACGAGGATCGCTAGGATGTTGGCAGTCGATAGGAACGAGGAGGTGCTGAGCGAGAGGTAAGCGACGATCGCCAGGAACACGAGGACGATCGTGATCTCGTTGATGTCGCCCTTGAGCCACTTGCGGTCGGACATCTTGGGCTTCCCAGGCGCGGCAGTCTCGTCGGTGCTCATCGTGATGTTCTATCCGAGCGCGGCGAGCGACATGATGCGGTCCTGGCTGAAATCAGCACGGCCGACCTCGCCAACCAGGCGGCCCGCGCGCAGCACCCCGATGCGGTCGCATAATCCCAGCAGTTCGAGAAGGTCGGACGACACGATCAGGACGGCTGTGCCCTTGGCCGCAAGCTCTCCGATCAGCGTATAAACCTCGACCTTGGCACCGACATCAACTCCGCGGGTCGGCTCGTCCAGCATGAATACCCGGGGCGCGGCGCTGATGGCGCGGGCCAGCACGACCTTCTGCTGGTTGCCGCCCGACAGGCGGCGCACCTCCTGGTCGCCCGACGTCGTGCGGATGCGCAGCGAGCGGATCGATGCGTCGGCGAGGCGGCTCATCGCGCGGGCCGACATGATCCCCCAGCGCGAGAGCGCATTCAGGGTGGACATTGCGAGGTTCCGCCGGATGGAGAACGACAGCACCAGCCCCTCTGCTTTGCGATCCTCCGGGGTGAGCGCGACACCATGGCGCAGCGAAGCCCGCGGAGAGCACGGAATGAATGACCGCCCGTCCACCTGGATTCGCCCAGCGGACAAGGGCAACGCTCCGAAGATCGTCTTCACGACCTCCGTGCGACCGGCCCCGACGAGGCCGGCCAGCCCGTAGATCTCACCGCCCCGGATCGTGAAGCTGACATCGGCGAAGCGCCCCTTGCTCGAAAGCCCGCGCACGTCGAGCACCGGGTTGCCGAGCGCTACGTCCCGCTTCGGGAAGAACTTATCGATCGGCCGATTGACCATCGACTGCACCAGGGTGTCCTGGGACCAGTCCCCGATCGGCTTGTCGGCCTCCGAGCGCCCGTCGCGCATCACCACGACGCGATCGCAGATCGAGAAAACCTCCTCAAGATGGTGGCTGATGAAGATCACTCCCACTCCATCCCTCCGGAGGGCGCGAATCATGCCCATCAGGAACTCCACCTCGTGCCCTGCAAGGGTCGCCGTCGGTTCGTCCATCACGATGATGCGCGCTTCCTGTGACAGGGCGCGGCCGATCTCGACCAACTGCCGCCGGGCGAGGGATAGGCTGCGAACCTTGGTCGTCGGCGCCACGTCCAGGCCGACGCGCGCCAGCACCGCGCGCGTGTCGCGCAGCAGGCGGCGCCGGTCCACGGTGCCGACCCGGCTCCGTGGCAGCGCCCCGGCAAAGATGTTGTGCGCGACCGTCTGGTTGGGGAACAGGCTCAGCTCCTGGTGGACGACCTTGATGCCGACCTCCAACGCGTCGCGCGGGCCAAGCGGCGCGAACGGCCGGCCACCGAGCGTGATCGAGCCTCCATCCGGCTTGTGAATCCCGGCCAGGAGCTTCATCAGCGTTGACTTGCCGGCGCCGTTCTCGCCGACGATTCCGAGCACCTCGCCGGCATCGAGCGCCAAAGACACGTTGCTGAGCACCGACACGCCCAAAAATGACTTTGAAACATTCTGCATGGTCAGCAGGCGAGGCATGATCGGGCCGGCGGCTACGTCAAGGCGTGTCAGCCCATAGGCCGTAGGATTTGGCCGCGGCACTGTCGATGTTGTCCTTGGTCAACAGGATATGCGGCCAGTATTGGTGCGCCGGGATGCTGCTCTTGTCGCCGTTGAAATAAGCATCGACGTACTTGACGGCTTGCGACGCCATGGTCACCGGGTTTTGCGACAGGGTTGCGTCCATCTCGCCCTTGCGTATGGCGGTGAGCGCCTGCCGGGTCCCGTCGATGCCGATGATGATGATGTGCTTTGGGTCGGCCATCGGCGCGTTGCGGCTGGCTTGCCGTATGGCACGCAGCGCCCCCACCGCATTGTCGTCGTTGCCGTTGAACACCGCGTCGATCTGCGGGTTCGCCGCCATGATCTGGCTCATCAGGTTGAAAGCTTTTTCCTGGTCGAACTGCGCCTCTTGTCGCGCCACCAACTTGAGGTCGGGACTGCTGGCCTGCATCTTGGCGAACTCGTCCATGAAGCCCTTGTCGCGGGCGTCTCCGGCCGTCGTGCCCAGCAGGCCGACAAGGTTGACCACGTTGCCCTTCAGCGTTCCGTAACGCTTCTTGAGCTGCTCGGCGATGAACTGCGCGCCCTCCCGGCCCATCGCGACGTTGTCAGTCTCGAGGAAGTTCGTCTGGCAATCGCCGCATGCGGCGCCGCGGTCGAGCGTGAAGACGGGGATCCTCTTCTTAGCGGCCTGTTGGACGGCTGGGACGATCGCGTTCGCATTAATGGGGTTCAGGATGAGCGCGTCGACGTTCTGGTTGATCAGGTCGATCACCATGGTGGCCTGGGCGTTGGCGTCGCCGTTGGCGTTCGTGTTCAGCAGCGTCACGCCGGGCAATTGCTTCGCGGCATCGACCACGCCCCTCGTCATCCCTTGGAAGAACGGATTGGCCAGGGTTGCAACGTTGTAGCCAATCTTCAGCGGCTTGCCGGCCGCCAATGCCAGTCCGGGAACAAGGCCAGCCGCCGTCGCCCCGGCCATGCCCCTGATGATTTCACGCCGCTTCATCATTCCTCCGTATGGGCCCGCCGCCCTGGTTCTTTTGCGAACTCTGCGTCGATACCATAGCCGAAGGGCGTCGAAGTCAAGCTACATTCCCTAGTCTTCGTCGCCCCGGTCAGCCGACGACGTCGACGATGCGGCAAAGCGCGAGCTAGCCGGGATCGGTTCCTTTAATGCTGCCAATGTCGAGCATGCCGGCGCGGCCGAGCGCGTCGGGCCGGCCCTCGAGCGCCTCCGGCCTTGCCGTGGGCCGTGGTGGATCGCCTGCGATCGCACGTGCTCGTCCTGCCTCCTCCCGATCAACCCGGCCGCCGCCCATGCAGTGCGAGGTCGGCGGCACCGAACCGATCCTTTGCGAAATTCTGCTGATGCCAATAAGGATAGATCATTGGAAGCGCGCTCGCCGCGTCGAGCCGCTCACGCTCGCCGTCCGTGAGCGCGACGTCGACGGCTGCCAAATTGTCGCGAAACTGCGCCGCCGTGCGCCCGCCGATCACGAGCGAGCTGATCGCGGGGCGCTCAAGGAGCCACGCCAGCGCGATCTGCGCCGCCGACACGCCGCGCGCATCGCCGATCGAGATCAGGGCATCGACGATGTTCCATAGGCGCTCCGCGTCGCGGATGGGCGGCTCTGTCCAGCCGGCGAGCTGCCGCGACCCTTCGGGCGTTGCCTGGCCGCGCCTGTGCTTGCCTGAAAGCAGGCCGGCCGCGAGCGGACTCCACACCAGGACGCCCAGGCCTTGATCGACGGAAATCGGCAAAAGCTCGTATTCGGCCTCACGGGCTTCCAGCGTGTAGTGGATCTGCTGGGTGACGAAACGCTGGCGCCCGGCGCGGTCGCTGGCACCCAGCGCCTTCATGACATGCCAGCCGGAGTAGTTAGAACAACCGAAGTAGCGGATCTTGCCTTGCGCCACCAGCGTGTCGAGCGCCTCGATCATCTCCTCCACCGGGGTCAGCCCGTCCCACTCGTGCATGTAGTAGATGTCGATGACGTCGGTCCTCAGTCGCTTTAGGCTCCTCTCGCACTCGCGGATCAGGTGGTACCGCGAGACGCCCTCGTCGTTCGGACCGGCGCCGATCCGCATGCGGGCCTTTGACGAGATCAGGAGATCAGCACGCCGGCTGCCGAGCGCCTCGCCCAGGATCTCCTCCGAGAGGCCGCCGGAGTACATGTTCGACGTGTCGAACAGATTAACTCCGCTTTCGATACAGATATCGATCAGGTTGCGAGCTTCTTCCACGCCTTGACTGCCCGCCATGACAAAATCGCCTTTGCCACCGAACGTGAAGGTGCCCATGGTCAGCACCGAAACCTTGAGGCCAGATCGACCCAGAAGCCTGTATCTCATTGTTCGCGCCCTCCGGTAAAAGATTGGTCCGTTTCCTTGCCCGGAATCCTCCGTTTGTCATAGCCTGAGTCCCCAGCGACATCCTCAGCACGGGCACATGGAAGAGCATGCGCCATCATCTCGTGATTATGCTGCGCGAGGGCGCAGGGCGCGAACCCAGCCCGACGGCCGCGATCGTCACGCGAAAGCGCGTGCCGGACATCGACACTCAGAGCGTGAACACCACGGAAAGCGGGGGACCGCGCGGCTACGACGCTGCTAAGAAGGTGAATGGCCGTAAGCACCACATTGCGGTGGACACGCAAGGATTGCTGCTCGGTGTGCTCGTGCATGTCGCCTCCATCCAGGACGCCGACGGCGTAGGCGAGCTGCTCGGGCGCATCACGCCGCTCTACTGCTGGCTCCGGACCGTGTTCGCTAACAGCATCTACAACCCCGTGGCCGCGCTGCTCGTTCCCAGTTCACATCGGTGCGGGGCATACGCGTCGCGTGTGCCCCGCCCGTACGCGTTCAGACCCTACTTCAGGAACTTCGGTGGTGGCAGGGGATTGGCTTGGTCGCCGTCCGTGACGCAGTCGAAGCTGGCGGCGTCGTTCACATCGCCTTGGCCGCCGTAGCGCGCTACCCGCGGGAAGACGCAGAGCGGCCGGGTCTGCGCCACACCTTGGGCCGGGGTGTCGTTGACGTACTTGGTCGCGATGATCTGCTGCGGTGGCACCCCCTGCTCCACCCAGCGCTGCAGCGCGAGCAGGGCGTTGTGCTGCGCGTCCGCCGGCGCCGGGCTGAGGGTCGCATTATAGAACTGGTTCGGCCCCGGGCCACCGCCGCAATGGCCCATGCCCGGGACCATGAACAAGCGGAAGAATTCTTGCACCCGACGGTTGTCGACCGAACTGTCCTCGACGGTTCCCCCCCACGCACGCACGCCCAACTCGCTTTCGGTGACGCTGTTCACTCGGAAGCTCTCGGCAACGCTGCTGGCGAAGTTTGAGGCCTCGGGAAGCGCCGGATCACGATCGAGGATGCTCAGCCAGGTGCCGACGCGCAGGTAGTAGTTGACGAAGTCTTGCGGCGGGACCAGCGCGTCGGCCCAGCCGTGGAAGCCGAGCAGCTTGCCGCCGTGCGCCCGGAAGCGGGTCAGGTCGGGGTTGTTGGCGTTCAGGATGCGGGCGAGCACGTCGTCGAGCTGGAACACGTTCCGGTCGAAGTCGAAGCTGCGCCAGTCCCAGTTCGGGCCGAATGCCCAGTAGAACAGGGCGTCGAACAGCGGCTCGGTCGCCGGCAAGGCGGGCGACAGGCCCTGCAGGGCCGCCCAGTCGAAGGTGCTGCCGCTCTCGCTGCCGCGTGGCACGCCGGGGTAGATCAAGTGCCCGGTGCGTGGGTCGCGCGGGCCGTCGTACAGCATCCGCGCCGTGTCTACCTGGGCCGGCGTGAGGCATTGCGAGGTGTCGTTGGCGCCGTCCTGGCAGAGCAGCTGCTCCGGGTCCCAGCGGCAGGCGCGCGGCTCGGTCAGGTAGCGGTCCGAGGGCAGGCCGCCGCTCTGCGCCGCGCAGGCGGCCAGCACGGCGTTCGTGATCAGCTGCGTCTTGTCCGGCGGGATCAAGCTGTCCGGCGTGCGGTGCGAGACGACGTAGGGCCAGATGATCTCGGTGTGCAGGTGGGTGCGATTCTCGGCCGGGGCGCCGGCGAGGATGCCGTCATAGTCGTCCGGGAACTGCTGCGCCTCGTGCAGCGCCTGGCCGCCGCCGGTGGAGCAGCCGGCGAAATAGGAGTAGGCCGCCACGCTGCCGTAGAAGGCCTGCACCACCCGCTTGGCCGCGACCGTCATGAGGTGGGTCGAGCGGTAGCCCCAGTCGATCCACCTTTCCGGGTGCCCGATGATCGGCTTGCCGTCCAGCCCGGTGGAGGGCGCGGTGCCCATGTCGGTGTTCGCCACCGCGAAGCCGAGCTGCAAGGCGCCTGCGAGTTCGGCGTAGTTGATCGCGCCGGCGTAGCCGCCGTTGCCGGTGCCGACGAAGCGACCGTTCCACGCCGTGCCCTGGGGCAGCCAGACTTCGACGTTGATGTTGCTGTCCGGGGTTGGTCGCAGTGCGGCGGAGACCCGGCAGAAGGCGGGCAGGTTCGGGTAGGTGGCGGTGGTGCCCGGGGCGGTGAAGCTGCCGGCGGGGATGGACACGGCCCCGGTGACCGCGCCGTTGCCCGGCAGCGACGCGCCAGCGAACTGCTCGCAACTCGCCGTCGCTGCGAGGGTTGGGCGGGCCATTCCGATCACGCCCGCGGCGACGAGCAGCGCCGCGGTTCCGAGGATCACCGCAGGGCGTTTGCCGAGACCGGGGTTCCGGCCGTGCTGCCGACGCGACCGACGCTTCAAATGTTCCATGGACGAGCCCTCCTCCGATTTTTCTGCATCATTATCCCTTCCTCGAGGGGCAGGAAGACGCACCCATTGTCGCCTGACGCATTCGTGATCTACGGTCGGAGCAGCCCTAATTCATGCGGCCTCCGGCCGCGTTGCTGCGAAGCTAGGTGCCTACAAGGGCCTTTTTCAAAACCATCGACCTAAAGCAGACCTTCAGAGCCGGAGAAGCATGCTTTGAGGATGGTCAGGTGTGCGGTAGGTTAATTTGCGTCCCGCACACCTCTTCTCGTAACTCAGCCGTCAGTCGAACATGTCCGGCTGGGTCGCCGCGATGTGGCCGTAGAGGGTTTGGAAGTGCAGCCAGCCGATGTAATCGCTGCCGACATGCTCGCGGCTATACTCGGCCGTCTTCTGCGATACGAGCTGCGGCTTAATCCCGGTCGCCTCGACGAGCAGTTGCTGCTGGCAGGCCCGCTCCAGCGCGATGAACCAGAACGCCGCATCGTCGATGCTGTGTCGGCTGGTGGTGAGCAAGCCGTGGTTCTGGTGCAGGATCCCGCGGTTGCGGCCGATCTCCTTGGCGACCGACCAGCCGCTCTCCTTCTCGACCGCGACGGCCCCGGCCGAGGCGCCGATCACGGCATGGCTGTTGTAGAACGCCGCGGCATCCTGGCTGATCATGTCGAGCGGGCGGCCGGTCGTGCACCAGGCGGTGCCGTAGGTGGTATGCGCGTGGCACATCGCCATTACGTCGGGATACTCTTCATGCACGGCGCCGTGCAGGACGAAGCCGGCGCGGTTGATTGCATACTCGCCCTCGACGACCGTGCCCTTGTGGTCGGCCAGAATGAGGTTCGACATCCTCACTTGCGAGAAGTGGACGCACATCGGATTGGTCCAGTACAGCTCCGGACGCCCCGGATCGCGCACCGTGAGATGGCCGGCGAAGCCGTAGTCGAAGCCGTGCAAGGCGAAGGCGCGGCAAGCGGCGACGAGGTGCTCCTTGCGATACTTGCGCTCCGCCTCGACGCTCTCGAACTCCGGGATTTCAGGGAAGATCAAGCCTTCCTGCTCCGGCTGGTAGATCGAAACGCGTTCCTTCGTCACGGTCCGACCGGTGTCCATTATGGTGTCGGGCATTCGGGGGTTCCTTTTACGGGTGGGTGAAGGCGCTCAGCGATTGACGAGGCGCTTGGGCATCGTCAGTGCGAGAAGGCTGCCGACCAGCAGGCACGCGGCGAGGGTGTAGACGCCCAGGGTGGTCGAGTGGGTGGCATCAATGATCCACCCGACGGCATAGGGGCTCACGAAACCGGCGAGGTTGCCGACCGAGTTTATGACGGCGATGCCGCTCGCGGCCGCGGCGCCGGCCAGGACTGAGGTCGGCAGGCACCAGAACTGCGCCAATGTGACGAGCACGCCTGTGGTCGCGACGGTGAGGGCGATCTCGGCGATGGCGACATCCTTTGCAAACCAGATGCTGACCAGCCAGCCGGCCGTGCCGAGCACCCCCGGGATGACGATGTGCCAGCGACGCTCCCGCGCAGCGTCCGACATGCGGCCGCAGATCACCATGCCAGCGGCGGCGGTGGCGTACGGCAGTACGGTCAATAGGCCGATGGTCAGTGGATCGGACACACCGGTGCCCTTGATCAGCGTGGGTAACCAGAAGCCGACGCCATACAGGCCCATGATGAAAAAGAAGTAAATGCCGCAGAGCTGCCAGACCCGGGGGTTGGTGAAGCCGTCGCGCAACGAATGGGACGGCGTCTCCTGGCCATCGCGGTCGATGTTGTGCCGGAGGATGGCCCTTTCATCGCTGGTAAGCCACGACGCGCGGTCGATCCCGTTGTCGAGGCAGCCCAGCACGACGGCGCCGAGGACCAGCGACGGAACCGCCTCGATCAGGAACATCCATTGCCAGCCGGCCAGGCCTTGCACACCCGACAGGGCTGTCAGGATCCATCCCGAGAGCGGGCCGCCAATCACACCCGCGATCGGGATGCCCGTCATGAACAGGGCGATGATGCCGCCCCGGCGGTGGGAGGGATACCAGTAGGTCAGGTAAAGGATGACGCCGGGGAACAACCCCGCCTCTGCTACGCCGAGCAGGAAGCGGAGAACGTAGAACACCGTCGGCGAGTGGACGAATACCATAGCGGCAGAGATCAGCGCCCAGCTCACCATCACCCGGGCGATCCACACGCGCGCGCCGACCTTGTGCAGGATAATGTTGCTGGGCACTTCGAACAGAAAGTAGCCGATGAAGAAGATGCCTGCGCCCAGGCCATAGACAGTCTCGCTGAAGTGGAGATCGCCCAGCATCTGCAGTTTTGCGAAGCCTACGTTTACTCGATCCAGATAGGCCGCAACGTAGCAGGCAAAGAGCAGCGGTATCAGGCGCCACGTCACCTTGCGGTAGAGCTGCGCCTCCGTGTCGACGACTGCTCCCGGGAGCGCCAGTGCTTCAGATGACATGCCGTATCTGCTCAACCCGGGTAGGGAGTGGCCTGCCCACGTAGGGTTTGCTGGATGGCCTGGTAAGCGCTGACACCACGGCGTGCGGCGGTTCCGATGACGGAGCGCACGCCCGCGAAGAGGTCAGCGCCCCAGATGGAGCGGAACCCGCCGGTGACCTTGCGGTAGGTGGCCGTGGGCCGCAGTTCGCGCTCGGACCCGTTGTTGTCAGCCGGCAGCTCGGGATGGTCGAGAAAGGTGAACAGGT
>JAABUY010006329.1_pt1 | contig 11609 bp, 11 predicted proteins | sample 5560271 | NCBI WGS metagenome assembly JAABUY01 (sample SAMN10711886, study PRJNA513374) | rock metagenome | isolation source: Antarctica rocks | place: Antarctica: Victoria Land, University Valley
CTGGAACGTCGCACTCCCCACCCACACATGCAGTCCCTAAATAAGTGTCCACATAACCTTATGTGGACACTTATCTTGGTCCTTCACGCCCCCGCCGCAAAGACAACGGCCAACACCACACGCTTACAGACTACCAGCAGAACGTGATTTGATGAGGGAGACGCAATACGTCGATTACGCTTGACGCGCTGAGGATGGGGTACGCCACGTGATTGACATGGGGTCGGTTAGATGGCCCGCTTTTTCGATCAGTAGCAGCCGTCTCAGCCGAGAGCGTGCTACTTCGCCCTCTATAGGGCACATCTTCTCTGACCAAAAGGGAGCACTCCGAACGGACTTGGCGATGGTCGAATCCATAGTCCGCGATGGACGAAGTGCAAGATCAACTTCGGCCATCGTTCGTTCCGAGGCTCAGCTTTCCTGAGACATCACTAGTGAAGAATGGACATACTTGTCAGGTACATCTGGTATGTGCCGGAGGTCCAGAAGTTGCCCGTGAACATGATCAGAGGTGTCATGCCCGTGTACACGGTATCGTTCAGAATGACAGGGTTGTAGTAACCCTCGGTTGGCCAGTCAATCGATTGGACGAGCGTCCAAGGACCCACGGGTGGGGAGCTTCATATGCGAGCCAAAGGCTATGCTCAGCGTGGGGGTCCGCCAACGACAATCCTTGCGGATAGCAGAACGTAAGCAGGAGATATCGATTGAGTGCCGGAACGAACTGGACGTTCGGCTCTCCAAGCTTTCCCGGATTTGATATGACGGCACTGGCATGAGTCTGGGTCGTAGTCCAGTTCTCGTCAAATGAGCCGTTGCCGCCGCTGTAACATTCATAATCGGAGGCCCGCAGGGCTGCGATCCTGCTACGGGGAACTCGGGCCAGATACAGCGCGTTCCCGCTGTCCCAATACCCATCGTTGGCCATCAGGTACACATAGGCGTCTGCGTTATCGTGACGGTTACACGGGGTGAGGTAGCCGAGCGTTCCGTCATCCGAACAGTACATCACGAACGTCGCAGACGCCATGTTTGTGGGAGTGGTGCCGAACATCGAAGCACTCGGTGGAGTCGTCGGGCTGCCTGGCGGGTTGAAGATCTCAGGCGCCTGGAAGTTGTTCCAGCTGCGTCCCTTGTCGCGGCTTAAAATAATTTGGCCCGAGACTTGGGAGTAGGCCGTACGATTCCCCATCCTACCAGTCGATTTGTTCAACTGCCGTCCGACACTCATGTAGATGTTGGCAGCCATGCAGAAAAGGCCGGAGTTTTTCTGGGTGCGAAGGTCGTCGCCCGTCCCGATACTATCCCGTCCATACGCGCCGAAAGGATTGACGGTGACACCGGCAAGGGGGCTTTCTGAAGTGAGTTTGACCAGTGACAGGGGGCTGCCGTGCTTTGCGGGATAGCCGTTCTCTTGCCAGCCTTGCGTATCGTCGGTGGTGAGATAGGTGATCCCATCGTTCGACTTGCAGTTATAAAACGTATCTCCATTCATATGATTGTTCGGATTCAGCCCGTTATACGTGTTGATCGTTCCGAGCGAGATCCCTTTGATCGGTGTGCTCGGTTCAGGTGCCGCTGTGGTCGACGACAGTATCGAAGTGGTGCTACCGAAGCCGTCCGACGAAATAATCTGGCAGTAATACTTGGTCGAGGGCTGCAGTCCCGCGACGATGCTCTGGCGGGTGAGCGTGGCTGCAGTACGTCCATTGTCCACAGCCTGCTTCTCGTAGCTGCCGGCCTTCGTTCCGCAACTGAAGGATGCAATGGATTCTCCAAGTGTGTTCCAGGTGGCGACGATCGAGCTGGAGGAAGGGCTCAGAATTGCGCCGGCAGGGGCTGCCCTGTTCGCGCCTGGTACATCTGGTGTTCCTGACCAGCCAGCCGGGATGATGATTTGCCCCGCTACTATGAAGGCGACTGCTGCTAAGCGTTCTATAAGCATTCCGTAATCCAGAGACATCGTGCTCGGTTCAGGCAATCGATATCAACTCGAGCTCAAGTGTATGGAGGGGGTGAGGAGCGTTCGCCGGTCCTGCCGCGAAGTTCGCTCATCTCCCGAGGCTGGCAATCTGGTGCGAGGGCGTGCGAAATTTAGCTAAGTGAGGCGTTAGGAGTAACCCATGGGAGACCATTCTAGTACCCTCCTCGGGCGCGGTAATCAGCAGCATGTGACTAGAGATCGGACGCGTCTTCAATCGGTTCGGGTACACTCTGCAGACGGGTCTTGTAGTTACGTCCCAGAGGTTGACCATGAGATGTAATATTCCGGTCCCTGCTCTGTCGAGAGCCGCTGCTCCCCTTTCGTCTCATTTGAAACCGACCAGTCGCGTCAGGTCGACGTCTAGGTGCAATGCTCGTGGAGCCAGCGCCAAAGAAGATTCAACCCACATTTCTGCTTCCGCCATATCTCGTCCGTGCTCCTCCGAGCCCTGCGTCCATGCGTGACATCGTTACAGAATCCCTAGCGTCAAAGCCTAGGTTTGCTCTCGAGTACAGGCTGGAATCCGCCGCCTACTGGGCCGAGCGCGTGGCCACGTCACGCGCTCTGGTTGTGGCGATCTTTACAGTGTTATTTGTGGTTCCGACGGTCTTCCTTTGCCGATTCAAGTTGTTCTGGGACGATGAGTTCTTTACCCTTTACCTTGCCCGGACATCCGATTGGAAGGCCTTGCTTCAGGCTCTGGCCACGGGGGCCGATCAACATCCCCCAAGCTTCTACTATCTCACTCACTGGATCATCGGAATACTCGGGACAGGTCACGTCACCCTGAGACTGACGGCCATTTTTGGGTTCTGGCTCATGTGTGTCTGCTTGTACGAGATTGTGAGATCCCTGACAACGCCTATGTGGGGGATCGTCGGCATGCTTTTTCCCCTGACAACGAACCTGTATTACTACGCAACCGAGGCCCGGGGATACGGGCTCGTTACAGGATTTGCCGCACTGGCTCTCCTTTGCTGGCTCAAAGCGACATCATACCGGCGGCGGCGGATCTATCTTCCCTTACTCGCGTTCAGTCTCGCGGCCGCAGTTGCGAGCCACTATTACGCAGCCGCAGTCGTCATCTGCCTGGCTTTTGGCGAGTTTGCGCGAACGATCTCCCGGAGAAAGGTCGATTGGCCTATCTGGATTGCGTTCGTCTTCACCGGGCTGCCCGTCATCCTGTTTTTCCGAACCCTTCAGAGTGCGAGAGGCTATTCCAGCCACTTCTGGGCATTTCCGGCGTGGTCGGACGCCCTGTTTTTCTATCCAAGTGAACTGACGCTTGGACCCGTTGCTTTGCTAGGCACTCTCGGCGCCGCTGTCGCCTTTGGGCTCGCCGTGGGGGTCGATAAAGAGGCCAGAGCCGACGGGGTGGACCGCCAACCAGCTCTGAACTTTTGGCAGGCGATCTCGATCTGTTCTTTAACCGCACTGCCTATCCTGGTGATGTTCGTCGCCAAATTTATTACTCACGGTTTTACGGCCCGGTATGCGATCTCTGCCCTCGTGGGTATCACAGTCCTTCTCTCGTACCTTCTTTATCGGATTACGCCGCAAACAAAGGCCGCTGGGACAGCCGCCGTCATCTGTTTCATGCTCTTTGCGATGCAAGTGTATCTCTTTGGAACCAAGTTTCGTGACCAGCGTGAGTCCATGGCGACGGACTTGAGAGTGTTGTCGACCACCGGCGATCAACAAATCGCAGTTGTGCACATCACTGTCTTTCACCAGCTTTCTTTCTATGCTCCACGACAGATTGCTACGCGCATCAATTACGTTTCGGACCCCGAGTTGGCGATCAAGTACATGGGTCACGACACCATCGACCGTGGATTAATGGACCTTAATCCTTGGTTCCCGCTCAAGGTAGTCCCGGCGCAGTCCTTTTTGCAAGATAATCGTGAGTTCTTGGTTTACGGCAACATCACTGCATGGAGCTGGCTCACCTTCGACCTGCCTAAGTGGGGTGAGACAAGACTAGTGGAGAGGAACGGCCAACGTGTTTTGTTTTCCGTCAAAAATGTTCAGCGGACGGCAGAAGTGAGCGCGATGACACAACACCAGCGTGATGCGGCTACTCAAATGTTGTACTTGATAACCCCACAGACTGGGCCAGCCTTGTGCAGGGTGTACATGGGCCAGAATAGCTGCCCATACAACGATGTCATCTTTAAAGCACCAAAGTGCTCTGGGGACTGCAATGCTTTCAGACTCGGGCACTCACAATAAGTCGGCAGGGTCCGGGAGCACAATGCCTTTTTGGAGCAAGGAAGCCCAGCACACCAGGTTCGCTCGCTTCATGTCGGGCACTCTCGGCCGCGCGGCTCGCGTTCCTCTCGTGAGGAAGCCGACGGCAGGCACTCGCGACGACGCATAAGCGCTCCTCTAGGCAACTAGGGACCCCCTAAAGAAGACCTGACACGCCATCTCTGCACTGCCGCGAATCATGGGACTAGCGCAGTTCCATCCCGGGCCACACCAGACGGATTGGCGGGGCCGAGGTCAGCCGCCATCCTCAAGCCGAGGCGGACGCTTTCAGCAATTCCCCTGTCTTCCGGATAATAAAAGCATGTGTCCGCAATCTGGAGACCTTCGATGGGCGTTTGGACCGGCGGAATTTTTGAGGCAAAGTTTGCGTCACATACAGGTTGCCCGTAACGGAGACGAGCGACCTTCGTGTCCACAACGTCCTCACAAGTGAGAGCGGGGTTGATGCGTTGCAGGCAGGCGAAGGCGTTATTCACGAGATCCTGGTCGGGCCAGGAGAACTTCTCATTGGTTACAGGCATGTAGTAGGGAACGTAGACAATTCCGTGATCGCCGGTCTTCCGCAGGTTAGAGAACTCGATGATTCCAGGTATTTGGAGGTCGGCTTGCGAGATGTTGACCCAGAAATGTGGGCTGACGGATCTACGGAGCTTTAAGATGACGCAGATGACGCCAATGTTCCGGATCGCGTCATAGCGGTCCCTCCATTGCTGAGGAAGATCCGGCACTAATGAAGAAATGTATGGCGTCGGAGCAGTACTGATGACGGCATCCGCGGCGAGGTAACACGACTTCGTATGGACGCCCGTCACCCGGCCATGTTCAACCACGACTCGGGTTGCTGGCTCGCCTAGACGGATGCGTCCACCGTGGGCGGAGATTCTCTCCGCCAAAGCGTTGACCAGGGTTATCGATCCGCCCTCTATATAACCGAGTTCCTCCTGCAGAATGCTTCTGCGCGACCGGCCCACGCGGCGGATGCGAGTCCAGATCCAGGCGGCGGAGATGTCGTCCCCATATTCGTAGAACTTGTAGTCCAGAAGAGGCTTCCAGAACCTCTCGTAAATGTCCGGACCACACCATCGGAGTATCCACTGGCGGGCCGTCTTGCGTTCCAGCGATGGCCACCGGTTCCGGCGAACGCAAACAAGAGCGAACACACCGTACCGGACTTTATTGAACAAACTCATCTTCGGGAAGCGTAGAAGAGAGAGCGGATCTCCCCAGGAATACAGTCTGTCTTCATTGAAGAAACCCATCGTGGTGGGGACCCAGTGCAGCTTATCCGTGAGTCCAAGCTCATCAAGCAGATCAAATGTAGGTCGATCCGTCTTGCACACAAAATGGTAGAAACGCTCAATAGATACCCCACCAAAACCAAAATGACCTGCCATGCCTCCGGCTTCCGGCGCAGCTTCGACGAGGTCCACATCGTGGCCGTTGAGAGCGGCTCTGTATGCCGCCGCCAAACCCATAATCCCTGCTCCGATCACGACCACCCGAGACATCAAGCTCCTCTTGCACCCACGTTACTCCGAAGTAGAGCAAGATGTCGGCCAATTGCCTCTGCTTTATGCAAGACTTATCCGAGCCCTCTTCACTGTGTTAATCCGCGTTTTTGCGCCTCGCAATTGATCTAACGAGGTCTACGAAGGGCAGCCGCTTACCTGAAAAGTGGAATACCCTGCACGAAGTTGCAACACGAACGCTAGGCAAAGGGTGATCTTCTAGTTCTTGGGCGGCCTTCCTCTTTCATCGGCCCCGAGTCGTATCTGAGAGGCGATCGGGCAAGATGGCGCCATCTCCGCTAGCTGGAGTGCGCGGATGACCGTGTGTGCGCAGAGTTTTTCTACATGACGCAGGTGTAGCTTTCGCTGCTGTCGCTCAGGACGGCTAAGTTGCGAACGAGCTACTTTGGATAACGAGGACTCGGCCGCAGACCTCGCAGGACATTTCCCCGCTCCGCACGAACCTCCCTGCAGAAACTACCAGTGACCGCGCTCGCTCTGCGGTGTCACATTCGAGGTTGTTACGGCGTTCTCCGGTAGCGTACGACACGCTCTCCTCCTAGAACAACCGTTATCTAGGGCCAGCGGGGGCTATAGGCCCAATTAAGTTTCGGAGCAGCGAGCGAAGCGGCAGGACAAGGGCACGATCTTCTCGGGCCTCTGTGGTAATCGGATTTCTTATTGCTGGCGTGATTCCAGAACTGCGATGCGCTAACTCACCGCACTACTCAACCCGAGGCTAGTAAGTTAGTTCTGGGCTTTGAACTCTTCGAATGCGGTCATAACAAGCTGGGCATTTGGGCAAGACGACGTTTCATTTGGTGGCACTCGGCGCAGCCGGCAAGGTGCTTCTGAAGAAGAAGTTCACCCAGCGACAGTTGCTGACGTACACCGCGAAGGATGCAGACTTCGCTGGTCGGCTTGGAAGCCTGTTCAGGAGCGCACTTTCTCGGACGGGCATTGCGGAAGCAGGGCCACGAGGTGCGGCTGATCGCAGCCCAATTCGTGAAGCCCTTTGAAGTCGAACAACAACGACTTCGTTGATGCGGAAGCTAGCGCCGAAGCCATTGAGCGGAAGAACATGTGGTTCGTTCCCATCGAGACGGACGATCAATTGGATCTACAGGCTATCCACCGAGCTCGCCAACGGCTGATCTCCCGACGTACTGCCGTTATCCACCAACTGCGTGCGTTCCTGATCGAACGAGGCCTCGTGTTCGCGAAGACTCCATCGAAGGTTCGGGAAGCGATGCCCGACATCCTGGAGAACGCGGAGGCGGCCCTGACGCTGCAGATGCGGTACCTGATCAACATGCTCTGGGGTGAGTGGAAACTCGTTGAACAGCAGATCGAAGAGCTCAGCGACGAGTTGGAGCGGAGAAGACGCCGTACCACATCGACGGCTTGAAGTTTACCCACCGAAGTCTGCACAGGAGCAGCAAGGACGAACAACAGTCACAACGGCGTGTCCGCAGCCTGGTACCGAGAATGATCTCGAAAGAGCAGCCGACCGACTTAGAAGGACAGACACGCGCGCGACTCATTCTGGCCAGGAGAACTAGTCTTCACCCAAGGCCGAATACATTTGCGCAGACTTGTCTTCTGGACCGGCTTTTCCCTTGCAGTCGCGCGCGGCGGACCAACATACATTCCCGGTACTGATCCGCGCGAACCGCGGAAGCTCAGAGGCGAACGCCTGCTAAACTGCCAGCACGGCCTGGTGAGCCCAGCAGCACGCCAACCGTGCTCTTGGTACCAAACACTTAGAGCCGCTAGCGTTCTGTCACGGTGGTTAACACGGGTTCGAATCCCACCGGTGAAGCCTAGGTTCACTTCACCGTGAGTTTGATCGAAACAGGTGCGGGGTTTGGGACTCCTCCTGTGTTCGTCGATGAGACGGTGATGAGGTAGTCTCCGGGGGTTGTGCGCGTTGCGGGGAGTGGTGAGGGTGGCGGAGTTGTCCCGCCTCCGGTACTTGCTGTCCCTCCTCCGCATCCAGCCTGACATACGATCAACATTGCGAACAACAGCGGGGAGAGCCTTGATCTGCTGCGAAGGCGCGGGGCGAGCACCCAGAGGAATACGGAACAGAGTACGAGCATTGGAGCGTGGCGGCCGGAGATCTCTCGCTTGCCTGCAGCGCTGTTGGCGCCATGCGCCGTGGTTGACACAGTCAGGAGGGAGCTTGCGGTTCCAGCCGGAAACGGGATGAAGTTACCGGCGAAGGAGCAAGCGGGAGGGGCGTTGACGGTTCCGGTTCCCTGATAGGCTACTTTGCAGCTCAGGTTCACGTTACCAATGAAGTTGTTGGACTGTGTGAGAAGGATGTTGACCCCGTTCTCGATGGTGGCGCCGGCCGTGAGGGAGAGGTAAGTGCGGAGGCGGATATCTGATACGGAGGATCGGCCGAGACGGTCACGGAGGACGCGGCCGAACTGGAGCCTAAGTAGTTTGTGTCGCCGGAGTAGACTGCGGTGATTCCGTAGGTGCCTGCGCATGATTGCGGCGCACCGACGAGCGTGGCTTGCGCGTTTGTTACCGCAGTTTTCCCGAGACTAGTGGAGCCCTGAAGAAATTCAACACTTCCCGTGGGACTGGGAACTCCGAAGCTGATGAAGCCGATCGAAGCGACGTAGGGATCGGCGACACCGGTCGAGACGGAGCCGTAGGCGGGGTTCAGTTGTGTGGTTGTCGCACCCCTGGTGATCGTGAGGGGCTGGGCGGCGGAGGTGGAACCGAGAAAGTTCGCATCGCCGAGATAGACGGCGGTGATGGACGAGGCGCCGACAGTCGCCTCCGCGGAGATCGAATAGGTTGTGAGCGCGCCGGCAGTCAGTGGGACAGGACTGAAGAGGCGCTTCGATCCCTGGTGAACTGGACGTTGCCGAACGGGGCCGTCGCGGATGAGGAAGCGGCCGCGACCTTGACGGTGAAAGCATCACTGCCACCCAGGGTGACTGTGGGCGAAGCGAGGGAGAGCGTGATGGTGGTCGTCGCGGTGGGAGCGACTCCGACGACCAGTGATATGGGCGAGGAGGTTGCGGGCGCGTAGTTGCTGTCGCCGGAGTAGACCGCGTTGATGGTATACGTGCCGACCGCTGGAAAGCCGATCGGATCGGAGAAGGCTGACTGTAAGCCGACGGGAACGGGGGAGCCTACCGCAACGCCATTCGAGAAGAACTGAACCGTACCGGTGATCGGCCCGGCAGCTGCCGGGCCGAGGGAGGCGAAGAAACGCGTGGTCTGGGAGGTATTGGTCGAGCCAGGATTGCTGGAGATGAAGACGCCGACGGGCGCGTGGCCTGGAGAAATGGGGGTAGTTGCGGCGGTCAGAAGGCCGATCACGTTGACGGAGCCCAGCCCTGTCGCGAGATCGTAGCCGGTGGTGAGCGGGTAACCGGCGAGTCCTCCGGATAGTCCTGCGGGGGCGGGTGTGCTGTTGTTGCACATGCTCGGGAGTGCGATATTACAGAGGGCGACACCGCTTGTTTGGGGCGTGACGTCGTGAAAGGCATCAGTGGTGCTGTTCTGGCGCAGGGCGCTTGCAGCGAGCTGGTAGAGGAGCGGGTTGAGGTTTCCTTGCGCGGCTCCAAGTCTCTGATTAAGTAGCGCAGCGACTCCGGCCATCGAAGGCGCAGCGGCGGAGGTGCCACCGAAGACTGCGATCTGGCTGGAACAATCAAAACCGGCAGAGGCGAGACAGATCAGATATCCATCGTGAAGGGAGCTGGAGAAGCTGACATCAGGAACATCACGAAAGCTGTCTCCAGGCACGCCTGGCCCCGTTTGCCATGAGGGCTTCGCGATATAGGTGCTGGAACCTCCACCTGTGGCAGCGGCGAAGTAGATTGTGGGGCCTGTAGCACTTGTCTGAGAGGGCTCATTCCATGCTCCCTCCGGGATGTACCCAATCGCAGACTCGTGGCCTGCGCCCTCGGTGGAGCCCCAATAGGCTGCAGGGTCGGCGAAGTCGGCGAACTCGGTTCCCCCGACGCAGGTGACGTTTGTGCTGGAGCAGAGTGAGTTGATTCCGCGGCTTTGGTTGGGGACCGGTGTGGAGTTTGGGTTGCCGCAGCCTGCCGCGCCTGAGTCTCCGGAGGCCACGAAGGCGGAGATGCCTTCGGCGGCGGCTTGGGAGAAGAGCGCATCCCAGAAACGCACGTATGGAAGACCGACAGCTGCCTCGCAGGCTCCGAAGCTGACACTCATGATGGGATCGAGGAGAGTCTGAACTTCAAATTGGGCGGCGGTCTCGATTCCGCCGGATAGGCTTGCACTGATGACGAGATCGACACGAGCGCCGGGAGCTGTGCCGAGAACTCTATCCACATCAAGAGTGGCTTCGGCCTGATCTCCGTCGCCCGTGAGGCCTGGATCGGTGCCGGACGGGGGAATGATTCGGGCGAAATCGTTGGGGGTGACGTAGTGGGACGCGGCGGCTCCGTTGGCTCTAGGGGCGATCCGTTTGATGAGATCGGTCATGGGAATGCCCGCTATGTCGTGCAGCGGGTGAGCTTCCTCTCCGGAGAGACCCGCAATCGACTCCACGAGAGCTCCAAAGGCGGAGGGAATGGCGGGATTCCGGGTGGCGGCGATCCGGGGAGCTATGCCGGGCGTGGCGCTACGCTCCCTGTATCGGAAATCCGTGTCGAGAGCCGTGGAGATAAGGGCTGCAGAACCTTCCACCTGAACGAAGATTCCACTCGACGCGACTTCCCTCACGGAAAGGCCCTGAGAGACAAGCCAATCGGTGAAAGCGGAGAGGTCGTGCCCAGTTGGGCCGTACTGCTCTCCAATCTGCCTGGGAGTCAGCCAGTGGTGGTAGCGGGCGGAGGTCGGGTCCTGCTGGTCGGCGAGCAGACGCTGGAAGGCGGCCTGTGACTCGGTTGGCCGGAAAAGAATAAACGTGAGACGGAGCGTCGCGGTGGGGGGAACGACGCTTGAAGAAGCGAGTTCATCCTGGCCGGCGAGGACATGCCCTTGAAGCCGAACCCTTTCGCTGGCGGTGGGAGCATGGGAGACGAGGTCGCGCCGCAGCGGCGGGGCTTGCGCGAATATAAAAGAGGCGAGACACGTGGCAGAGAACAAAAGCACTCGCAAGGATATGGACACAGACACTCCCGGCGGATCGCGTCCGCCTCGGAGCAGACTTTACCTTACGGATGCTGGAACCCTAGCAAAACTTCGATTGATGCTGGCAACAAAAGTTGTATAGGAGCATTTGCGGAGGCGTGTTTGGGATCACTGGCTAGCCTCGCGATTACGAGCACTACAGTATACAAACGACTTCAGTAACGTCGGACAAGAAGATGAGAAGCAGCAGCCATCGCGACGCTTAATTCGAAGTCTCGGAGTGTTGCGCCCAAGGCCCTGCGTGGAACTAATAACCTCGGTTGAACCTTTGAGATGAGTAACGAGAAACGCACTCGGTTAAGCAATCCTGCGCTTTAGCCCACGACAACTCCCGTTTGTCGGGGAGAAGCTCAGAGCGCGGTCTTGTCTCATCGACCCACTCTGCGACCCTCGTTAGGTGGGAAGTTCTCGAATCAATCAATTAACCGCGCGGGATGCCTATCATTTCATTGTGGTGAAATGACCTGCAGCGTGTTGGAATCGTAGTTGGTCAGGTGATTTGCTCCTTGTATAGAGACCTACAGGATACAAGGCTGGTTGCCAGTCCGAAATGATCGCCCGCGCCCCACGGACACGATCGCAAGCTGCTTTCATCTTGGGCAGGCAATTGGTGGCATCGTTCTTCTAGCGATCGGTACTAACCTCCCTGAGATCGCGATCACGATCAGCGCCGCTCTGAGGCAAAATCTGGGGATCGCTATCGGAAACCTGCT
>JAABUY010006335.1_pt1 | contig 11605 bp, 10 predicted proteins | sample 5560271 | NCBI WGS metagenome assembly JAABUY01 (sample SAMN10711886, study PRJNA513374) | rock metagenome | isolation source: Antarctica rocks | place: Antarctica: Victoria Land, University Valley
GCCGGCGGAGCGCCTGCGGGGCGGGACTAAGGTTTTCCATTTGGGTTTTTCCTTTGCAAAGGCGCTTCGCCCTCATAGACCTAGATAGGGACTGAATAGGGAGTTAATAGAACAAATAATAATAATGTATAGCTGAAAGAGCTGATGACAATGATATAATTTATAATATGAGATTAAGAAATGTCAAAGTAATTAAGAAAAGATTACAGAATTGAGATATATCTATTTATAGATTATGTAATGCTCACAGAAAAACATTGAATGCATATAGAAAAATATATGTTATTTAAGTTACTCAACAAAGTAAAAGCACTAAAGAATCTCATTCAACACAAATATAATCAGTATAAAATGTACTGACATTTAAAACAAATTGTCAGAAAAGAATTCAATGACTATGTAAAACTGATTATGACTGATAAAGAACTGATATAATTCAAAAAACTATAAAAAAAAGTTTATTAAATTACAAAATTAGTTTAATAAATCTTTAAAAGAGTTCAATAAACTTAGAAGCATGAGCAGAGCTCAAGAAACTTTGATAGAAGCTAAAAGTTTAAAGAAGTTAAAAAATCTTAAGCTTTCTCAGCAAAACTAGAAATAAAGAAGCTTTTAATGTCTTATTGAATTGATAACAACAATGATTATAAGATATAAATTAACATTAAGATATCACTGAAGAAATAATTTCAAGCAATGATAGATTTAGAAGCAATTAATAACTTTATATTGCAGTAAATAATTAAATAACTAAAACTAACACTGCAGTGAGTGTCTAAGCTTATATAAGTGTTTATGATCAACAGAGAATACAAATGAATTTATAAAGAAGTTTATATTGAAGTTATAATAAAGAATGATTTATAGAAGTTAAGACTAGATGTTTTTAAGTTAATTAAGTATAATGTTATACTAGAGATGCTCTGATTACATAAAAAGAACTTACAGATTAACTGAATCAATAAAGAACTTTATGCAATAAAGAACACATATAATGTTTTTAAACAACTGAAAAAAAGCTTATCAGAGTATAAGTCTTGAAATCATGAAATACTGCTATTAGAGAGAAAAGAATCAAAGTGAATGTCATTTTATTTTATGAGTGAAGATTAGCTGAAAAAAGTTCAGAACTATTTTGCTGAGAATTTAAAAAGAGAATTCATTAAATCATTAAAGTCATCAGCAGAATACTTAATTCTGTTTATATTAAAGAAAGATGACATTAAATGACTTTGTATTAACTATAAATAATTTAACAAGATAATTCATTAAAACAGTTATTCTTTATCACTGATAGAAGAGTTGCAAGACAGACTAGAAAAAGTTAAATAATTTATGAGTTTAAATCTGAAGAAAGTGTACTACTGTATATACATAAAGAAAAGTAAAAAATAAAAAATAATGTTCTAAATGAGATACAGACACTATGAGTATACTGTTATGTTATTTAAGCTTAAGAATGTCTTAGTCATCTTTTAGAGACTCATCAACAATATGTTAAGAGAGTATCTTAATAATTTTATAATTATATATCTTAATGATATTCTAATATACTTAGATGATCTTAAGACACATCACAAACATGTATATAAGATTTTAATAAAGCTTAATGAATAAGCTATGTATGTGAAAAAGTTAAAAAGCAGATTCAAAATTAAGAAAATATAGTTTTTAAAATATATTGAAAGAATAATAAATACTTGTGCTATCTGCCTATCTAGTAAATCTAATGCATCAATGTTGACTGCAGTTGACTTAAGTGTAGTTAAATGAATGACAGAAGCTCTTTTATTTAAGAAAGAAGAAGACTCTGCTGATTTTTTATGCTAAGATTAAAGAAGTCAAGAAAGTAAATAAAGCACTGCACTTCTTAACATTCTTACTTGATGCATTCATATCTATTAACTCTCACTGTTATCAAGTTTTAACTGATACACAAAGTGCTTAAACATCTATCTTAATAAGAACTTGATCAATTCATTAACTATTATGTCTTAACTAAGTACAAAGTTCATCTAAATCTGATTTCTCTTGTGCAGATCTTAAATGTGATGATAAATGACATTGATGTACTTTAATTACTCATACACATAAGCATTCTTGATCAGTATCAAGACAGTCTGATTGTCTTTTTTAAGCTGAAGAAATGTATTTTCTTTATGAGTCTCATTTTTCTGAATGCTTACATAATGTAAATTGACTTCAAGATACTTGCCTAATTTCATGTCTCTTAGTATCTGAGTGAGTCAGACTTCAGTCTTTACACATATTGATATAATTATGTATTCAGTCTCTGTAATTAATGTTGTCACTAACTTCTATTTCTGATTAATTCATAACACAGATTCTTTTTTAAGCAGAAAGACATAATTTAGAATAAATCTTCTGTTTAATTTGTCTGATGCATAGTCAGAGTTAAAGTATTTAAGTAGATCTTGACTTTCACTGAGTTTATACATGATCTTAAGATTAATGATTGATCATATATATTGCAGCAATTTCTTAAGTGTATATTCATAATGTTCTGCAGAGTCACTGAGATACTGACTCAGTCATTTTAAGATAAAGAAGATGTCTAAGTGTATATGAATTGCAGCATACATAAGACTTTTAATGATCTACTGATATTTTCTTTAATCTATGTACTGATCATTAGAGTCAGCTGAGTAAAGAGAGTCATATTTATTTAGTGAGATCTTAATGCATTAATACTTATTGCTTTATATGTAAAGATCTCTGAGCATCTTGTTAACATAATGTATCTAGTTTATGCACAGTGTTCTTTTCTTGCAATTATAAGTTATTTAAATGTCAAGGATTTTCTGTGTCTTTCTTAAGTTCTTGATCTTGAATAAGCTTCTGAGAGACTTTTTGAATCAGAGAACATTTAAGAGATTTGATGAGATCATAATAATATCATTTACATAAAGAAGTAGCATGATGTTCTTGACAGTGTGAATCAGAAGACATAAGTTTACACTGCTTTGATGAAAATTTAATTAAAGAAGCTCAATGATACATTGTTTATGTCAATCTCTGATAGCTTACTTCAGATCATATAGACTGCACAGAATGTATAGTATACAATTAGAGATAGTTGTAATTTTGAAAGATGATGTTATGTAGATTGTTTTCTTCAGAAATAACTCAGTGAAAATATTGTTGACATTTATCTGATGATACTCTAGATCTTTGAGTGCAACTAGAATCAGAAAGACATGAAGAGTATTAAACTTTACAGTTAATGCAAAGATATCTTCATAGTTGATGCTGTATATCTGTAAGAATTCTCTTGTCATTACTTTTATCTTCAATTTGTCAAGAAAATCATCAATATGCAGCTTAAGTTTGAATATTTACTTACTGATCATAATGTTGATTTCTCTTAATGAAACAATCTCTTCTTAAATGTCATTCACTGCAAATGCTGTCAGCTCTGCATTAATAATGTTTTTTTACATTTCTCTTTAAATTGAGTCTCTCACTGCTTTAGCATATATTAAAGAAGTTAAGATGTCAGTTCTTACTGAATACTTACTACTCTCATTATTGACTGTAAATGCAGTCAATGTCAGCATAACTTTTAAGATCTTTATTATGAACTCATTAAAATCAGTGTCATTGTTCTTTCATCTTTTCTTTAATATCTCAATATACAAAAATGTCTTGACTTTCTTAATTAAGACACTCACATCTGAATGACTGATCTTGTTAACAGAAATCTTAACATAAGAGAAGAGCTTTAATGCATTATGATCAAAGTTAACTGTAGTTAACTTTAACAATGAATTATCTGTGATCTCTTTCTCTGATGATGTGATAACAGAATGAGAACTCATCAATTTAAACTTATAAGATTGCATATCAGATTTTAAGAACTGTTTCAGTGAAGCAGCTGCAGTCTTAGTCTTATACAATTATTTAACAGTTTTTTATTCTGAAAAAATGTTCAGTGTCTGTCTATAAAGTCTTACATCAATGCTGTTTTCTTTCTCATTTTCAGCAAACTTGACAGCATAACTCTTAATGATCTATTTAAGATCTGATGCTCAAAGCAGATAATGCTTTGTGATTTTCTCATTATAATTCATAAATACTTTTACTTATTCTCAATTCATAACCTTATTCTGTCTGTTCTCAGGCAGGAACTTTAAATCAACATAGAAGTAGCATTTGCATTCTTATATATGTACATAAGTAATGAATGATTTCACCTCAATGAATGCTTTCTTTAAAGTGACTTGTTTGTCATTAATTAAGAGATTAGTTGCTGTGCAGTTATGAAGATAAACATCAGTCTATACAGTCTTTACTTAGAACTTTATTGAGAGTTCAGTTTTCTTAATCATTATATATACTGAGTTCTCAGTGATTCTGATTGCTCTCTTAATCACATTATTTTGAATCAACATGTAAAACACTATGTACTGTGATATAATGCTGAAAGACATACATCACTCATTAAGAGTAGATCTCAGCTCTGTTGCATTGTCACTTTGTACAGCAAGAATCTTTACATTAAACTGAAGTTTAATCTTTAATTGTCACTTCTGCAGTTTCTGCAAGACATTGTCTTGTCACTTTAATGATATTGTTTATATCTTTTGCAAGTAATTATTTACAATTTTCAGAAAGTATTAATAGCTGATGAATGACAAAGACAGAAATTCATATATGTTGATAAAGATCAGAACAAGAATGTTGACTTTTTTTTTATTTATGTTGTGCTCTTACTGATTCACAAACTTAGTCAGAGCACAGATCTCATATACATTGATATTGTTTTTAATAATGAGAATTGACTTGCTCAAAGTAATGATCTTATAAAGATCATAAAGCTTAACTGTGCTAAGATGAGTAAATTAACAATGTCAAAGTCTATATGTCTTGATCTTGTCATTATGTAACATGACTGTATCATCATTCATTTACACATTCTTACTGAGTGTATCTGTAATAAATCTGAGAATCTGAATCTATAAGTTCTTATATACTTCTGAAAAAGTAATCTCTGACTTACTTTGTACATGCATGACAGAGAGTAAAGCAAATTCATTAAGATCATTTAAGATGTGCTTAATTATGTAGACTTTCTCTTTTTCAAATACTTTTAACATGAGCTTTCTGCTCTTATTTTGCATGTAGAGACTCTTATAATCAAAATATTTAAGCAGTTTCTTCTTACACATCTTCTTTTCTGACAGAAGATTGACTTCAAGCTTTAAAACATAGAGTGTTGAACTTAAAAAAACTGAATTCTCATTCTTATTCTACATAGTGACTGTGTCATAGTAGTTGACATACAATCTTTTCTCTTTGGCTTTGATGATATGTCATTACATGTGTGTCAGAGAGTCACTGAAAAGTCAGAGTTTATCAATTATATAAGATGAGATATTAAAGTCTGCAACTCAGTCTAATTAAGAAATCTTATTAATAATGTTTTTAAAGATAGCAGCAATCTTCTTATCAGACTTATTTGCAACTTCAGATTTCTGTATGCTGAGTTTCTCTTCAGAAACAATCTCTACATTATATATCTAATTTCTTCTTTTATTTCTGTGCAAATTGACTGCAATCAACTTAACTCACTTCTTAATTATCTTAACTAACTTTGCTAACTGTATAATCTTATAAATCACAGAGACATATTCACAGTTCTGTTTGCAGTGAGCATTATTATAAAGAAAGTAGATTAAAATTCTACATAATGATGAGTAATTACTGTTTGAGCTTAAGCATCTTCTGTGATCATGCTGTAAGATTTAACATTTTTAATAACTTTTGTTTTATCTTTACTGCTCAGCTCATAAAGCATTGTTAAACATCTTCAGTTAAATCTTCTTCTTCTGAAGTTTCTGCAGACTCATCTCAATGTTAGATGCATTCTAAGCATTAATGACATTACAGATAACAGCATACTCTGCTGACAGTACTTAAAGCAGTGTTTAAAATCACTGCTTAAGTGTAATGAAGTTCTTAAGTCTTGACTGTGTTGCAGTGATCTTTCTATCAAGATTGCTGAGTTAAGTTTATGTCTCATTAACAGTTATGTTTAGTGACATCTTGTATTCAACAAACTTCATTAAATATTGTCTCTCAGTTATCTACAGTTTCTTCTTGTACTTTAAGAAGAGAGCATTTCAAGTTTCTTTTATCATGATTTTGTTTATGAAATAATTCTCATCATCAATGTTAATACAGACTGTGATTCAGAACAGAGCTCTGCTGTTGATTTGCTGATTCTTAAAATTGAAATTACTTAATAAGAAGAAAAAAAAGACATTGTTAATGAATGTATTGTCTATAAAGACTTAAATAAGAGTTTCTATTACATATTAGAGATTCTTGTCAGTTAATCATCTCTTTATACAGACAAATCATTTCTCACAGTTCTCTTAAGTGAGAATAGAGATTAAACATCACTTTGTAAAGAATGATGATTTGTGCTCTTGATTCATAGTGATGATTGACACACAGTATAAGAATTGAAGATAAAAGAGTGTTTTGTAAAGATGAATGTAATAACAGAAGAGATATGTGTATGTATTGTCTGCTTATGACAATGTAGAGAATGCTTATTTGTCAATGTTTAACTTGTATTAAGTTGCTGAATTGTTGTGTTCATTATACTCATCTTGTTTGACTTCAATGAGCAGTGTATCAGAAACTGTCTACTTATTTTGCTTTAATGAGCAGTGTATCAAGAGCTGTGTACTTATTTTGCTTCAATGAGCAGTATATTAAGAATTATATACATTAAATTAGTCTGCACTTTCTTTAAGAAGCCTCTTGCTAACCTGAGCTTATAATTTATTGAAAGAATAATGAGTACTTGTGCTATCTGCTTATTTAATGAATTTAATGTGTCAATGTTGACTGCAGTTAACTTAAGTGTAATTAGATAAATGACAGAAGCTCTCTCATCTAAGGTAGAAGAAGACTCTGCTGACTTCTTATGCTAAGACTAAAGAAGTCAAGAAAGTAAATAGAGCACTGTACTTCTCAATAAAATATATTATTTGATTTAATTAGATCAAGAAAGATCTCAAGAAGATAGAGACAGTTCAGAACTAATTTACATCATAAAAGATTAAGAAAGTACAAGTTTTTTTTAGAGTTGATGAACTATTATTGAAAGTTTGTATTTAATTATGCAAGAATTGTGAAATTTTTTACATGTTTAACATGCAAGAATGAGAAATGACATTGAGATAAAAAACAAAAAGATGCATTCTGCATATTAAAGAAAAGTCTTAGTGAAGTAGTACATCTATAAATACTCAATTAAGCATGTAAGAAGATACTGAAAACTGATGCATTAGATTTTGCAGTCAAAGTATATTTATATTAGATTGAAAACAGACAGAAAAAGTTTATTATATATTGATTTAGAAAGTTGTCAGAACTTAAGAAAAGATATAAGATTTATAATAAGAAACTTTTTGCAATAGTGAAAGTATTATAAGATTAAAGATCTTATTTTGTGAGCATAAGCAAGTCTATTCAGATCTTTACAGACCATAAGAATCTAAGAAACTTTATAATGATTAAGTAACTAAATCAATGACAGATTCACTGAGCAGAACAGTTAGCAGACTTTGAATTTTAGATTTATTATAAGAAGAGTAATGAGAACAGTGATGCAGACACTTTAAGTAGACAGTTTAATTATAAAGAAGTGAAAACAATTTATATTGAAATTTTGTATAAAGATGAGAAAGAAACTCTTATAAAAGACTTAACAGCAACATTTAAGATGAAGAATACTTTCTTAATAAACAAAAAACTCATTAAAATATGTTACAACAGCAGAGCTGACAGACATCTAGAAGTTAAATATATAAAAGATTTTGTATAAAGAAGATGTAACATAAATGATCTTTGCAATTAAATCATGAAATACATCATCAGATATGATTTATACTGATGTAATAAGATTTAGAGAGATAAGCATTATGATAAAGTAACATAATTAAATGCATTGAATGCATTTTGAGAATCTGTTATCATGAACTTTATCATTAAGTTATTAAAGTCAAAGAACTCAGCATGAAAAGTTCAATTTGATAGCATATTAATCATAATAAATAGATTAATGAAGTACATAATGTTTATTTTATTTTAAGAGACTGCAACAGCATCAGTATTGATGTACATTATACTGTAAGAATTAATTAGTAATTACAGACTATTAAAGAAGTTTATTATCAACAGAGATAAACTGTTCACAAGTAAGTTCTGAGAAATGTTTACAGCAGAACTTGAGATAAAGCATAAGATGTTGACAGCATATTATTTACAAATAGATAGACAGAGTAAATGAATGAATTAGATAATTAAAATGTATTTGTGTCATTATGTCAACATAAAGTAGAGCAACTGAGTACAGCTGTTGCTGATGATACAGTTTATGTACAATAATGTATGAAATGAAATCACAAAAAAATGTTATTCAAAGTAAATTATAGATATCATCTGAAGATTTGATGAGATCTGTGAGTGTATAAATCTCAGAGTCAGAAAGTAATATTGAATATTGCTGAGCTCAAGAAATTGTATATTAATCTTATAAAGAGAATTAAAGAACAGAAGAAAAAAATAATAGAGATAAAATTATTTAAGATTGATAAGAGAGTATATCTATAAATGAACAACATATAAATAAAGAAAAAAAGCAAGAAACTTATAAACAAAAGCATTGAGTCATTTATGATTAAGAGAAACATCAAGAAGTTAAGTTATGAATTAAACTTACTTTAAGAAATATAAATACACTTAGTATTTCATACATTAATGTTTCAGTAATACAATCAATTTATATTACTTTAAGTTATATTAACATCTGTTGAACTTAAAACTAAATATGAAGTAGAAAACATTTTAGAAAAGAGAATGATTAATAAGAAAGCTTATTATCTCATTAAATGAAAAGAATATGATGCTTTAAAAAGTACATAAAAATCTTAAGAAAACTTACTTAATTGTGTAAGAATGCTACAGCAATTTAAGAAGAAAGCTCAGAATCTATGAAGAAATTAAAACTCATTGATTTTAACAGAAAATCAAGATTTAAAATGTTCTCAGAAATTTTCTCATCATCTGTTATTTTATTTATGTCATCATTAAGTTTCTCAGCAACACAGCAAACTTTGATGAGAGTTTATGACTTGTTTTGTTTAAGAGTTCAGAGAAAATAAAGAACTTTTGTATGTAATTTAAAAAGATACTTTATCTGATTTACATAATTCTTTGTGGTCACTTTAAGCTCTGATTTAAGATAAATGTACACACAATTTAATGAATTTAACAACATCAGAATGCAAAACCAATCATAATAAGTACACTTTAAGCACTTAGCATAATTAGTCATGACAGTATAGACAGACAACAAAGTACTGTAATGATTACAGATGATGAAAGAAGTGAAACTGTAAGATATAATGATTTTTGCAAGCTGAAGCTGATTGTGTTGATGATTGAAAGATATAATGATATAAAAGTTAAAAAGTGATACATCTTCACTTATAAAGTCTAGAGAACTAGCACTTAGAAGAAGAAGAATTATGTTATGATTATAATTTGTAGATAACAGTTCATGTAGTAACTAAAGGTATGCAGACATAGCATATACATAAATATAAGATTGTTTAGATTTATAAGAATACTAATGATTACAGTAACTTTATAAATTATAAATAGATTTATTTGAGCATTATAATTACTGAAGATCATGATGATCACAGTAATCAGCTAGTATATAGACAGACTATCTTTTCTAAAAAGATAAGTATGTTTAATGATAAACATTATTTAGCATACTGCTATCTATCAGTTTAATTTCAATTGTGTCTGAATTTTCTCTTATATCACAAGCTTTAAACTTCTAGACTCTATATCAGAGAAATTTTTCAGTTAGAATGTAACATAAAGCATATTTATATGCTTGAAAATGAATTAGTGTTGTAAATAAGTTAAAAACAGAAGTTTGTTGTTATTTTGATTACTGAGACTAAGTATATAATTATGTTAATATGTGTGAAAACTGAGATCTAACTTGAACAAATGTTAAAAAACATAAATATAAACAAATATTTTAAAGTAAATTTGCACTGTATGAGCATTCAAGAGAACAAAGCTCATTAATAAGCTTTATTTATTTAGTTTAAAGAAAATAATTAAGTTATTTTAATTTTAATTAAAAACACATATATACATAAATGATCAAAACACATTAATATTTTTTATTATAATATTTATAACTTACATAAATGCAATTAGATATCAGATAAACTTTGTGTTTAGTTAAAAGATAATTGTTAATGAGCTTATTAAATCTTTATTTAAATGAATTTTTAAGTGATTTATTAAACTCATAAAACTCACTGTTAATGATTAGTTAAACTTTTAAATAATTAATTAAACTTATAATAATGTGTTTAATCATTTGATGTTTACTGTCAGTAAGAGTTAATAGATGTAGTTTTACTGAGTAAAAATGTTGAGAAATGATGTTTTAGTTACTTTTATGAAGTAAATTAAAATTAGTGTCAAAAACTAAGTAAAAACTCTGCTTATATTAACTACAGTTAATGTTCTTTTTGATTTTTAACTTTTTTAATTAAAATATACTTATAAACAACATAGTTTAAAGATTTCACTAAACAGCATAATATAATATAAGTATCTTTTTTCTCTCAATATATATAATACTTTCTTTTAAAATTAATATTGCATCTAATTATGTTCTGTGCATACTGCACAGTCTTTATGATTTTAAGTAAGTTACACAGAACTGACATAAATACTGTGTTATTAAACTGCTTAAATTAAGCTTTTATTAAAACAAAACAAATTTTTATTTTTTTCTTTACAACATTAAAAGAATCATTCTGCTTCTTTATATAAATAACATTATTATAACTTCAATAAATCTATCACATGTTCACTGATTTAAGCAAGCTCTTATGAGTGTGTTTAAAGTTAAGAACTTAAAAAAGACACAAAAAATTCTTGATATTTAAGTTATACATAACTACAAAATGAAAACTCTGTGTCTGAATTAAACTCATTATATAAATAAAATATTAAAAAATCTTTATATGCAATCTAATAAGCATAAAGTCATCAGCATTTTACTTAACAAATATAATGCTTTTTGTCTTACTGATTTAACTGATTAAAGAATAAATTAAAAATAATATTAATAAATAATTAAAAGTTTAATATATATAACAATTCATACTTAATCAGACATCATCTTCACATTAAATTAATTAAATTAATATTTCAATAATTCTGTGAAGCATCATGAATACACATTTAAGAAATTACTATAATATATATTATTATTTGTTCTATTAACTCCCTATTCAGTCCCTATCTAGGTCTATGAGGGCGAAGCGCCTTTGCAAAGGAAAAACCCAAATGGAAAACCTTAGTCCCGCCCCGCAGGCGCTCCGCCGGCGTGGCACTGGTGTGTTGCCGTTGCCTCCCAGGTGCGTCGATGGCCTATAAGCTGTCTGCCTCTTGAACATTTGCTTCCGCTGATCAGCGGGTGATCTCTCTTGGTTCCTTGAACCCCCTGGTTCATTGAACCTAGTCT
>JAABUY010006337.1_pt1 | contig 11605 bp, 20 predicted proteins | sample 5560271 | NCBI WGS metagenome assembly JAABUY01 (sample SAMN10711886, study PRJNA513374) | rock metagenome | isolation source: Antarctica rocks | place: Antarctica: Victoria Land, University Valley
GTAGCTCTCGATCACCACCGCTCTCATCTTCGTAGGCTTCGGGACGTATGGCCGCCGTGCTCCAATGAAGAGCGTGACGAGGCCCATCGATCTGGTGGTGGAGGAGAAATTGATCCATGATCCCAAGAAAGTGGTATGGACGCTGGCGTGTTGGAAAGACCTTTGTGAGTGTGTCTCACCTCTGAGGCGGGGTGAAGTGTGACTGATTGGCCGGGTAGCTCGGAATGGGGTAGGGCGCCGAGTTACCGTACTACCCGTTCGAGATGAGGGCGAAGTGGGGTTGGGTAGACGAGCGAGGAACGTATGATTTGTATGGTCAACTCTGTATCACAAGTCCGATGAGTGGCGCTGTGCCTATGTTGCAGTTCAGACCAAATCCTCTCCCGCGATTGACCGGGCTCAATTTTCCTGATCCATAAGTTATCAGCCGAGATCCCCATTTGGCCCTGCATAGTGTCAATCATTCAGCTTGGGCGAGTTGTCAGTTCGAGCGCGTTTGGCTGCAAGATGTTGGTCGTGGCGATGACAGGCGCTAATCAACAATAATCATTCAATCGCAAGCTGAAAGACACGTGTCAGGAGGTATAAGTCTCAAGATCGACTCGGTTCAAAGTTCAGCTAGGCACGCTTCGGGCGTGAACTCTCCGGAAAGGTCGAGGTGCTGGGACCTGTAGGAACCCCCGAATCCCCCTTGGAACTGTTCAGCAGGGCCGTTCCTGGGCGTAGACTCTTTCGGCTTTGAGGTAAGGTGAGCGGGTGAAAAGGATCTTCGGTGTTCGGTTTCCTCCTCCTCCTTCTGCCTTATAAGCATATCTTTTGACTTTGAATATACCCGGAACGTATCAAATTCGATTGAGAGTGGTTCTGGACATTGAGTCGACAGCAGTGTTCAAGAGGGCCGCGCCGCTTCCCGCCATTTCCTTTCCCGTAAGTCCCGCCGGAATTCACTCCTCTTTTCCAGGACCAAGAAATCCGCCTTGACTCCTCCTTCGATCCTCAGCTTGTCCTCGACGCCATGTCCAACCCGGAGCCTTATGCCCACACCGAGCCCCTCCCACCTTCTCTCACTCCTACCAACATCTACCTGAACTCTGTGGACGCCCTACCCCTCTTCTCCCAGCCTAATCAGCGAATCAACGCTACTCCCAACCCGGACGCACACCGTATCCTCCCACAAGCCCACCTAGGGAAATATGTACCCCAGTCCCGCCCGGCGCCCAAGGACGGTTCCCTTTCCCCAACCCACCTGACCTCTGCCCTACCACCTCATTCCACCCCAAACGGTATTCTCCCACCACCGACGCCGTCCCGGTCCAGCTCGCTCCGGCGGAAACCAGTGCCGAACTCTCTACCCGTGCTAAGCACCCTCCCATCCAATCATCCATTCGCAGCGAAATCGCCACCGCTCAGCTCTCCAAGCTCGTTCGGGAAAGGGATCAGCACCGGACGAAGCGATTCCGATTCTCCAGCGACCCCAGGGACCTCCAAGATGGAGGAAGACCTATTCTTCTCCCCGCCCGGTCGAGGTGCACCTCCTCCTCCGCCTAGACGGAGCTTCACACCCGTCAGCTCGGTGTCGGGAAGGAGCGTGACCCCGAGTCTTTCGCCGGCTGTACCGAGACTTGGGACGGGGGCAAGTACCACGTCGTTACCGAGGAGCATTACGCCGGTGTCGAGGAACGGGACGCCGTTCGCGGAGGAGAAGAGGGAGGAGCTGGTAGAGAAGCAGGAGGTGATGAAGGATGCTGAGGGGATCGAGCTGGGTGCGATGAGACCGTCGACCTTCCATGGGAAAGCTGCAGACGAGAACTCACCATCGATGCCGATTGCAGGCAATTCCGCTTGGGCCGCGCCAATACAGGACGAGACCATCCGACCTGCTGCCGAGGAGGAGACCACTCTGCCAGCCTCACGGAGTCCCGTCACCCGCCCTCCCCCGGCGCCTCCCGCCGATGAGCTCGAAATCATCGACGACGCCGCAACTCCCGTCGCTCAGCCTTCCACTCCTTTCGCGGACCCACGCCTGGTCCGACGATCTTCTTCCGATGACTCGCCGGCAGTGCCCATCACTCCGGCATCAACCACCGATGCGTCCCAATTCTCCATCGGCGCAGCCCTCAATAACGGGAAGTCATGGGACATCGCCTCCGAGGTCGACCACTACGATGGCAACTCCAAGTCAAACGGTACTCCTCGCGCCCCTGTATTCGGGAGGAGACCTAGCGTCGCCCCGAACCTCTCCCAATCCCCCAATACCGATCCAACCGAGGACGAGACGTTCTCCGTGGACCGACTCCCGTCCAAGCGGAAGCTCTGGGAGGCTGGCACCTGTTTCCTTCGCGACGAGGAAGGCCAACTCGTCTGTTTTGGCGACCTCTTCCCTCGATGGGAAGAGGGCCGGGAAGGCCGAGTACTGCGCTGTAACGCGGCCAAGGAGAAGGAGGCGTCGATCGCTTCTCGTCCAGCACCAAAGACGGTCGTCTTCTTCATTCGTCATTTCTGGTGCGGTCAATGTCAGGATTACACTTTCGCGTCGTTGAGCCTGCTTGATCAGTTCGCGGTCGCTGCGGCAGGGATACGGGTGGTGATTATCAGTAATGGGAGTTGGAAGATCATCAAGGCGTACAAGAAACTGTTCAAGTGTCCATTCTCGATCTACGTAGATGGGCCGCGGAGGCTATATCAACTCCTAGGGTGGGTCACTTGCCCCAAATTGGGAATGAATTCGGTATTGATGGTCGTGGTTGTCTAGGATGACGAAGATGACCAACAACTTCGGACCGCTCTTCCACGGTCGAGCGGCATATCACCAACGTTCAGTCCCGACTCAACTGCTCCAGGGAGGCATGGTGAGTCATCATCTCCTCATGTTATGCGGTTCGGGATGAGGCTGACGCCGTTTCGTGCAGAATGCGCTGTTCAGGATGCCGTTAGCGGACCCGGGGAAACTCACTCAGCTCGGAGGGGAATTCGTCCTCGCTCCGGGGTATACTTGCGAGTTTGCGCATCGGATGACGAATACTTCGAGCGAGTTGTTTCATACGTTTCCACTTCCGTCCGAGCATCTACCTCCCCCTTTTCATTCACTTGCCCCTCGTGTCCGCTACTTCCATCTGCCCCGTTCCGTGTTCTTAAAACCCCTCCTGAGGTGAAGTATTGGCCGTTGCTCCTCTTGCCAGAGTCACCGCCCTACCCATTCTTCTTATCTTCCATCCTTCATCCCCTTGACATTATTTTTCTTGCGTTCCTCTTTCTCTACTTCCACTATCGTCCTCTTCACGAGCGCCTCGCTAACGCTCGGCTCTGCAGACCACATGGAAGCCCCCGACGTCGTCCGTATCGCCGGCTGCGACGCCCCCACCACCACCGAGTCCGCGGAACTCCGGCTCGCCGAGTCCCAGCGAAACGAGCTGGAGCAGCTAGAACGCGAGACGAAAGAGTGGCGGGAAGGCCGGGCCGCCGAGATCGAAAAGTGAGTCCAACCTCTGACTACCTAACCCCCTAATTCCCCACGCGTTTGCCTCTCGCCCCTGGTATCTCCAATCGAATCCTTTTTGGGGCAGGTGGAGCACTCGCTGACGCTCGCTCCAGGATCCGAGCACGTAAAGCCGCGCGTCGAGGTGAAGCTCCTCCCCGAAAATCCTCATTAACTCGTCTCGGATTCGACGAAGAGCTCAGCGAGGACGGTCCCGAGATCGGAGGGTTCGCAGAGTATCACGCTTCCGGATTACCCGAGGACGTGGGGATCGGGAGGGACGAGGTGGATGAGCGGTCCAGGAGGGTTATGTCTATGGCGAGTACTAGGTCGGCGGAACATGAGGCTGCCGTCGGGTTGGGGATGAGGAGGGGACCCCATGCGCTCGACGTCGAGGTTGAGGGGTAGACGGGGGATTTTTTCGGCATCTGGGTTGTACTCCACTTACCATCAGGTATTGAGCGGAGTGGTCGGTTTGAGAGGATTAGGTATATTCATGCATTCTATCGTATACATCTGGAAACGTCCGATCATGCTTTAATGAAGAGTGACTTCTATGCTTGAAGTGCTGATCCAGTACGGTGTCACAGCTACTTGATATCCCGTTCAATTCCCAACGAGAAAACCGCAGCCACCCGAATTGGATGTTTTCGGGTAGGCGGGAGGTCGTTCCGGGATCTGAGATAGTGGTACGATAGGCATTGAGAATTATCAGTTTGAGGGCGATAGGTATGTACATGCATTCTATCCCATAGATCCGGAACTATCTACGATCTTCTACTAATGGTGGATACACACGCTCATTGTCCTAGCCCACATTCTCACAACTCCTTGCTATCCCGCCCGACCCCCCACCGGGAGATCATCGCCCCAAAACTCGGTCTCTTCCTATGCGCGGCAGGACTCGGACTACTCGATGAAGCGACCTTCACCTCGTCTTCCACCTTCACCTCACCCGACCAAGTCTCCTCACTGGCCACACCCCGATGCACCGAGAGCGGGAGAAACACGCGTGGTTCGCCCGCAACAAGGGGGATCGTGATACCTCCTCTCGGATCAGTCGAGTATATCTGATTCGAGAGGATATCGATGATAGGTAAGAGGGATTTGTAAGCTGTTTGGCGAGGAGAGAGGTAGATCCCGATGGCTGGTGTTCCAGAACCATAGTTTGTGAGGACGGTGAGTAAGGGCGGTTTGGTGAGGGCGATGGTGTGGTTGTCGAGCTGGTACGGGTGCATGGGCGTGGTCAGGAAGGATGGGTGAGAGGCGGTGGCGGATCGGCGGGCGGCATTGAGGGCTTGAAACATCTTGTACAGGTCCTGGACTCAAGCATCAGGACGATCCGAAGGTTGAGGATTTGGAAAAGACTTTGGACTGGTCGTAGCCGTGTAACCAGATGGCTTCTCGATTATGTGGGTCCTCCGCTCCCGTCAACCCCTATGATCAATCAGTGACCTGGTGGATAGCACCTTGGAGGGATTCACATGCTCTTGTCCCATGTAGAGAATCGGGATGCCGTCGTTGATGAAAGGATAGACCGCGGCGTTCTTTGCGAGCTTTTCTACATCAATCCCTGTTAATCTCATACATGGGAAAGACGTACGACAGGATCTTCCACTGTCCCGGCGAACCGAGGGAAATCATGATTACTGTTTACCTCAGCTTAACTCCAGTAGGCATCGCTCCACTCACTCGAGGAACGAGCCTAACGCAGTCGGATCTGGTAACAACCGGCGTATCCTCCCAATCATCTCGGTAAGCGCATTTATCGAGCCTAGCCAGCCCTCAAATGCCCTCCTACGCCTATCAGCGTGTTTCACACTCATTGACTTACCTCAAATGCCAGAAGGTCGCGAAGTCGAGCAGACTGGCCATACTCTCTTTCTGATACGGAGCGAGATACGCCGGATCTTCCGCGACTCAGCGTATGCTGCATTCGGCAGACCTACCGCCATGGAGCACCTCGCCCATCGCGACAAGTCCTGCGTTGTTCACAAAGTCCGGCCAGAATGACTTGCGGACATGTTTGACGGTATCGACCCGCAGCGCGTCGATATGATAAGTCTCGACGAGGGATTTTATCCATTTGTGTAGGGTTTGTACGACGCGGGGGGACTCGGTATTCAGGTCGGGCATCCGGTCGGATAACCAGCCTGAGCAGTATCAGTTTGAGGTGCAATCCGGTAATGGGGGGAAGAAGGGAAATCACGCACAGTCTTCTATTTCATTCTGGTCGTCCCAATCAGCGACGATGCAGAAAGGGTGGTAGTCGGATGGCGAGTCGAAAGGGCCGTACTGGGACGAAGGGAGAAAGGTTTCCCGGGAGTGAGAGCCGACGTGATTGGCTACCTGCAAGAGACCGAATACCCTCTTCAGCTTGGGTCCTTGTGGTTCAAGGGGACTCACCACGTCAACCATGAGGTACATCCCTCGTGCGTGCAGCGCATCGGACAGTTCGATCAGGTCCTGAGACGAGCCGAAATGGTCATTGGTCTCTTGCACCCATCTCAGCTGGACATGCTCATCGCTCGAAGTCGGAGCTCACTCGTCATATCCGATGCCCAATATCCTAACCTGATCAGAAATCTCTCACCGACTGCGACTAAACCGCTCACCATGGTATCCGCCCGTACTTTGTCCGACCGTCTCAATATTCGCGACCACCGGCGATATCCACACTACGCCAACTCATAATCAGCTACTCCGCCAGACCACGCGTCCCGTGATCACCTGTATCAAATCCCATATCCTGGATATACCCCAACCTCTGCTCGATCCCCTTCCAGCTCCCACCGCAGTACTCCCTCTTCCCCAGATCACATTCGGTAATCAGACCATCAGAGCGTGCGAAGCGGTCTGTAAGAGCTTGGTAGATTGTTCGAGGACGGAGTTCGGGTAGGGTGAGAGTTAGGGTGGGTGGGAGGTAGACGAGGAGGATGGGCAGGATCCATGATGGGCAGAGCATCGAGCGTCTGAAACGAAATCGAGGCGAACGGGCTGTGAGGCAGAATCGAGGTGGGCTACAGGTAGTACATGGGACCGTGGGACATCTCGATGGAATGACGGAGACGATTTCGAATGGGATCTGCTACAAGTAAGAAATCAACCTGAGCTGGTAGGGGTGTGGGGTAGATGCGGGGAAACGGAGTGCCTCTAAAGCGTTTGTTATGATTACTATTGTTGTTTTAACTCTTGCACAGTGGACCGGACGGCCAAATGGTATGAGACAGGACAAGGGGGTTGTCGTGCGAAGCGAAAGAGGACCATGCAGAGAAATCAAACTATAGATACGCTGGCTAATAGAATTCATGACAGGAGCTCCCGTCCGGAGAGCCAAAATCCTCCGAGAGACTGATAGGCATTAGCACTGCTTCTCCCGACGAGTCCCGGTGTCTCGATATGTCGTTGCGATTTCTGAAGGTGTTTATTACTGTTCGGATAGCTCAACCCGAACGACCGGAACCAAGAACATTTAAATTACATGGTCTCACAGGCAGAGGTATGACCCGCTTATACCTTCTCGCCCTCCTCAGCATGCTCGAATGTAATCTTCTTCTCTCCACCGGTAATCTCCTGCGCAAGAGCCGCGATCTCGGCCTCGCGTTACTCCTTGGTGACGGAGCCGAAGAGGACGTCCATCGACTCGAGGGAGAGACCATTGGTCTCGGGGAAAAAGAAGGCGGGGGTGAAGGAGATGATGTTGAAGGCGGCGAAGAAGAACAACTGTGGAACTCGAGTTAGTATCCTGTTCCTGAAACAAGGAAGGCAGTATGAGATACGTACGATAGCGCCCTGAGGGAGCTTGAGGACCATGGTGGGGGTGATGCATGAGACGACGAAGTTCCAGAACCACTGAGTGGTGGCGGCGGTCATGAGCCCGTAGTGGCGAGTTCGGTTGTCGAACACTGTTGAGCCGACTCATTAGCAAAGAGTTGTCCATTTATAGGGGAAGATCACGTACTTTCTGCGCAGATGACCCAAGGAAGTGGCCCGACCGAGAAGCAGTACGGGATGACGAAGAAGTAGATCATGCAGGCCATGCCGATGGACGCGCCGGACGTGGTGGGCACCGACGACTGGCGGGTGGCTGTTGAAGATCGCACCGATGATCCAGAGGAACATGAACATAAGGGCAACGCCGAGGAGGAGGGGCTTCTTTCGGCACGAATCGGTCGACACCGAAGGTGATGAAGAGACTACGGAGGTCAACGCAGGTAGAGAGATGAGGGGCTCGCGGAGCATAGATGCATAAGACTCGCGGAGCAGGCAGACACCCACCTGATCGAAACAATCTTGACAATCCCATAAATACCCGAAGCGAGCAACCCCGAGCTGCTCTCCGACAATCCGATCGCCTTTAAGATTGTAGGACCATAGTACGAGATGGAGTTCTGTCCGCTCCATTGCTGAAAGGTAAAGATATCAAACGGCATGAGGAAGCGAATCGGGTTGCCCTTTGCGAAGATCCTTCGCCAGGAAGCGCCTTTGGTCGCGGCCTCCTCCTCGCGGATGGCGGCGATGATCTCGGCGAACTCGAAACGGACGATCAGGTCGTCTTGCGGGAGACTGCGGATCCAAGCGAGGTTGGCGAGAGCTTGGTCTTCTTTGTGCTCGGTCGCCAGCCCTCGCCAGTCATCCAGTCAGCGAGATGGCTCCGGTTGGAAATATGAGCTAAACGTACTGGGGATTCCTTGAGGATGGGGAGGAGCATCATCATGAGTCCGACAGGAACGAGCAGGAATCCAATGGGAATGCGCCACTGGATGGCACCGCGTGCGGGGTTCATGGCGATACACCGTAGTTGATCTGATGCAGCTTCCCCACATCATAATTTGTATAATGTCTCAAAAACGATGCCGCCCGCGCCGCCGGGTTCGGCACTTTCACGCTCAGGAACCGGCAGATTCCAGGGCACTGCGATTGCATGCGCATGCTCTTCATCGCAGACTGCCGTAAGAGAAGTTCGTCGACCACGTCCTCAACGGCATCAAACCAGACAAAAACCTCTAGAATACATCACATCCCCCAGCTGCTCACCGTATTGTTGCTGATCGTGAGGCTTTGATCATCCGTTGACTCCTCTTCCATCAAAGGTCGCTCACAGCCCTCACACATCACCATCAAGTCTTTATGAGAATTGTAACGAGCCAAATGGAAGCGAAACCGATGGCATCACTCGTTTTCCCAGCTATACGGATGAACCGAGCGTAGCAATCGCAAGCTTCCTTTATTCACATTTTCACCTCATCGCGCAAACCATCACACGAACCGCCGCACCCCATACTCAATCCCTCATCTCCCATCCTTTTGCCAATCAGCTGACATCGTCCGACTCCGATATTGTCACTCACCTCCCCAATACCCGCCCAGCCCCGGCTTGCCCATCAATCGATACCCGAGCGGGTATCCCGTCAAGAATCTACCCATCATCAGCACTCCCGACCGCTGCCCATCATCTCCATCGTAATATTCGCAGGTGAAGGGGCGACTCACCCGCCGAGACCGTAGTACCTCCTCCAAGCGGCGGCGGTGTTGTCGATACCGGTGCCGACGCCCCAAGCGAGCGGGCTTCCAAGGGGATGGGGCATGCCCATCGCCTGGTCCATTCATCAGCGGCAATCCGCCGATCCTCTAGATCTCCGTAGGTAGAGCAGGGCATGAGAAGGCGGTTGGAGCAATACCGCAGGGAGTACTAACTTACGCCAGGTCCGGCACCGACGTTCGGCCCGGGGTATCGCGTCTTCACGGTGGGGTAGATGGCGAGACGACCGCCTCCAGGAAGGACGACGGTCGGGAATGGGATCCTGAGCGGTATCAGCGCGGACCAAGATAGCGACTGGATAGGCAGCGTGACTGAGGAGAAGAAGGCAGGGTAAGAGCGGGAAAGAGGAGCCTTAAAAAACGATGGAGACTCGCTCTTGTGGGTTGACGTGCGGGTGATGGATGATATATGGATTGATATTGATCGGCATCGTTGATGGCGCGAGAGCTGATGATCAGGTCCCCTGCGACAGATGATATCGGGATGACGGGTGGAATGAGCGATGGCGTCGATCGGGAAGCAACCGGGTCCAAGATGCGAAGGGATACCTTTGGCTCCTTTGTTCTCCGTCATCCACTTCCCTCGTCGAGGTATTCCAACTAATGCCCGACGCGCCTCGTGCCGCAGATCTCATACTCGTGACGGAAAGTCTACACTGCGATCTGTGGACCGGCTCAAGTTCGATGACTTTGATGACAGCGACAGAGCCTATCTCATCCGCACATCAGATTCATCTTGTGTCCAGCTCACCCGCTTGATCATACAGACAGAGAATCACCATCCAGATATTATATGCTTGTCAGACAATTCAAACATCATCGTGTCTCCCGCTCTAGATTCCGACAATACGGAAGCAGTCCTTTTTACATTGGTCTTATCTGATATTTCCTGGATCTTCCACACATCACAATCATTCACTGTGCGCTGGTGGCTTTGGTTCTTGCACCCTGGTGTATCACCATGCCAGGTCAACGGACTCAATCGACATCCCCGGCAGCTCTGTGACGTCTGCAGGATTGATCGAAGACCTTGATTTGCTGAGACTGGTCGAGTCATTTCCGTGGATCTCCTTTGATTGCTTGGCCGGCTGCCTCTTCTAGTGAGAGTCCGTCTTGCCCTTCCCCTTGGAATTGCTGTGCTCTTGCCTAGCGTAGTCTCCAACCACTACAGATACCTCAGAGCCTTCCAACGATGAGCTGTTCGTAAAAGTGTCATTGCTCGCTTCCTCCGCGTCTTTCCGGTGTCTTCTTTTGCGTGCAGTCTTACGTTTTAGGCCCGGATGACGCCCGAGTATCTTGGGATGCCGGAAGCAGACTCACCATGAGCTTGGCGATTTGGACATCGTGTGCGTTTCACGCTCGTGACTTAGGTTGTTTATGTGGTCAATCATTCCACAGCCACTCAGCCATCAGTCAATGCTCCCGTGTTGAAGGCATGGCTCACTCTGCTCTGTAATCTAGATTGAAACCAAGGCGATCAAGTTGGCGAGTCCTCTTCCTCATGCTGAGACCATTTAGAGATACTATCCGTGGGAGGAGGTCCACTCACAGCGTATCGATTTGACCCTCTGGGAGCCTAATCGAAAGCTTAACACAGAACCAAGAGCCGTACTCGAGGGGGTCCCGCGAAAGGAGCTCTCGTCCAACCTATTTCATGCGGCTCAGCGTCGGGATCGGTACCACACGTACACTCTTTGGACCACACGTACTCGGATTGTCACGACCTCCGCTGAACATTCGTCCGTGCATCTCTCCACCGTCGCCTGGTCGACTATCCCGGATGAGCCGATTGTTCTTGACGATCTTATCGGGGTCAGTAGCTTCGTCGGTGAAACCAGACCCGCTAGTCCCTCGCGGGATAGTGCTTGCTCGCGCTTCTCGCTCCGCGCCGAATCTCTTCGCTCTTCTCTCGGCGCGGTTCATCCGCGTTCGTCTCTCCGATCAGCGCAATGCCTGGTCCGCGTAACTGGCTGCTATAGAAGAGAGAACGGGTAATGAGTAGCTGTCAACCGTGATCAAGAAGATAGAACAACGGATGAAACAATTTTTCAAATACGCGGTGCGATACCGAATCCATCGAATCCTTCGAGAGGAGTCTGCGGATGAAACGAGGATATCGTGCTTGTGAAACGATTCCCAAGGTCGATCGCTTCGGCATAGGTAGCACCAGTCAGTGTGGCTGGGCAATGTCAGTGAGTTGAGGGAACTTGGTCATCCTCGTCAGCGGGACGTGCGGAAATGCAATCACCGATATAAGTTTAGGGCAAGCATTACATCCGTGTATGGATCTACAGTCCGTGTATACCACTCGATCTCCGTTATACCTCACTCGCCTCGTCCAATGATGGGTCTAACAGCATGGGATGGGGATGATGCAGATGTCGCAACTGGGCACGAGGTCAGCGATTCCTAAAACTTCGCGTTATGAGAGAGACGTACGCGCAAGGTAGGATCGCTTAGAAGGGTGGACTCGGTCAGCAATTCCCCTTTGAGTATTACTTGGGACCATTTGGGGGTCGTTCGTGAAAGAGGAGAGTACTCACGGAGACCGCAGAGTTTGCCTTCACGTCCACATCACATCAGCACGCT
>JAABUY010006339.1_pt1 | contig 11599 bp, 10 predicted proteins | sample 5560271 | NCBI WGS metagenome assembly JAABUY01 (sample SAMN10711886, study PRJNA513374) | rock metagenome | isolation source: Antarctica rocks | place: Antarctica: Victoria Land, University Valley
ACCAGACGCGTCGAAATCACTGCGCAGCCGCGTCGCCATGGCAAACCTCATCCGTTCGCCACCTTGAAGCAAATCGTCGTCGCGTCGGGCAAAACACGATTGAGCCAACCGCTCAGGGACTTGGTATGAGGCGATCACGGCAGGCGTTGGTGCATAATTCGGAGGCTGCGGGCTTTGTGACTGGGCTGCCGAGCGCATAGGGCCGCTCGCTGGTTTTCTGGATGACGAATGCCCTACAGGGCCGATGATCCGCGCCGCCACAAGCTCCCACAGGCGCGCTACAAGGTCACGAACTGGCCGGAGTATGACAGGGCGCTGCAGCAGCGCGGGAGCCTGACGGTCTGGGTGACACCGGAGGCGCTCGCGGCCTGGCATCCGCCCCACACCGGCGGGCGCGGCCGCCCCTGCGACTATTCGGACGTGGCGATCGAGACTGGTCACCTGCTGCACCTGGCTTTTGGCCGTCCATGGCGGCAAACCGAGGGCCTGCTGCGCTCGATCACGATGCAGCTTGGCCTGAACGTGGGTGTGCCCGACCACACCACGTTCTCGCGGCGTAGTCCCGGCTTGGTGCTGGCCAAGACGCTGGCGCAAGCCCAGGCGAGCGGGCCGGTGCACGTCGTGATCGACGCGACGGGGCTGAAAGTTTGCGGCGCGGGTGAGTGGCTGGTCGAGACGCAGGGCGAGCATGGCAAGCGGGGTTGGCGCAAGTTGCACCTCGCCGTCGACCCGGACAGCGGCGAGGTCCTCGCCTCCGGGCTGACAAGCAACGATGAGGGCGATGCGTCCCAGGTCGGCCCGCTGCTCGGGCAGATCCCTGGCCTGATCGGTTCTGTAACGGCGGATGGCGCCTATGACGGCAAGCCCACTTACCGGACCGTGGCTGAGCACCAGCCCGACCCGCCTGTGGCGGTGGTCATTGCACCACGCTCAACCGCGGTGCCGAGCTCGGCCGCAGCAACGACACCCAGCCAACGCGACCAGCACATCCACATGATCCGGGACGAGAGGCGCATGGCTTGGCAGAGGGCGGCCAGCTACGGCAGGCGGTCTCACGCGGAAACGGCGATGTTCCGCTACAAGGCCGTCATCGGCAGCCGCCTTCGCGCCCGGACCCAGCCCGCCCAGAAGACCGAGACCAAGGCCGGCTGCTCGGTGCTGAACCAGATGACCCGCCTCGGCACGCCAGTGTCGCAACGCATCAGCTGAAAGTCCTCTGGGCTGGCTCGCTACGTCCACCATCCAATTTATGCACCAACGCCCTCCAGGGGCCGTCCACACATGCACCACGCTAACACGCGTTGCAAACCACCTCACAAACCCGTTCCGAAGAACCTCATCCGAGTGAAAAGTGTGTAGTCCGACTCGAACACCATGATGCCCATGAACACCAGCACCAAGACGGGCGGGATGAGGATGGCATAGATCAGGGCCTGCCGCTCCCAGGCCATGTGCATGAAGACGGCGACGATCAGCCCGGCCTTCAGTAACATCAACGTAACGATCAACGACCACCTGAGATAGCCCTGCACACCGAAATAGTCGACGAGGTAGGAGCAGGCGCTCAGGATGAACAGCCAGCCCCAGATCACGAGATAAAGCTTGATCGAGTGCTGTTGTCCCTGCACGCGCGCGGCCGGCTGCGCCATTCTGCCTCTCCTCTCACCACAAATAAAAGAACGCGAAGATGAACACCCACACGAGATCAACGAAATGCCAGTAGAGCCCCAGTATCTCGACGATCTCGTAGTTGCCCCTTTGGCTCGTGAAGAAGCCCCGTCGCCCGCTGTCGAAGTCCCCCCGCCAGACCCGGCGGGCGACGATCAGCAAGAAGATCACGCCGATTGTCACGTGGGTCCCATGGAAGCCGGTGATCATGAAAAAAGCCGAGCCGAACTGCACCGCGCCCCAAGGGTTGCCCCAAGGGCGGACACCCTCCCCGATCAGCTTGGTCCACTCGAACGCCTGCATCCCCACGAAGCAGGCGCCAAAGGCCGCGGTCGCCAGCATCAAGGCCGCAGTCGTGGCCCGGTCGCGGCGGTAGCCGAAGTTGACGGCCATGGCCATCGTCCCGCTGCTGCTGATCAGGATGAAGGTCATGAATGCAATGAGGATGAGCGGCACCGAATGGCCGCCGATCGTCAGGGCAAAGACCTCGCTCGGGTTGGGCCACGGGTCGGTCGTGGACATCCGCACCGTCATGTACGACAGCAGGAAGCAGCCGAAGATGAAGGTGTCGCTCAGGAGGAAGATCCACATCATGACCTTCCCCCAGGGCACATTCTTGAACGCCCGCTGGTCCGAGGCCCAGTCGTCCGCGATGCCATGCCGGCCCGCAAGCAGCGTGCGGACCTCGCTCGTGCGTATCGGCGCCGTGTCCGCCATCCGTTCCTCCTACGCCAGCAACAGCATCGTGAAGAACAGCAGCCAGACCAGCAGCAGGAAGTGCCAATAGGTGGCGCACAGCCCAACACTCAGCCGCACTTGGGCCAACCCGGCGCCATGCCGTATCCTGGCGACAGCTCTGGCCATCGCGGCGACGCCACCCAGGAGATGCAGCCCGTGCACGCCGCTGATGAGGTAGAAGAAGGCGCTGGCCTGGTCGGTCACCAGGAAATATCCCTCGGCCCGGAGCTGCTGCCAGGCCAGAAGTTGGCCTTGCAGGAAGGCAAAGGCGAGCACGGCGCCGGCGAGCAGGCCGAGCCTCACCCCATCCATCCGCCCCTGGCGCGTGGCCGACCGCGCCCATTCCAGCGCGGCGCTGCTCAGGACCAGCAGGCCGGTGTTGAGCCAGAGGATGCTCGGCACAGGCAGGGGCCGCACGCCCGCTATGCCCATGTCCGCCATGCCGAGCCGCATGGAATAGGCGCTGAGCAAGAGGGCGAACAGGGAGCCGACGACGGCCAGGAACATCCACAGCCCGAGCTTCGCGGCTGGTGGAGGCGGCCCGCCGGCGCCGGGCAGGCTCCGGATCGGACCTTCCTCCAGCCAGGGCTTGGTCAGCAGCCCTTGCCGCAACAACCACCACGCGGCGGAGATCGTCAGCACGGCGAAGAAGGCCGCCGCGATGCTCACGGCGCGTTTGCCCGGACCGGCGGCGGCTGGTTCTGCGGTATGAAGTCCTGGTCGGCGCCGGGGACGCTGTAGTCGTAGGCCCAGCGGTAGACCACGGGCAGGCTGGCGCCCCAGTTGCCGTGGGCGGGCGGGGTTTGCGGCGTCTGCCACTCCAGCGTCGTCGCCTGCCACGGGTTGCCGCCGGACGGTTTGCCCCTGAACAGGCTCCACATCAGGTTGAACACGAAGACAAGCTGGGCGAAGCCGACCGTCAGCGCCGCAACGGTGATGAACACATTCAGCGTCTCGGCCGATTTGGGCAGGAACGCCATCTCGCCCAGCTCATAGTATCGGCGCGGCACGCCCATCAGGCCAAGGTAGTGCATTGGGAAGAAGATCGCGTAGGCGCCGAGAAAAGTGACCCAGAAGTGGAACTTGCCCAGCACGTCGCCCAGCATCCGGCCGGTGACTTTCGGATACCAATGGTAGATCCCGCCAAAGATGACGAGAATTGGCGCGACGCCCATGACCATGTGGAAATGCGCGACGACGAACATGGTCGCCGAGAGCGGGACGTCGACGACTACGTTGCCGAGGAACAGCCCAGTCAGGCCGCCGTTCACGAAGGTGACGATGAAGCCCAGGGCGAACAGCATCGGCACCGTCAGGTGGATGTCGCCGCGCCACAGGGTCAGCACCCAGTTGTAGACCTTGATGGCGGTCGGGACGGCGATGATCAGCGTGGTCGTGGCAAAGAAGAACCCGAAGGTCGGGTTCATGCCGCTGACATACATGTGGTGCCCCCACACGGCGAAGCTGAGGCCGCCGATCGCGACGATCGCCCACACCATCATGCGGTAACCGAAGATGTTCTTGCGCGCGTGGGTGCTGATCAGGTCGGACACGATGCCGAAGGCCGGCAGGGCGACGATGTAGACCTCAGGGTGGCCGAAGAACCAGAACAGGTGCTGCCACAGGATCGGGCTGCCGCCGCCGTGGCGCAGGTGCGTCCCCGCCTCGACGATGGCCGGCATGAAGAAGCTGGTGCCGAGCAGCCGGTCGAACAGCATCATGACGGCGCCGACGAACAGCGCCGGAAAGGCCAGCAGCGCCATGACGGTGGCGGTGAAAATGCCCCAGACGGTCAGCGGCATGCGCATCAGCGTCATGCCGCGTGCACGGCCCTGCAGCACCGTCACGACGTAGTTCAGCCCGCCCATGGTGAAACCGACGATGAACAGCATAAGCGAGATGAGCATCAGGATGATGCCCCAGTCCTGCCCCGGCGTACCCGATAGGATCGCCTGCGGTGGATACAGGGTCCAGCCGGCGCCCGTGGGTCCGCCGGGCACGAAAAAAGTGGAGGCAAGCACCAGCACCGCAGCGAAGTAGATCCAATAGCTGAGCATGTTGGCGAACGGGAAGACCATGTCCCGCGCGCCTACCATCAGCGGAATGAGGTAGTTGCCGAACCCGCCGAGAAAGAGCGCGGTGAGCACGTAAACCACCATGCTCATGCCGTGCATCGTGATATACTGATAGTATTCGCTGGTCGAAATGAAGGAGAAACGGCCGGGGAAGGCGAGTTGCAGCCGCATCAGCCAAGACAGCACCAGGGCTACCAACCCGATCGTGAGCGCGGTGATCGAGTATTGGACCGCGATGACCTTGGCGTCCTGGCTGAAGACGTATTTCGTCCACCAGGTCCTCGGGTGATATAGTTCGACATCCGGGAGTTCGGCGAGCGGCGCAGTGCCGATCGCGTCGAACGAGGCATCGGCCATCAAGGTGCCCCCCCAACGACTTGCTCACGCGGCACGGCCGCGGCGAGGCCATTCCGATATAATGGCGACGTCTGCGCGAAGGTCTGCTGCTTCTGCAGCCATGCCCGGTAGTCGGCCTCCGGCTCGATCACGATGTTGCCGCGCATCTGCGGATGCCCGACACCGCAGAACCCGGCGCAGAGGATCTCGAACGTCCCGGCCCTGGTGGGCGTGAACCAGAAATACGTGACCAGGCCGGGCATGAGGTCCATCTTGGCCCTGAACTCGGGCACGTAGAAATTGTGCACGACGTCGATGGAGCGGAGCAGCACCTTCACCGGCCTGCCGACCGGCAAGTGCATGTCGTCCGCCACGACGATGATGTTGTCGCGCCCATCGGGATCGCCGGGATTGAGGCCCAGCGGATTCTTGTCGCTGATGAACTCGGCGTCGGACTTGCCCAGCCGGCCGCCAGGCCCAGGCAGGCGGAAGCTCCATTGCCATTGCTGGCCGACCACCTCGAACTCGGACGCGCCGTTTGGGACGTTGACGAACTGGCTCCATACAACCAAGCCCGGCGCCAGCATGGCCGCCACGCCCACCGCCGTGATCACAGCGAGCCACCACTCCAGCCGCTTGTTTTCGGGCTCATAGGCGGCACGGCGCCCTTCGACGTGGCGGAAGCGGAAGACGCAAAAGGCCATGAACAGGATGACAGCGGTGAAAGCGACGCCGGTGATCCAGAAAGTAATGATGATCGTGTTATCGATGTACTGCCAGTTGGAGGCGATTGGCGTGAACCACCACGGGCTCAGCAAATGGAACAGCACCGAGCCGAAGGCCAAAGCGACTAGGACCAGGGCTATGTACATCTCTCTTCCACTCCGGTCGGCTACAGAACTGTTGGCTGCAGCATGAGGGCAAGAACTCGATGGCGGTTACATCATGGATTGCCCTGTGATTACGTGGGAGTGGGGCACCCGCCCCATCAGGGCCATTCAGTTCTAATTTTTTGGTCGCAAATGGGCATAGCATGTCGAAGCTGGCGCTGTGAGTGTGAAGCGTCTTGCTGCTGATCCGGGCCGATACCCTGGGTCGTTAGGTTAGAACTGAATGGCCCTGCCCGCCCCATTGCAGAAGAAATTGCCTCAAAGCGGCGGCTCAGCGCGGAACCACCTTTCGATACAAGTGCCACGTGGCGTGGCCGAGCACCGGCAGGACGATGACGAGGCCGATGAAAACGGGAATCGCCCCGGCGACCAGGGCGCCGGCCACGATCAGCCCCCAAAGCGCCATTGAGCCGGGGTTCGCCCGCACCGCACGTATAGACGTCCGCACCGCCTGCTCCACCCCGACGTTGCGGTCGAGTTGCAGCGGGAACGAGATCACGCTGATGGTCAGGACGAGCACTGCGAACAGGAAACCTATCCCAACACCCAAGCCGATCATGGTCCAGCCCGCCGGCGTCAGGAACACGTCATGCGCAAAGGCGCCGACCGAGATCGGCGGCTTGGGGCCGAGCGTCAAATGGTAGATGGCAAATGCCGCCATAAGCCACAGCACGAAGATCTCCACCAGCAGCAGGCCGAGCATCGCGATCCCGCCGAACGAAGGGGAGCGGACCACGCCAAATGCGTCCGCCCAAGTGGCCTGGTGGCCCTCCTCGCGGCGTCGGCTCATCTCGTAGAGGCCCACCGCCGCGAGCGGGCCGACCAGCGCAAAGCCGGACGCAAGCGGGAACAGCAAAGGCAGCATGTCGTAGCCAGCCGCCAGACGCGCCAGCACGACGCCAATGAGGGGGTAGATGACACACAGGAATATCACGTCTGTCCGGTTGGCGCCAAAGTCATCTAGGCCTTTGACCAGCGCGTCCCAAAGGTCGGCCGCCTCGATCCTCCGGCGCAACTCGGGGAGCGCCGGGCAGCCGGCTTCGGCCGGATGCGCAGTGCTGGCCGTCGACCCAAAGGCCCTGCCCGCTGTCCTGACTTGTTCTACGCCCCACTCGACGGGGTTGCGGATGGTCATGACCAACACCTCCCGAACGTAAAGTCCGAGAGGCCGCGGTCGCTCCGGCAAGATGACGCAGCTCAATCCGTCAGTTACCAAGCCACCGTGGCCTACTAACCTCCTAACACTATGCGCAATGCCGGCTCACGTCCAGTGGATTCATTACTCGGCCGCCGCCTCGCTGTGAAAGCCCTTGGGCGTGCGACCGCCGGGCGCGTGCGCGGCGGCCGACGGGATGCGGTCCTCAGCCGCCAAGTCGCCCAGCGACACCACTCCGACCAGCCGCTTCCTGCGGCTCAGCACAGGCAGCCGGACGACATGCTGCTCAGCCATGTTCGCGGCGGCATGATGCGGGTCCTCGTCCTCGAAAACGTAGCGCACCTCGGGCGCCATCACCTCGCGCACCTTGGTATGCGCGGGGTCGCGGGCTTCGGCGACCAGCGTTGCGATGTCGTGGTCGGTCACCATGCCGACAAGGCGGTCGTCCTCGCCCACCGGCAGCACGCCGGTATTTTCCTCGTGCATGATCTGCGCCGCTTGCTGCACCGTGTCGTCAGGGCTCGCCACGCGCACGCCGGGGCTCATGACGTCGGCGACGCGACGGGAATGCTGCTGCCCCCGCTGGTCGCCCTGCTGCTGCTGCCGGCGCTGCTCCAGGTGAGCCTCCAACGGATGCAACGCCTCGTTGGCCGCATGGCGTGCGGCGCGGACGATGCTGGCGCCGCTTTCCGTGAAGGCGCTTACGTGTTCGCGCACGCAATGCTGCTGCAGGTCGATGAATGCGCCGGGATTGATCGCTCGGAACATTCCTTGCGCCAGGCGCAGATTGGCTTGGAAGACGCTGCCGACGAGGCCTGTCATGGCTTGATGCACCTGCAGCAGGCCGCCGCTGGCCGCGGCGGGCAGGGCCATGAACATGCGCACGCCCTCGGCAGCCTGCTGTGCAGCCTCGGACAGCTTGTGCCCGGCCTCCTCGGCATGGCCAGCCGCCTGCTGCATCGCATTGCTGGAGCTGCGCGCGATGTGGGAGCCAGCCGGGCCATCCTGCGCCGGCACGTAGCCGGTCCTTTTCGAGGCGTCATCCGGGATGGCTCCGGTTTGATGGGACGCTGCCTCAGCGGCGGTGCTTTGCCGGCTCTGCTGCTTGATATTTGCCATGTTTTGAAATCCCTCAATGTGTGATGGTTTAAGATGCGATGCGGTGGCCCGGCGAGGTGTCTTGCCAGGCGCTGCGGGTATGCCGGGCTTTGGAGCGCTAGGAGCGGTTTTGCGACCATCTTGGCCACGAGGACCTGCTCGGGGATGCAGGGCCGAGCCCGGACGACGGCAGCCGCATTCTGCCGTTGGCCTCGCCTTGGAGCCGTAATCCGGCAAGCCGCTCCACGAGCCCTTGCCTCAACTCACGGCTTAGGCGTGCAGCATCCGTATCGGCTTCCCTCATGGGGTTTCGCGAAAAGCCCGATTGCAGGCTCCATTTCGCATCATTTGCACTGGTAGCGCTCTTGTCGTTTTGACTGGCCATCTGGTGTTGGTCTTCCTCTCACAAACCGGAGTGAGACCCAACCTGCCGCATTGAGAGCAAAATACTATTAAGAGAAACTGCGTAATGGTGGTACATTTTAGCAGAATGAGAGCGGCGGTTTGCCGCCCGCAGGTTGCCGCGCAGCGTTGACCACCTCCATCTTGCGTGCGGACCATCGCCCGACGCAGACGTGGAGCTCCGGCCAGGCCTGCTGCAAGCGCGCGGGGCCTGGCAATGAGAATGGCGAGCATGCATAGATGCCCTTTGCGTCAGAATTGAATGAGCGGCCATCCGGCGGTAGCCTGCTGCCTCGCAGACAAGGCCCCGGAGCAAGCAAGGTAGCGCAGCGCCTTGCCGCGCTGCATGCGACGGGGCTGCTCGACGCCGCGGCCGAAGAACGGTTTGACCGGCTGACGCGGCTTGCCCGGCGCCTGTTGCGCACGCCCGTGGCCCTGGTCTCGCTAATAGATGCCGACCGGCAGTTCTTCCTCAGCGCCCAGGGCCTCCCCGATCCTTGGGCCAGCCTGCGCGCGGCACCGTTGTCGCACTCCTTCTGCCGCCTGGTCGTCGAGACGGAACTGCCTCTTGTCGTGGAGGACGCGCGGCGCGACCCGCGCTTGCACAACCATCCCGCCATCGAGGCTATCGGGGCCGTCTCATACCTGGGAGTGCCTCTCGCGCTGCCGGATGGGCGCGTCATCGGCGCGCTCTGCGTGGTTGACCACGCGCCACGCGGCTGGGACGTGGAGGATGAGCAAGCGCTGGCCGACCTCGCGGGCGCGGCGATGACCGAGTTGGCGGCCGGCCTGCAGCTTCGCGAGATCGAGGTCGCGAGCATTGCCCTGCATGAGAGCGGGGCACGCTACCGGGCGTTGATCGAGGCCTTGGGCGTCGCGGTCTACACGACGGACGCCGCCGGGCGCCTTACCTTCCACAATGAGGCGGCCGTCGCCTTTTGGGGCTGGCGTCCGCCGCTGGGCGACACCCAATGGTGCGGCTCCTGGCGGCTCTACACGCCGGACGGCGCGCCGATGCGGCATGACGAGTGCCCCATGGGCACGGCGCTGCGGGGCAACCGGCCCATCTGCGGCGGGGAGGCCATGGCGGAGCGGCCGGACGGGACCCGCGTTCCGTTCATCGCCTATCCGGCGCCGCTGAACGACGCCGCGGGGGCGCTCATCGGCGGGGTGAACGTCCTGGTGGACATCACCAAGCGCAAGCTCGCCGAGGCGGCGCTGGGCAAGAGCGAGGCGTTCCTTCGATCGGTGCTCGAAGCCAGCACCGACTGCATCAAGGTTGTCGAGCGGGACGGCACGCTGTCCTTCATGAACGGCAACGGCCAGCGCGCCATGGAGATCGAGGATTTCTGCACTGTCGCGGGCAGGGAGTGGGCCACGCTGTGGCCGCTGGAGGCCCGCGATCAAATAGGGGCTGCCGTGGCCGAGGCGCTGGCCGGCGCTCCCGCCCGCTTCGAGGCGTTCTGCCCGACTGCCAAGGGTGCGCCGCGGTGGTGGGATGTGTCCGTGGCGCCCATCCCCGACCTGGACAACAGGCCGGCGCGCGTCGTCGCCATCTCCCGCGACATCACCAAGCGCAAGCAGGCCGAGGCAGCGCTGCGCAAGAGCGAGGCGCGGCTGCACGAGATGCAGGCGGAGCTGCTGCATGTCTCGCGCGTCAGCGCGGTCGGCGAGATGGCGTCAGCGTTGGCCCACGAGCTGAACCAGCCCCTGACGGCGGTCACGAGCGCCGTCAGGGCAACACGGCGAATGCTCGCGTCCTTGGCTGGTGGCGCGGGGGCCGGTGACACGAGGCCCGGCGGCGCGGACGCCATGGCGGGGGTCGGCGAGGCCATGGACCTTGCGGCGGAGCAGGCGCTGCGGGCCGGGCAGATCGTCCGGCACCTGCGCGCCTTCGTCACCAGGGACGGCGAGGCGGACAAGAAGCTGGAGGACCCGGCCAAGCTCATCGAGGACGCAGGCACGCTGGCATTGGTGGGCGCGAGCGTATCCAGCGTCAACGTCAGCATCCTGCTTGACCCGTGGCTCCCTCCCGTCCTCGTCAATCGCATCCAGATCCAGCAGGTTCTGCTCAACCTCATGCGCAACGCGCTGGAAGCGATGGTGCAGAGGGTGGTGACAGATGATGAGCCGCCATCGCGCCGCGAGCTCACGGTCACGGCTGCGGTTAGCGGCCCCGACATGGTTGAGGTCGGGGTTGCCGACACGGGCACGGGGCTCGCACCCGAGATAGCAGACCGCCTCTTCAACTCGTTCGTCTCGACCAAGGCGGGCGGCATGGGCATGGGTCTGTCAATCTGCCGCTCAATCGTCGAGGCCCATGGGGGGCGGCTCTGGGTCGAGCCCAATCCCGGCGGAGGGGCGGTGTTCCGCTTCACCTTGCCGTCGCCGCCGCAAGCGGTGGCATCTTGACAGGTGGGGAAGGAGAATGGCCGCTGCAAATGAATGGCCAGAGCAGGCGTCAGCGTCGAAAGTCCATGTGATCGATGATGACGAGGCGGTTCGCCGGGCCGTCGCCATGCTGCTGCGGTCTGCTGGCATCGGCACTGAGACCTACCCGTCTGGCCTTGCCTTCCTTGACACGCTGCCCCTATCAGGCAAAGCCCTGGCGGAATGTGTCCTCACGGACATGCGAATGCCGGAGCTGGACGGGCTCGAATTGCTGCGCCGCCTGAAGGAGCGCGACTTCCGCAGGCCGGTCGTCGTCATGACGGCCCACGGCGACGTTTCGACAGCGGTTCAGGCGATGAAGGCAGGCGCGGTTGACTTCATCGAGAAACCATTCGACGACGACGCGTTGCTGGCTACGATCAGCGCAGCGCTCGCCACGGCCGATGCACCCCGGGCCGCCAGCAGCTCCGCGGAGGCTTTGGCGCGTCTCGCAGCGCTCTCGCCGCGCGAGCGCGAAGTACTGGATCTATTGATGTTAGGAAAACCAAACAAAGAGATTGCTCGCGACCTCGGCCTTAGTCCGCGCACCATCGAGATCCATCGGGCACGGCTTTTGATACGCCTTGGAGTGGGCAGCCTCGCTGAAGCTCTGCGTTTGGCTGTGCAGGCCGAACTCGGTCCATCTCGCGACGGAAACTGGCTGTGACAATCAATTTCGGGTTCTCCCGCACTTCCCGTGCTGTTATCTCGTCGTTCCGGGGCTGGATGAGCACATAGGAGGAACACCTCCCCGCATTGAGGCTTTCCTTGTCCAAGCGCGTATTGCCGCTGATCCCGGCCAATTT
>JAABUY010006340.1_pt1 | contig 11598 bp, 3 predicted proteins | sample 5560271 | NCBI WGS metagenome assembly JAABUY01 (sample SAMN10711886, study PRJNA513374) | rock metagenome | isolation source: Antarctica rocks | place: Antarctica: Victoria Land, University Valley
GGACAAAGAGGTTATTAGGTATGAAGACCTAATGCTGGGTCTTCAAGTTGGTGCTACCATATTGTTACGGTCTTCTAAGCCTAATGGCTAAAAGCTATAACCCTAATGGTAAATCTATGATATGAGTAAAAGATGAGTGAATGTAAGGGCTACAATGGCTACTTAAATAGTAGCTAAGCGACTCGCTAAGGCACATGGCTGGGTCCATGTGGCTAAATGGCTAAGTAGGCTATTCGCCTAATAGGCGAAGGCGGCGGCGGCGAGGTAAGCTGTGGTCAGGTGATAATCCTGACAGATATGTAACAATGTGAGACACTACATTACAACAGCTATTTAATGAAGTTTTGATGTTAAAGTCTTATATTGATAAAGATTAACAACTAAAAAACTTAAAAGATTTGTATGCAAAGACTGTCTATATAGTACTTTGCTTATCAATTATTGTGTAAGAAATTCAGCTATGATTCAGTATAAGTATATAATGATATTATAACAATTGTCTTTTCTTTTATGTGCTGATTCTTCAGCACATTAATGTATTATCAACATTATAGATACATCATGATTCTATGAAATCAGATCAGCAAGATGTAAGCAATAATTTACTTAACATTCTTATGTATTTTGCTTGTTGTCTATCTTAACTGAACTGATAATCTTAAATAATACTTTAAGTTTGCTGCATTCAGATAGATAATGATTTAGCTTTATTTAACAATGAATAACATGTAAAACATAAGTAAAATCAACTTTTTTTGTTTTTAAATTAATTAGATCAGTGATCTCTTTATTCAGTTACAATATATAAGAAACTCTTTCTTATATATAATTCACATTTATTTCATCTTCAACATCTTAATATATTGAAATCATAGCAACTCTGTGTCTTTGAATGATGCTTCTCTCTCATAACACTTTATAAATGACATGATAGTAAGAGCATAATAACAGCAACATTATAATCATTAAAAAGAATAAGAAAGATGTTCTTTCTATTATATCTTTCATTAAGAATTCAGTGAGATTGTCAGCAATTTCTGTATATATAATATTTAAGACATCAATGCATTTTAATAATGTTGCAGTTTAAGAAATGTATCTATATAAGTATAAAGAAATGCAACAAGAAATCTTTAAGTTTTTGTTGCTTTCATTATTAGACATTGTTCATTAACACAATCTTAAATATTAATAAGTTAACAAACTTATTAGAGTCAGTTCTGAAGATCAAGTCTATAAGAGTTAAGTTAGTTAAGAATGTAATGAATATCATAAATAATACTGTTGATATACTTACTTTACTGAAATGAAATATAGAAACAGAATGTAAGAAAGAAGAATACTGAGCATAAGAAATGTAAACATCTTAAGAACAATAAGATGTACACTTTTAGACTGAGTGTGCAGGTTACCTATAGGTTACACAGGTCTGAGTTGAGTCTGAGTGTCAGGTCAAGTAAAGTGAACTTTTTTTGACTTAGATTGAGTGCAGATTAACCTGACTTGACTCTGCACAAGTTGCAGATTATTTATGAGCTAAGTAAGCAAGAATTAGTCTGACTAAGCAAGTATAAGTTGATATAAATATGTAGAAGTTTTTGTCAGTTAGTTTAATAGTGTGCACATTAGAATTATGCATTAAAAATGAAGATTTCATCTTAAATCATAGCATGTACTATTCTTTAAAAGTGCATAATGATGTTGTCATCAACTATGCTATGACTCTATGCTACAAAGTCTAATCAGCACTTAGAACAATCATCATCATTCACTGATGAGAATTCATCTTCATTCACTGTTCAAAGATCTATATCTTTCAACATCAAGAGACTCAAGACACAAACAATCATCATTTAACATTACTTTATCAACAAAGTAATATTAAACATTGCTCTGTCAATGAAGATTGAGAGCTCTTAACTGTGTAGTTTTACCTGAGGTTGAGAGTTTCTGACTATGTAATTTCACTTAAGATTGAGAATCTCTGATTATGTGATTTCATCAAAGATTAAAGACTCTTAACTATGTGATTTCATCAGAGGTCAAAGACTCTCAACTATGTGATTTCACTGAAGGTTGAAGACTTCTAACTGTGTAATTTCATCAGAGATTGAAGATTTCTGATTATGTAGTTTCACTGAAGATTGAAGACTCTTAACTATGTGATTTCACTGAAGATTAAAGACTTCTGACTGTGTAATTTCATCAGAGATTGAAGACTTTTAACTGTGTGATTTCATCAGAGATTGAAGATCTCTAACTGTATAGTTTTATCAGAGATTAAAGACTTCTGACTGTGTAATTGAGTGATGTGATGAATGATGAAATAGTGAAGCATGAAGAAGAAGTGATGTAAATGAAGATAATGTAATTAAAGTTGATTTGATATTCACTGTTAAGAATTAGCATTATTCACTATCAAATTACTTTTATGTAAATTTACTCATTACTTATCTCTCTTCATTCTCTTCTTTCTCTTCACTCTTCAAATACAAGTATTCTTTCTAACACACAATGTATTTTTCTTGAAAGCAGAGAAGTTGATGTTGTGTTCTGAACAGATTGTAGTTTCATGAATTTTTTATATTTATTGACATAGCTACTAAGCAAATCTCTTCTGACTCTCTTTTTGAGATGAGCTGAGAAGATTAATAGTGTAATTGATTGTAAAGATGCTGTGATATTAACTGATTCATCTGAGTTGCAGTGTTTTAGTCTTTTAATAAGAAATTCTAATGTATATGCATCAGTCAGCTATCTTCATAGATATTAAGTCTTATATCTTTGTTCAGATCATCAGAGTCATCATCTGAAGTATTGTGAGAGTTACACTTTAAAATGTCATAAATGATTTAATTCAGAGTATCAGTCAGGCTGTTATCTGCAATGTTAGAAGAGTTATAATTTAAAATAAATACATAAGATAGATGCTCTGTGTCTGTATCAGCTTCATCTAAAAATAAGTCTTCTGCAGTGTTTTCTTTTTCAGTTATGAGATAATTCAGTTTTTAATGTTGAAGTAAATTGAACTTAATCATTATAATGATCTCAATGATGACTTCATTTAGTTAATCTCTTCAATAAGTAATGACATCTTAAGCAAGATTGAACAGTTATTTAACTTCAACATCAGCAATAAATATAGCAAGAACATTCTTAATCATTGCAGCTAATGCTGAAAAGATCATAATCTGCAATTTTCAGTATTTCAGAATGTCAAAATCATTCTTATTGACTGAGTACAGTGAAGAATCTAAGTATTAATTGACTTTCAAATCAATAGTTATGATGTCATTAAGTTAAGTCTTGAATTGCTGTGCTTTTGTGATGAGATTTATGAATAATTTAATGACAAATGATGTTGAATTTCAGATACAATCATGTGACAAAGCATTCTCATATAAACAATAATGATCTTTATAATAAGTCTGAAACTCAATTCAATACTGTGCATAATATGTCTGATCTTACTTAGCTGACTGCACATCTCAGCAATTAGTGATGCACATTAGAAATATGCATTAAAAAGATCAGTAAAAATGTATCTGATATAGTGAAAGTTTCTGTGTAGAATCAAGAACAGTAACAATGTTATATAACAAGACACTCTCATCTTCTATCTGCACATAATACTTCTTTATCTTAATTAATGCTTTCTCAATAGCTATCTTCAGCTTCACTATTCACTTTAAGATTAAATTTAATTTCTTTATGTTATTCTGATTCTTCAGATGATCAAAAAGATTGATGTACATAAGAAATGCTTTATACATAATTGAATTATACATTTAACTCATTGACTCTGTGTACTTCTTGAAGAGTTAAAGAAGTGTCATTATATATATGATTTGCTATCACTTCTGCTCAGATACATATAGAGTCTTAAGCTTCTTGCTTAATTTTATGATTCTGTCACACTCTTAACTGATTCAGACACATATATCATTGTGAAGTTAATAGATTCTTTACATTATGTTGTAAATAAAGTTTCATTGTGTTCTGACATTCTGTATAAGTGTCAGAGCAGAATGTGAATAAATGAGATGCTGAATTCTTTTGAATATTTTATATTGTTGTGAAGAGAAATTTATAGCAATAGTAAGTTGTCAAATCTAGATATTTAAGAATGTGTTAGTCATATCTGTTAGAACTATCTGTTAGAAACAAGATAGTAATATATCTTGAACAGAGTGTTAGACAGAGTGATTTTCTTGATGATTTGTGTTAAATTATTCTTATTAAATGATAAAGTAATTGACTCATTGATCATCAATGTCTTTAATGAGTCAAGTAGGTTCTTGACAGCTAGCTGAATGACATGTGTAAAGCAAGAAATGACATTAACTGCAGTCTGTTATACAATATCTTTTCTTTTTAAAAGCTCACTCAAAGTTCTCTGCATAAATTCATTGTTGCTGCAGTTGTTCATAGTCACTGCAAGAAGACACTTCTTCAGTTTATATTCTTAAAGAATTGCAAAGATCTCTGCAGTCATTAATTGATCAGTATGTTGACTGTGAAAAAGTTAAAAGACAAGAAGAATTTTCTGATAGTTTCAGTTCTTATTGATAAAGTAAGTAATAACACTCATAAAGATCAGATGACTGAGACTGATTCAGTTGTTAAGTGCAATTAAGATTTTAATAGTTCACTTAAGTTCAATAAGAAGTGTTTCTTGAATATTTTGATGTTGCATCTTTACTAAATTGTTAAATCAGTGTCTATCAGGCATCAGCATACCTAATTACAGTATTTAAATGAGTTTTTGGAATTCAGAGTTCTTAAGTGCTTAAAAAGAAAGATTTAAAGAGAGAAAGCTGTTTAAAAGTTATTTAATGAAGTTTTCAGCACTGAAATGCTTATTTACTGATTTCTTGTCAAGTTTTGTCTGCTGTGCTATGTCAGAGATATGCATTAGAAACACACATTAGAAAAGTAGAAATTAATATTTTTGAAAGTGAACTGAATATTTATGCTTAAATAGATATTCATAATGATAGCTGAACAGTTCTTAATTGACTTATGATTTTGAAGAGAATTTATATCACTGTTAGTTGATGTTGAATGAATTATATTCTCATTACAATGACAGCAAATTAAGCAAGATACATTAATATATTAATGTGCTGTCTTTAAATACTCTTGTTACTCATTGCTGACATAAAGATGATCATCTCATTACACAATACAGTGTTTTCAATTAGATTTGTCAGTACTAAATTGACTGTCATCAGTGTTCTTTTATTCATAGTCAGTTAAAATTCATCACTCTTTAAATTTACTCTGCAGCTCATTCTCTCTGACTGAGTCATCACGTTCTGAATATTGAACTAAATGTCTTCAAAAGTCAATGAATTTCAAGCTTGAAGAAGATTTTGAAGATGATTTAATTGAAGTACTTAAAGGTTCTGTTTGAGAATTGATGACATCATTATAAAGTATAGATGATGTTGACTGACTGAAAGTCATGTAAATGATTAAGCTATAGAAATACAAAGCTTTGAAAATTACTCTGTAAAGTGTGCATAATGTGTTTACAGAATTGCAATGCATTCAAAGACATAAACATACTTCATAGTCAGAAGTTAAGAATTAAACACAATTGTTATTTAATGTTTTTAATGTGTTTTTCTAACATACAATGACTGCAGAGAGCTCTGTCTTCATTTTAGATATTCATTGATTGAGAAGAACTCTTAATTTAACTACTGAGTGAGCTACTCTCAGTTGAATTAAGAAAAGCAATATAATTTAATTATTGCAGTAATTGTCTTATCTATCTTATATATTTGCTGCTCTTCTCTGAGAAGAAATTAAAAGATAAGATGAAAGTTATGTTGATGACTTTGTTACAGATATATTTAAAAGCTGTATTGTGTAATCTATAAATGTTGTAGATTATCTTTACTTCTACAATATTGCAACACATTCAAACACATTTAACACATAACACTCATCATTGTAATTAAAGAAATAAAGTTAAGAATTAATGTTTTTAACAGATTTTTCTGATATGCAATCTTCTCATCTTCTTCAGTCTAGATATTATTGAATGTGATCATTTTCAAAGTGCATTAAAAGAATTAGATAGTGAGAGCTAATCTTTATACAGAAAGAGAAAATAAAATTATTTATTTATTTATGACTTATATAGTAAATCAAAACATTACTGACTGCTTTTCTCTTTCAACTATTTTAGAGTCTTTCAGCTTTTGCTTAAGACAATATGATCATTTCTGTAAGCTTTGTCTCATCAACAATCTGTTTCTTGAATCATGATGTGTGTAATGTTGATAAAAATCATATTATAGAATTCAGTTCTTCAGAGATTTTTCTTAAATTATTCTTTACATTCTTAGAAGTCTGCAATTGACATGAATATGTTAAAATTATCTGTTAAAATTCTCTTATCTTCATCACTGCCTCACTAACTGCAGCATTCTTCTTACTGACATCTTTCTTCTTAGTTTTGCTCTCAGCAACATCTTTAATTACAATTTTCTCTTTAATAACATTATTCTTCACAACTTCTTTCTTAATCATCTCTTCAACTGCAACATTCTCTTCAATCATAACTTTCTTCTCATTAAAATTCTTCTTCACAACTTCTTTCTCATCAACATCTTTAATCACATCTTTCTTTTCTTCATCAGCATTTCCCTTCACACATAAACTCTCTTCTGATGAGATAACAATGACAAATTTCTTAAGCTTAATCATCTATAATAGTCATTAACATATTAAAAATAACTGTTAGAATTCTCTTACTTCAATTATGAATTTATTAAAATATTTATGTTCATCTAAATTTAACTTTATGATTCAGAATTCATCATCACTCTCTGTGTTCAGTGTCATGACAAAACTCTCATCATTAAAGAGAAAGATATATACTCTTTTTGAGATCTTAAGATGTTTAACTGCACTGAAGAATTCAAGCTTCAAGGTATGTTCTTCTGAATCTGAAATTGTGTAGCTATTAATGATAAGTAGATACATGTTAAAATGAACTGTTAGAACACTTATTTTACTGTTATATTTATGATATTATCAGAATTTGTCATCTACTGCTGAAAGTGTCTCATATGCATTTCTGACTTGAGATCATCAGCTATTTAAAGACTGTGTCTTTCTCTCAGATAGCTTATCTATTCTCAGCATTAAATTACAAAATCAATGTTTCACTTCACTGTCTCTTCAATTGTTAAGTAAATCTATTATATAATGAGTAAGTTCTAATGAGTTTTTCTAATGTATATGTGTAATATTTATCTCTTCAGTAACCTTCTTCTTCATTAGAGACTTCACTTTCTTCTTATTCTTCTTTGCAATTACAAGATCTTCAATCTTCATCTGCATCTCTTACTTCTTCTGTCTTCTCACAATCTTCTGTCTCTCTCAGTTAATCTTTAACTTCAGTCACTTCACTAATGTCTGTTAGCAGTATTAGACTCATAAAGCTCATAGACATATTACTTTACTGAACTCAATATTAATTTTTCATGATATTCTCTGTTAAATTCTTCTTCATCTGCTTTCTTATCTCTGCATCAGCTTTAATTCACACTGATGTCAGTCTGAGCTTACTTAAGATATAGTGATGTGTCAATCTGTCATGATTATTCACTTAATTAAGAAGACAAGCATTAAGAAATAGCTCACTTCAATGTTTTCACTCTGCAGCAGTACAGAGATATTAAGAATATTTATTTTTCTTTTTGTGTAGACTGTCACTTTTATCTTTAATATGTCATTTAGCTTTTCTTGATGATTCAACTTTACACATTTCTGTCAGTCATCATTATAAGATACAGACTTCAATTTCAGACTTTTACATGCTTAATGTTATTAATGTGTTAGAAATAAGCATTAAAACTTACATCAATGTCAGTATTGTTAGACTCAGCAGATAAAGAGATATTCTTAATGATAGTTTTAGACAGTGTAATATGCAAGATGATGTCTTTTTATATTTTAAGTATTATTAATGTAATAGACATAGATGTTCTAACTTATCTTGAAGTTCTCATAGTATTTTGTGAGCATGTTGACAACAACATTCATGGCAGAGTCTCTTTACACATTAAATGTTATTAATGCATTAGAAACAGACATTAAAATATATCTCATCATCATTGTTGTGACATTTCTTTGAAGACAATGACATTGATAAAGATGTAATACAGCATTTTGAAGTTTTAGAAGACATCATGATATATATTATTTATATTAGATAATTTCAATGTGCATATCAGTTAGAAAAGAAATATGAATGTTGAAACTTATATTCTTGATGACACTGATGAAGATGAGATGTTCAGAGTTAAATAATTATGTAAAGAAAGATAAGCTGAGCTCTTAAGTTTGTTTTGTTTACTCAGTGAATTTCTCAATAACATTATGACAACAACATAGCTTCAGTAACACTACATTGATAATTTTAGATTGAAATAATACATTTTACATCAAAACAAAACACTTGCACTTACTGAAAGTCTTTATCTCAGACATTACATTCATAGAGTCATCAGCAACATCAAATATATCTAGTTCTTTGTCTTTAATGCATCATTCTAACAGTTTAATTAAAACAGAAGCATCTTCATCATATCTTTATAACAAATCTTATCTTTACAAGATTACAATCATCACTGAATCATTTATTAAGTCAGAGTCATCTATCTCATTTTTAACAGACAATTTTAACAGTTCTAGATAATATAATCAGAACAAAGTGAATCTTAAAGATGATGAAGCTAAGCAGAGTGACAAACTACAATAAAGCAGAGAATACAGCTAAAGAAGAAGACTGAGTAACTGTGAAGTTAAAGAAGAGAATGACAGCTGAGATTACATTACAATTATTAAAGAAGTGAAGATTCAAGACTGACAATATATATACATTCTGTCTATTTTTTAACAGTACTTTCTAATATATCTATAGTGATCACACTCAGAAAGATCAGACACTATTAAAAAAGTATGAAGTCTCTGATTCTTAAATTATCATTTCAGTGACTGATTAAAGAGATTGTGCAGAATATCTTGTTTGAATCTTATCTTCACAAATTAAATATATCTACTTACTGACAAAGCTCTGCTATTCAGGCTGTACAAGAGGCTATGAAGACATTCTTAATAAAATATCTTGAGAATAATACTTTACATATTGATGTTGAGATCAACTACTAATAGATATTTAGACATTAACTTGTGTGCAATTTACACAAAACACATAACTATTTAAACAAAGAATATAAAGTTAATTCATCACTTCTATTATAAATTGATGTTGTTTAAGTTCTTCTCAGATCTTCAAAGATAGTATTACAGTTGTAGTCTGTAAACTACAATGTGTATAGCTTAACTCATTATGATAGAATTACACTTGTTCTTGACTCATTACAAATACATATTAAAAATATGACTGTAACATGATTGTGATGTTGTCTGAATTTATACAGTAAACTTATGCTACATACTAACTCAATAGAGCATAGAATTGAGATCAGTATAACTCATTATGATTAGTTTTACTTATGTGCAGATATTCACACAGATTGTAGATAAAGTTAATCTGTGCACAAATCTGACTCAACTTAACCTGAACTCTAGTGTGAGTTCAGATTAAGTACACTTTTTTTAACCTGATCTGACTCTACACTCAGTCTATACACTTTAAATAATGTTGTTGCACAGAAAAGACAGCAGTAGAAACTCTGTTGCTGCATATAGATGTAGTTATATTTATTTAATCTTTTTAATAATGAAGTATCATTTTTTCACATCTCATTCTCACTTTCTCAAGTCACAGATAAGCTATTGTTGACAAATTTAATTGAAAATGCTTACTTAATGATCATTACTGCATCATTAACATTACAGAACATCATTCTTAAGATGTAATTAATTTATAAGAAACTTATTACTCAGAAAAGCATTAAGCTTAAAACTGCAATTAATAAATATTTCTTTACTCTGCATTATATGCAACATTTCTTTTCTGCAGCAGCATCATCATACACATTACATCTCAATTCTCTTTTTACTTCAGCTCTTAAGAATATTGTCACTTCATAATGTTATACTCTCAGCAATTTCTTTATCTTCTTATTTACTCACATTGACATCATCTTAATGTTGCATCATAATTATTACATTAATAACAAGTTAAATTCTCTTTATTGTCTCTGCTGTTCAAAGCATATCAGCAACAACATCAGTCAGTGTAACATTGTTAAGAATTAAAATTATAATTATTGCAAGATTATCATAATATTACTATGCACTCATACTGAATCATAGCTGAACTCCTTACACAATAATTAATAAGCAAAGTACTATATAGACAGTCTTTACATACAAATCTTTTAAGTTTCTTAGTTGTTAATCTTCATCAATACAAGATCTTAACATTAAAACTTCATTAAATAGCTGTCATAATGTAGTGTCTTATATTGTTACATATCTTACTCATCAGTCTCTTATAGATAAGAGACTCATGAATTTACAATTTTAATAACTTTATCTTTTTAAAGAGTGACAATTCATTACATTACAATATGCAGACTAAAAGTCAGCAAAATGAAGTAGAATTATTCTTTAATTATATTGAGATTTAAATGATTTTTGAAGAACAGAAATCTGCAGAGATTCAGGTTGCTATTTAGATTGTGAAGAAAAAGAATTGATATTTAAATGAATAGATTTATCTGACTAAAATTAGATAAATTAATGATGAAAAAAGATGATGATTCATAAAAATCAATTGTAAATTATAAGCATTTAATATGCATAATGAGATTGACAAACTTCTGAGAGATAAAGATTCTTAAGTTTCATCTGAGAAAGAACTGTATACAGAATCTTTTTATGTTTTTATTAATTCTTTAAATTTAATAAAATGATATACATTCAAAGTTATGTATACATTTTCAGCAAAACAGATGCAACAGTTAAAGAACTTACTTATATATAATGAGAAGTTCATTTATAAACATACTGAGTTTATATGCAGCATTGTAATGACATTTCACTTAATTTCTAAAAACTTCTTCAGTAATCATAATAAAATTCTTTTTGTTATGCAGTTCTTAGCAGAAGAATCTTAAGATGCATAATTTTGCTACATTAATGAAAGTAAACTTCTAAACTTCTAAATCATAAATATTCTTTTTAAAGTTTTTACTCAATCTTGTTAAGAACTCAGTGAACTGTAAACTTAATACAATACAGAAATACTTAAAAGTTATACAGAAATCTATTTAATTAGTTTAAGCTTTTGCAACATATCTTAATATGTGTTACGGCCATACCCAGTAAAGGTTATGTAGTAACTAGATATACGCGGGTACAGCGTATTCACGGGTATAAGGTCGCCCGGCTCGATATGCTCGCGGCGACCTCAGCGAGGCGATAGACCTCTGGGAGATCTATCAGCTCGCCATGCTCGCGGCGACCCCGGCGAGCACAGCGATCTAGCAGTATATAGACAAGCCATCTCCCCTAAGGAGATGGGCGTGTTCAATGCAATCGTTACTTAGCATACTACTAGCTACCGGTTAACCCAACGTGCCTGGAACCCTCTTATATCACAAG
>JAABUY010006343.1_pt1 | contig 11594 bp, 8 predicted proteins | sample 5560271 | NCBI WGS metagenome assembly JAABUY01 (sample SAMN10711886, study PRJNA513374) | rock metagenome | isolation source: Antarctica rocks | place: Antarctica: Victoria Land, University Valley
ACAACACAGCCGCCATGCGGATTCTCCATGTTGCAGGCCCAGGCTGCGTTTTACGAGCGCAGGTCGCCGCCTCTTGGCTTCTTGGCTTCCCAGCCGCATGCATGTTTGTGTTGCCGACCATATTTTGGCAAGCTTTGTTTGCACTATCTCGCACGTGCCTTGCATACATGTTTGGCAGGGGAGCGCTGCTGCGCATACGAGCGGCAGTGCTTGGCATCCGTGCTTTACATGCCGGTCACGAGAGACGCATTGCTGCCGCTGCTTTATTTGGACTTGGTTGGACTTGGTTGCTGATGCGTGGGGGGCTTTTCTCGGGCTTACTGCTCGCCTATGCTATTGCTATCTACCCGATCCAGGCGTATAACTGCTCTAGTGCACCGTGTATATCTAGTAGTGTACCTGTAGTATACTGTGCCGTACTAGCGCACTTGCCTGTGTGGCAGTGTGCCTGCTGTAAGGCGCGCATGGCGCTGCTGTGTCCCACGTGCTGAAAGTCACGTGGGTGTCACGTAAAGTGTAAGCAGCAGGCATGGCGCTCGCTGCAGTCAGCAGGTCGGGCGGCTCACCCTCTGGGACCCTCTCCGACCGCGCCACCATGCCCAGCATGTCCCTGGACGTGCATGAGCAGTTCAGCGGCGCGGGCAAGCCGGGCGTCCAGGCCTGGCGCGTGGAGGCGCACACGCACCGGGCCATCCCGTTGACCACGCCGACCAGCTTGCAGGAGCTGGACGCAGGTGCGGCTCGCAAGGTTTTGCCATTGTGTGTGACGCATGGCTCGCCAAGCTGGATGCGGGCCGCGCCCGTTGGGTGTCGGGCGCGCACGGCGTGCTGACGTGAGCGTGCGCGGCAGGCGACTGCTGCATCCTCCTGCACACGTGCGACCTGCAGGACGCAGCGCGCATGCGGCGCCACACCATCTATATCTGGCATGGGCAGCAAGCAGAGGTGCGGCCACTGGATTGAACGAGCGTGCGCCCAGGGGCAGTCGCTAGTGCTGGTACACCAGCGGGTGCTGCCGTGTCCGTGACAATTTGGCGGGAACACCGATCACGCAGCCGCGTGCCCACCAGAGAGCAGCCACGTAAGCTGTGTCAGTGATTTTCTGGCATGTGTGACTGGGCAGCCTGCAGCTGGCCGCCCTAGCGCTCAGGACGCACAGGGCCGTCGAGCACAGCGCCCACAAGCGCGCCGCGCGCTCGGGCGCGCAGGGCAAGGCGAGCGCGGCGGCGGTGCTCGCGACCGACCTGCACGACTTCCTGGGCGGGTCGTATGCGCAGGTCCAGGAGGAGCAGGGGCGCGAGTCGGCCGCGCTCCAGCAGGCGCGCACCATCCTCATACCGTGCCCCAGGGCCAGCTGTCGGTGGGCGGCGCCGCCCTGCACTTCCGTTGCTGTGGTCCAGCCGCGATACGTCACCAGCGGTCGGCCTGACCGCCGCCTGCGTCCTCGAGCTGCGCCCTGCCTGAACCCCGCTCCTGTGCAGGCCGCGTGCGCGCGGCGGTGCCCACGCTGCAGGCGGGGCTGTCCTCGCACAGCCAGAGCGCTTCTCCCAGGCCTTGCTCGCCTGAGTACTGCGGGTGGGGCCGCACGTGCCAACAGCACTGCCCGAGCGACTAAGCGCCCGTGCGCGCGTGCAGCTGTTCGACGCTGGCGCGAAGGGCAGCGCTGACTCGCAAGCTGGCCCCGGTGGCGACAGCGGCGCGCCACTCGCTCAGCAGGCGGGCGAGCGCCTGTATGAGGCGCGCCCTGGCGCAACCTTGTCCAGTGTGGCCATCAGCCACATCGAGGTCGCTCAGGAGCCGAGCACTCGCTGCTGAGCTCTGCTCGCTGCAAACCTGCTGTCCCAGTGACTTGGAGCCCAGTGACTTGGAGCCCATGGACCGAGAAAATGTAGGGTGATATAGGGCACCTACCCTATCCTCTCCTGCCTCTTAGGGAGGACACGCGCTGCCGCAGGTGTCGGCGGGCGCGCTGGAGGAGGTGCACCGGCGGCCTGTGGGCCGCTCCGCGCTCGACAGCCGCGGGTGCTACGCCCTGGTGGCCGGTGCGCCCCGCTGCGGCCCCCCGCGGCACACTCTGCGCAGCGTCCTATGGGGCCAGTCTGATTGCAGAACAACTCATGCGCAGCACCGCGCCTCGCGCGGGCGCCAGCTGTGACACGTCCCGCGTGCGTGCCCTGCTTGCGCCGGCATGGCGGGGCGCATGGCCGGCCTCACGGGGTGGCGGGTGCTTTTCGTGCCTGTCCGCCCTTGCCGCCTGATGGAGCAGGGCTCACCCGGCCGCGCGCCCGGGGCGGCATGCAGGCCAGCTGCAGAGCAGCAGGGATTCTGCGCAGTCGCTTCAGAAATGGAGTTGGACGTCGGCTGGGCCTCTGGATGCCGCTAGGCACTTGCCACAGCGTTTTTGCTGCGCACGCGGCAGCTGTATTGGCACCCGCTGCGGCCGGGGAGTAGGGAACCCAGCTGGGCCTTAGAGCTGAGCGCTCACTAGAATAACACCGGTTTGCAGGCTGAGAGCTGCGCCGGTAATAAAAAAACCCGCCTGGACCGTGATGCTGACTAATCGCATCCCCGCCTTGCAGGCGGCGCGCTGCACCTATGGCGCGGCGCAGCAGCATGCGGCGGCGGCGGCGGCGGCGGCGGCGGCGGCGGCAGCAGCGCCATGCTGGACTTGCACGCGCAGCTCGAGGCGCTATTGGTCCGGCTCGACCTGCCGCCCGACGCGCCCGTCTTCCTCGCGCGCGAGGCGCCGCCCCGCCTGCCCGCCCTGGTTGGCTTCGCATGGGCTGTGCTTTGGCGCGTTGCGTATAGCGCGTGTGCAACGCGTCGTGTTGCGGCGAGCTGCCGTGCCGGTCAGCAGACGCGCAGGCAAGCAGGGTAGGGTGGCTAACGCTACCCCATGCATCCGGCAGTCGCGTCCTCTGGCAGGGAGGCAGGGCGCGCATGTCACTGCAATGTTTATGCCAATACGGCGTCCCTCTATGCCAGGAAAGAGGACAGCCACCGACCTGCAAGCCTGTCGCTAAGAGCTGGGCGCAGCGCAGGGCAGCGAGGGGCCCGAGACCGCGCAGCTGCTGGAGACGCCGCGCAGCGGTGTTGGCGTGCGCGCGACGCCCTTGCGCAAGGTGCGCGCGGCCCGCGAGGGGGACTGAGGCAGAGAGTGGGGCTTTGCCGCGTGAGCGGTCCGTCACCGCAACTGTACTTCCCTTACAGTCGCCGGATGTGGGCAGTTATCCGCTGGCACTACGGGTGCGGAGGGGCTGCTATTTTGTGTGCACACTCTGCAGGCGCTCAGTGCAGGCCATGCAGTGTCTGCAGGTCCACGTGACATTATCTTTGCTTCGCTGTCCGGCCGCAGGTGCGCGCATCGCCGCTGCCGGCCAGCCCGCTCTCGCTGGGGCCGCGCACGCCGAGCCCCGGCCCGCCCATGCGCATGCGCGGCCAGCGCGGCGCGGCGGCTGAGCGCGAGCCTGATCAGGCCAACGCGGCGGCCGAGGCCGAGCGTGATCAGGCCGACCAGGCGGTGGACGCCGAGGCCGCCGCGCAGTGGGAGGCGCACGTCACGGCGCAGCTGCGCGAGCAGGTCCGCGCAGAGCTTCAGGTACGCCTGCCCGGCGCCCCAGCCCACCCGTGCGCTGTCCCGTGCCGGCGGCCGTGGCGCTGCGCCGCACGCGGCGTGCTCCTGTTTGCCTCAGCAGGCGTTGTGTCGCGCGCGCGACACGCCGAGTTCGGCTGCCTGCGGCCGGCCAGGCGTCTGCTCCACAGGTCAGGACGGCAGCCTTCAGGGTCTGAGCGACATGGCCAGTGACAGCAGCAACAGTAGCAAGGCTTGTGTGTGGCAGCCAAGCGAAACAGGTGAATTACTGGCCTGCGCAGCCGGCCCCGGTTGTGAGCCACTGCGCACCACATATTGTCCAAAACCCCTCGCGGTGACATGTGACCCTCGCCGCAGGCTGAGGCGGAGGCCGGCGCGCGCGAGGCCGCGGCCGAGCGGCTGCGCGTCGAGCTGCGCGACGGCGTGCGCGCCGAGCTCGCTGCGGAGCTGCGCGCTAGCGTGCGCGCTGAGATCGCCACGGAGCTTGCGCCCGAGCTGCGCGCTGAGCTGGCGCCGCAGGTCCGCCCATGGGGCTTCTGCGACACTTCGCTCTAGCTGTGCAGAACCAGCCAGCGCGTGGACAGCAAGCTGCCTGATGATGGGCCCACCTGTCTGTGGTGAGGTGATTCGCCGCCAGTGTTAAGCTGATTGGGCGCCAGAGGCACTCTTACTTGGCCGTGTGAGGCATGCATGCAGGGCATGCCTGCATCCGCGCCTGCGCCGCAAGCCCAGCGCCCGTCATGTGCTCCACAGTGTGACCACTCGGTGTCACCCGCAATGCAGTCTCAGGACCTGCAGGTGAGCGGGGGCCGCGCTGACAACGACCGTTGCGCTGCGGCAGGTCGCCGATGACCTGCGGCGCGAGCAGCTGGACGAGCTCAGGAGCGCGAGCGCGTCGCCGGCGCCGGCCGGCCAGGCAGCCGGTCGCGCAAGCACAGACGCTGCACAGTCCGCTGGGGCGCCGCGCGCGTGCCTGGAGGGCCCGCTGCCGCGCGCGGTGCGCGAGCTGGACGACGCGCTCGCCGCGGCCTCGCCGACCAAGGTCGCCGCCGTGGGCGACGAGCTGCCGCAGGCGCGGGCGCGGGGTCATGCCCGCCGGTCCGAGGTGTTTGCCGGGCCGCCGCTTTGGGTGGGCGCCTGCTTGCCGGGCGGCAGGCTCGGAAGCCGCGTGCGAGGCCGGAGGCTGCCGGTCGCGCGCGGCGCTGCCTCTCCAGAGTGTTCGCCCCCTCTCGGAGCGCGGCGCCTGCGGGCGAAGCCTGCCAGCCGAGCAGGCGGCGGCCCCCACTCTGACGTGCCAACCCTAACCCTGTCATGCCCGCCCATGACGGGCTTTCCATGCGGCTGCAGGCGCTGTCGGAGCTGGCGGCCGCGCTGCAGAAGCTGCGCGCGGAGCCGGGGGAGCCCGCGGCAGGCACGCCGGCCGGCAGCGGCGCCGCCAGCCCGGCCGGCACGCTCTCGCCCGTGCGCATCTGGGCGCCTGCCGGCGACGCGGGCCGGCCCTGGCTGAAGCCAGTGATCCCGCCGCTGCCGCTGCCGGGCGCGCTGGGCCTGCAGGAGCCCGGCGCGGGCGCCGGCGCGTCGGGCGCGGCCAGCGCGCTCGGCGCGGGCGGCGGCGCGATGGCGGAGGGCGTCGCCGAGGGGCCCGCGTCCGCGCGGGCGCCGCGGCGCGGCGGGCCGGCCGCCGGCGCCGGCGCGTCCTGGCGCGCTTGGCGCGCGGAGGGCGCGGGGACGTCCGCGCCCGCCAGCCCGCGCGGGTCCAGCCTGGACTTCCTGCCGGCAAAGGCGGCCGGGCGCGCCAAGGCGCGGCGCGACGCGGCCAAGTCCAAGCGCGATGCGGCGGCCGCCGAGCTCGGCGGGCCGGGCGCGGACGCGCCCGGCCCCAGCCCCGCGTCGGCCCCCGAGCCGGCGCCGTGGCTGTGGCAGGCCCAGCCGGCGCCGCCACGGCCGTCCGCGTTCGCGGCGTCGGTCGTCGACGCCGACATCTTCTTCGACGCGGACAGCGCGCCGGCGGGCGCGCCGGGCGCGGCGGAGCGCGCCGGCAGCGCGGCGCTCACCCTGTACGCATCTGCCGCGAGCGACGCGCTGCCGGCCGATCTGGACTTGGCGGGCTTCCCCGACATGGCGGCAGAGCCTGGGGCAGCGGGAGCCACGGGCGCGGGCTCTCTGCCGGCCGAGGAAGCTGCGGACGCCGCGGCTCCGGCGCGCACGCACGCGCCGCCGCCCGAGGAGGCCATCCCGTCTGACGCGCTCTATGGCTCGCCCGCGGCGCTCCTGTCCGGCAAGCGCGCATGGCAGCCGAGCCCGGCGGCCGAGCGAGGCGCGCCCGCGGCCGCGGCGCCATCGCTGCCGCCCTCTGACGCGGCGGCGGGCGGACGCGGGAAGGAGGGTTCGGGTCCACAGGGCAGTGAGCAACCCGCAGCAGGCGCCGCCGCGCAGGCGGCAGCTGTCGAGCCTGCCGGCAGCCATGCTGCGCAGCCCGCGGAGGCGAAGCAGTCCGGCGCGGCTGCCGGCGGCACTGCTGCGGATGCGCGCCTCGCCGCTGCGGAGCCCGACAGCAGCTCGGGCCGCGCGCCCGCCGAGGCGACGGCCAGCGAACCCGCCGCGCAGGCGCTCGAGGCAGGGGCGGACGGGCGGGCGGCAGGGTCAGGGTCAGGGTCGGCTGCGCTCAAGCGCCAGGGCGGCTTCGGGCCACGGCGCAGCATGGAGGCTGCAGCGGCGGCGCTCGGGGGCGCGCTCGGGTGGGGCGTGTGGCGCGCGCGGCCGCACACGCCGGCGCAGGCGGGCGCCAAGCCCAAGCACAGCCCCGCGCCTGCTTCCGCTGACGGTTTGGCGGCGGTGGCGGCCGGCCGCAGCGCGGCGCCCCAGCTCAGAGCCGAGCAAGGGCAGGTCGCAACCGTGAACCCTGACCCTAGCGCGGCCCATGAGCAGGCGGGCGGCAGCGGTGCGACGGCGGATGCTGCTGCGCGTGTCGCCGTGGGTCGGGAGGGCCGGCCGTCGGCGCAGGGGCTAGGGTCAGGGACGCGTATGCATGCGCTGGGGAAGGAGAATGTCGACACAAGCAGCGAGGGAGGCGACCTGGGCCACAAGCCGGCTGACCACGCCGCCAGCAAGGCCGCGTCGGACGCCGCGCTTGCCGGGGCGGGTGCCGGGGCGACCGGCGTGCCTGATCAGGCTCAGGCGCACGGGCAGGCGACGCCTGTGCCTGACCAGGCTCTGGTGCTCGGGCGCGCGGCGCCCGCTCCGCAGGCCGCCGGCGCGGGGCATTCCACGCCGGCAGGGGACGCGCCGGCGGTGATGGCGCGCAGCCAGACCTCTTCAACGCGCGGCTTCGCGCGCTTGCCAGGCGAGGGCGGGGCCCGAGCGCCTGCCCAGTTGCGGGCTGAGCATTGCATGGGGGTTCTAAAGCTACCTGTGCTTGGGGTGTTTAAGTGGGCGGTGCAGGGAGCATACTGTAGGTCGCGCGGCAGGGTAAGGGGTCAGTAGCGTGGGCGGCGACACTGACATGCGCGTGTCATGATCAGGCATGCTCAGGCTCACGTTCTTGGCCTGCCCTTCGCATGTCCGGGCTGTCCGTTGTGGACGGCGCAGCGCTGGCAAGCGAGCTGGGGCCCGTGCAGGGCTGGTACATCAGACTGCATGCTATCTCTGCGGCTCAGGAACAGTGCTCTCGCTGTCGCGCAGGCGGAGACCCAGGGCCCTGCTCCTGCAGGTCGGCAAGACACGGTTTGCGAGTACCCTAGCCCTCAGTTGCTCGCCTCCCTGTCGTGCAGGCCGGGACCCTGACCTGGCGGCGGCGGAGGCGACGCTGGAGGCGATGCTGAGCGCGGGCAGCGACGGGTCGCCCAGCGCGGCGACGTCGCGCGGCTCGCCGCGCGCGCCGCGCAGCCCCTCGCCCACCGCGCGCCCCTCGCCGCGGCGCTTCTCAGAGCTGCGGCCCGAGCCGGGCGCCGGCGGCGCCGATGCGCCCGACCCTGCGCCCGCAGCGGCGCCCGCCGCCGCCCCGCCGGCTGACACGCTGACGCGCTGCGAGCGCGGCCAGGACCCCGCCGGCCAGGAGCCCGGCGCGGAGTCTGCGTTGACGGCGGCGGCGGCAGCCGCCGCCAGCACGGCAGCGAGCGTGGCCACGCGGGCCGCCGAGCTTGCCTGGGGTGTACGCGTGGGCGCGAATGGGCTGCCGATCGTGCCCTTCGAGCAGCTCAAGGGTGCGGCGCCTGCGTGAGTTGGTTGTGGCACATGCATGGACAGCATGCAGGGTGTGATGGTGTACCACCGCGCTCAGTAAAGGGCTTGTAGGTGTGACCCTGTACACGTACATACCCACCACTAGATCGTTTTCTGCCCAATGACCGATCTCTTGCACTTGCCCGCTCTCGTCTTGCATTAAGTGCAATGTATTGGGGACTGCCAGAATTGCATTGACGGCGGCCGGCTTTCGAGCACGTCTCCCTCAATATGCATCTGCCTCGTGCCGGGGCATTTGCTGATCTTTTTAGCATTCTTACCACGTCTTGATACTAGGCTTGCGCTTTTTTACCAGCAGTCTCCGGCGAGCCAGGCGCCCGGCGTGACAATTGCAGAATTTGCCAGTGACGCGTGTAATACTGTAGTCGAGTGCACCTGCAGCCGGGCATGTGCACCTGCATCCGGGCATATGACCTGAGGCCACTGTGTTCACCCACCTACAGCCATGCGCCCCGGATGCGGCATTGACTGCACGCGCAAGGAGGACTACCTGAGCGGCCAGGACTTTGCCGCGGTGCGGGCGCCCCCGCAACGCGCAGTAATAGGCAGGGGCCTTGCGTGTTCACGGGTCCTGTGCGGGTGCCGCCTGTGACGACACGACCGCAGCTCACCAGCACTTGGCATGCAAGTTGGCGCTGCGGCAGCAGACAGGATTAGTCTGCAGCACACCGCCTCACAGGTGATGGGAAGGATGGGAAAGGTTGCTGCCTGCCCAGCCATGTGGTGCGTGCTGACGCTGTCCACATGCCCTATCGCGGAGCTTTGGGTAGGTGCGGCGGGCAGCGCGCTGCTGACGGCTGCGCTGACGCGCACTGCTCTGTGCAGGTTTTCAGGGGCGGCCCGCAAGGTCTGCGCGTGGCTGCCCCTGACCGCATGCTGACGCGCGCGTCCGCGCAGGTCTTCCGGATGGACCGCGAGGTCTTTGCGCGCATGCCCTGGTGGCGGCGCATGCAGTTCAAGAAAGTGGCTGGCCTGTTCTAGCCCGGAGGTGAAGACTTTGGCGGGGCCCTACCCTACCCTCAGCTTTGGGGCGGTACCTCGGGACCGTGGTGGAAGCGCATAGGACTTTTCAAGCAGGCCTGTGTTGCCTTGGTGCCCCGTCAGTCATGAGCATAATGCGGTGTAGGGGTGCAGCGCGTCTGCTCTGGTGATGTGGGGGGGCGCCCAAGCCATCTCGTCGTTGGCTGTTGCGCGAGCCGCTGAGCATGAGTCCTTTGAGGATGTTGGGCTCAATGCTGCTGCTCCGGTCGTGCCACTCTCTTACTGCGGTGTTCGCAGCGGTGCTGTGGGCTGTACTTGTTCCCGGTGGGCATGAGAGGGAGAGAGGGTCTGTTTCAGGTCCAAAGCCTGTCGTCTCTGGTGGGCTAGGGTTAGGGTAGCGGCCGGGGGAGTAGCCCATTGGGGTGTTGTCAAGAAAATGGCGGCCGCGCTTGCACGCGGTGCGGTTGTCGCTCCGTAGTTCACTGCATGAGCACAGTGGGCCACATGGCCGCTTGGGCATGCGCGAGGGACGCGGCACATTGCTTCTTTGTGCAACACGCCTCCCTGCTGCATGTCTTGTGTGCGCGTGAGTTTGCTGGCTTGTCACAGGTCATTTGTCTTGGGTTTGAGATCATCCCTTCCTCTCTTTTACTAGGCATTGCTGCTTGAGGCATGCGCGAGATTCAGCAGAGCACATTGAGTATTGGTAACAGCTCTCCCATTGACATTCTTTTGCAAGTGCGGGACAGCGCGTCGCTGCCGTGCAGCACGTCAGAGGAGGCCCAAGATGCATCGTGTCTTGCTCCGAATGTTTGCCTGCTACCCTCAGGGTCGTGCGTGGGCGCGCTTGGTGCCTACCTTTGGCATACCTTTGATGTTGTCCGCAGCAGGGAGCATGCGGCAGCACGGGGCAAATTCGAGGCAAGACGTGCATGGGCACGGGAATTTATACAGGGCCTGCGGGGTTCCTTTTGCTCGCACAGCCTTCCATGTATTGCGAATGCAAATGAACCGATGTCGCGCATGCACCCTGCGTTTGTGGCGCTTGATGGGCTGCCGCTGGCACTGGCATGGTCTGCATATGTTCATTTGCAGCGCTTGTCATGTCTTCAGGCTGACAGTACTTGTGGTGCGCTATTACAGAGTGCGAGAGCTCATAGCTAGACAACACAACATGCTGTCGCACAATTTTAACAACTCGTAGCTAAACCATGACACCACACTGTCCAGTCTGTGGCCTTGGCAATGTGGCGCATGTACCAAGGGAAAGCATTGCTTGTTCGTGCAGTGCGCTTCATCGCAGCCAGCTGCAGACCTCTGTCGCTACTCACGCCTGGCACATAGCAGGCGCGTCCGCCGCCGAGCTGGGGCACGACTGCGTCTCCGGCTGCGTGTCAGGTGAGCTCGGGTCGGGGCTAGGGTCGGGGCGCCGCGCCGCGTCTGCCACCCAGCGCTCCGCCGCCAGGTCCAGCGCATCCACCCGCACGCCGCGCAGCGGCCCGATCCAGTAGCGCTGCTCGGCCGCCAGGCCGCTCAGCGCGCGCTTGGCCGCCATGATCGCCCAGTCGGCGCCGGGCAGCCCGTCGGCAGCCGCAAACAGCAGCCGGTCCGACACGCGCGGCAGCATGGCGCCCAGTCTGTGCGCCGCGCCCTCCAGCGCAGCCCAAGCCAGGCCGAACAAGTTCATGAAGCGACGGTGCCGCCGCGCTGCCGCCCCGCCGGCGCCGCCGCCGGGCCCCGGGGGCTGGTGGCCGGGCGGCGCGACGGGGCCGGCCGGGCAGGGCGCTCGGGCGTCCGCCGCCAGCGCGGCGGCCGCCGCGGCCGCGCCCGCGAGCGGCAGGAACCCCGCCGCGGCCGCCGCCGCGGCCTCCGCGCGCGTGGCCGCCTCCTCGGCGACCGCCAGTGCCGCCTCGTCCAGCGCCTCCTCGCTCGCGTACGCGCCTGACACCGGCAGCCCGTCCCTCACAGCCGCGTGTAAGGGTAGGGTAGGGTAGGGCAAGGTCACTCCCTCTCACCGGCGCGCCTGGCAAAGCATGGGCCCGCCTGCGTGTACCACGGCACTGTGGCACGTGCGCGAGGCGTCAGGTCGGGCAACCAGGGTACAAGGGTCTGCGATGGCACCGAAGGCCGTGGCGGCTCTCAGTGCCGCGGCTGAGGGCGAACGCTGCGGTGCATGGAGCAGCCGATGAGAGGGGTTAGGGGCAGGCCGCCCCACCCGCGTCTGCCTCTAGGGCCGCCAGCGCGCGCGAGACGTCGGGCACGTTGCCGGGGCCCGCCGTCGCCAGCAGCAGCCTGAACAGGCTCCCGACCAGCACCTCTTTCTGATCGTCGAAGGGATCGCGGCCGCCGCGCGTGCGAGCGCGGCCGCCGCTCGCGCCCGCGCGGCCGCCGCGCGCGGGGTCGCCGTCCAGCACCTGCGCGCCGGGCGCAGGTATGCGGTAGGGTCAGGTTGTCCCTGCGCAGAGAGCTTGGCAGACGACAGGACAGAGGCGCGCCGGAGCGCCGCTCGAGCGCGCGCGCAGGGCATGGTGGGAGGCGCGGTGGGTCTGCTGGCCGGGGGCCATGAAATATGCGCGTGGCCAATGATGCAATGACGTGCTGGCGGCGCAGCCTGCACTGGCTGACATGACGGCCGCGCGAGCGGGCATGCATGCAAACAGCGCCGCTCGCCCCCACGGGAGCGGCCGGCTCCTGCGAGGTGGCGCGCGCCTCGCGCGCTGGACAGGGCACCGCAATGACCTCCGGCAGCCAAGATAGGTTCAGGATGAAGCATAGGGTC
>JAABUY010006344.1_pt1 | contig 11589 bp, 11 predicted proteins | sample 5560271 | NCBI WGS metagenome assembly JAABUY01 (sample SAMN10711886, study PRJNA513374) | rock metagenome | isolation source: Antarctica rocks | place: Antarctica: Victoria Land, University Valley
GAGAAGCTATGGACCGATCTAGCTATATACTGTCACGTATGCTAAAGCCGCGCCGCGCGGCTTTACCCATGACACTAACCCAATGGATCTATTAGGAACGAGCCTGCCACCGCACTTTCCAACAATTTGCTACAATTATTCTCAAGAACATGTAAATTAAATCTTTCGCGAATGTTGCTTTCTTGTATGACAAGAAGTATTTGTACTTGATTAGTTTATCTGTGATCATCAATATAGAGTCGTACGTTGTTCTTGTAACTCTTTCTTTTGACTTTGATAGCTTGACTATAAAGTTCAAAGCTATGCTTTTTCATGCATGATCTAATGTGCTGAGACTTTTCAAAAGTTCATAAGATCTGTGTTGACTATGCTTTGTTCAAATGCATACATCACACTTTCTTATGATATTTTCTACTTGTTTTCTCATCTTAGAAAAGTAGTAAATTCTAGATATTCTTTCAATGATTTTATTTGAATCTTGATGTTCATGTATCATTGACTCATGATAATCATTTATTATCTCTTGTCTACATCTTGTTGAAACATAGATGAGATCTTGAAATGTTAGTATTTCGTTAGTTATTTCAAAGTTCGCGGTGTCAGCGATATTTTCTATAATATTCTACGTAACTGAGTTCTTTGCTAGCTTTAGCTTTATTCGTTTCTTGAGATCTCGATTGTAGATTCATAGCGTAGCTGCATTTTGTTTATTGTAGACAATGAAATTATCTTGATTTTATTGTAAGATAGTCTGATTTACCTGTGATCTATCTGTCATGTGATCTACTCTTCTGCTCAAGACATCAATCTTCAAGTTTTCAGATTTCTTTCAATATTGAATTTGAAAGTTGTACGATGACAATTTCTTCGATCATCTAATCTGTCTTCAATTTAGAACTTTCGTGATCGTGAAGTATAGCAGATTCTTATAATCTGTATATACTTGAATCTGATGTCTAGATTCTTTCAGATACACTCTTTATTGTTTGAAAGAGTCAACAATAGTTAGTAGCTTCTTGTTATGTATCTCATAGTTTAATTCAGCGACTGTAAGCTTACGACTGTAGTAAGCAATAAAATTCAGACGTTTCTTATCGTCTGATTGACTGATACACGTCTCAATAGCTTCATCTGACGCGTTTATCTCAAGCATAATAGATTTTTCTGATTCAAACATGATCAGTACTGACTGAGAGATGAATAATTTCTTCAGCTTCTTGAAAGCTTCTTCTGCTTTCTCAGTTCACATGAACGATATATTCTTCTTCGTAAGATTCATAAGTGACAAGATGATTCTGAAGTATTTCTCTATAAAGCATCTATAAAAGTTCGCGAATTCTAAAAAGAATTGAACTTCGATCTTTGACTTTGACGTCAATCAAGTCGTAACAGCTTCTATCTTCTTTGAATTCATTCTTAGATTCTGAGACGTGACTATAAATCTCAAAAACTGTACGCTCTGTACATGAAATTCACTTTTTCCTGACTTGATGCGCAGATCAACTTTCTTTAAAGTCTGTAGAACTTTCTTAACATGTTGCACATGTTCTTTCTTCGTCTTTGAATATACTAGTATATTGTTCAAATATACTATGACGAATTGATTCAGATAACGTCGTAGTACATTATTCACAAATGTCTGAAACGTGACTGAGACATTGATTAGATCGAAAGACATGATCAAATACTCGTAATGTTCTAGTCGAGTGCAAAAGACTGTCTTTCACTCATCTTCTTCTTTAATTTGTATTCAATTGAACGCTTTGAATATATTGAATTTCGTAAATCACTGTGCTTTCTGCAGTCTGTCTTGCAGTTCAGATATGAGCGATAGCGAGTAGCTGTTTTTAATCGTGATGTTATTCAATGCTCTGTAATCAACATATAGTTTTAGACTTTCATTCAATTTTGAAACAAACAGAATTGAGTATTCTGTTGACGACTGCAATTTTCTAATGAATTCTTTTTGCATGTTCTCTTTCAGATATTGTCACAAAGCATCAAGCTTTTCTGTTGACAATGAATAAATGAACTGTTTCGTGAGTTTCTTGTCATTTATGAGCTTGATCTCATAATCTCATGATTGATGTTTGAGTAGTGTCTCTTGATCACTTTCTTTCTCAAACAGAATCTTATATTTCTGATATTTTTTAGAAATTTTAACGATAGCGAGATTACTTTTAACCTCTCTGCTTCATAACATCTGTGCATCTAAGCTGTTCTTCAGCTCGCTGCGTATATCGTTCGCTGTCATTGCAAAGATTTTCACACTCTCTGATGATTTCAATATCAAGTGCAATCGCGTCGTTTCTGTATGAAGAAAAGCGATTGTCTCATTGACTCAATCTATCATCAAATTGATCATACGAAGTCATGATATATCTAGAAATATATCGCTGCCTGACTGCTTCGTAACGTCTAAACGCAACTTTTCTCAATGATGTTCAAGTCTTAAGTGAATGAGTCGAGTCTCTTGATCTATTAGTTTGTTATTATACTTCATGAGTGTTTCATTGAAGTTTTGCAGATTGTAAGATTCTTTCTTCTTCTGCATAGATATTTGCGCTTTTCTAGCAAATTCTGAGAACATGTAGTTTCTTGTACAATCACTGTCAATGAATAGACGTGCTGTATGATCGTTGATCTTGACTCAGACTCGTAACTGCGTCAAGTCATTTGTGAAGATAAATATGCTTTCGATTTTCAACTCTTGACTAGGGATCTTCAATGATCTGTCAGTTAAAGAGTCTTCTAGTTTTTTGAACTAGAAGCTTACTTCTCAAGTACTTGTTCTATGTACTGAAATCGATTTGAATCAATCTTCTTCTGTGAATACTTCTTTAAATCACACAAATCAAATCTCTCTTTGATGATTTTTGTCATTTATTTAAGTTCTCTGAATATATGATTTTCATCAAGAAGTACATATTCTTGTTGCTTGATGAACTTGACTTCTGTGAGTGACTTCTTTATGACTATGTCATGATATCAAATGTCTTTGCGTGATGCAATTGACTCATCTTGCATTGTGTCATAAATAGCTTGATGTATATCATTCTTGATCTGTTGCATTCATCGTGAAAAATCTTTCTCTTTCTGTCTGAAGAAAGTGTACAGTTCGTTGTACATGCTTATAAAACTCGCTTGATTTGTAAACTTTCTGAAATCTTTCTTTACTTCAAGACGATTCTCTTCTTGCTTGAGAGCATCTTCTGCTGCAATAATGAATGCTCGTAGAGTTTCGCTAAGTCGATTTTCTTCTTCGACTGCTTGATGAATAGCTTTCTCAGTGCTGTTCAATCTGTTCAAGTCATATGCTTCGCTGTCGAGAATCTCTGATTTCGCGATCATAATGAACGAACTTTCATCACTTTTCTCATCATGTACTTCTGACTGATGATGAGTTGCTGCATAGAAATGATTCTTTCGTGAGAGTTTTGAATATCATTCAGAATCTTTCTTATCACTCAGATGAGTGTGACAATTGTCTTTGTAACATGCTATTCACGACAATGCTTGATGCTTGTTTTTCTGATCTTCTTTTATTGCTGCGAAAGATCTGTCTTGTTTATCATAGAGCTTTGACTTGTTCTTGTACTTGTTCTGAATACAATCTCTGAAGAAATGATTTAGCTTTTCACATGTATAACATGTCTTGCTCTGCTAAACAGTTTTATCGCGAGCATTCGTTGATATCTTTTGAGTTGCGTCTAACTTCATAGACTGAGAATCGTAATAAAGTTGCTTCTTTTTTTTCTTACTTTATGCAACTGAGACATAAGCGATCTTGTTCTTCTTTTCAAGTTTTCGCTTGTACTGTCGATTATTCAGCACGATTGTCTTGCTAATCATAGCATGCAAAGTCGCAAGTCTATTTGTATGAACTATCTCGTTCTTTATCACATTTTTCAGTTCTCTATACAACTGTGCTGTAAAAGTTGAGTCATTTCATTCGATCTCTGCTGCGATTGACTGAAACGCAGCAACGTACTTAAATGCTGATTCTGATTGCTTAATATCATACAACTGTCGTTCGATGATTCGTTTTGCATCTATGTTTTCATACATTCTTTGTATTGCTTGCTTAAAGTTAAAAAAGTCTTCAAAAACTCTGTTGATTTCATCTTCTTGATCTTCTGACTTATTCTTCAAGTGATTTCTTATCAATGATTTAAATCATTTGAAGACATCTTCTTTGAAGTACGAGAATGCAAACAATATCTTGTCATGAGATGAACTTAGTTTCTTGTGTGCTCTGACATAGATGTTCACTTGTATAAGAAAAGCGTCGAGCTTATCTCTATCTTCATAATACAGATTCAATGTTGATATTTTAATTGATGACTTGTTATTCGAGAATGCGATGATGTTTGCTGATGTGATTCGTTCTGAGAATGACATAATGATCATGATAAAATGATGCTCTGATATCTTGTGAAAGAATGATGCTCAAAGTGTAATGATTGTTTCTTTAACAACACAAGATATAAACAAAGATCAGTATAATAACAAACTAATCACTAGACTGAAGATTTGAGAATAACTAAGACAATAGACTGTATTGACTATTACATGAGTTGAGCATGAAGTTTCTATCTAAGAGAATGATTATCGTTATATAGATATAAAAGAATCATGTCAAGTTGTTTCTGCTCTGAATGATCACTCTGATCATTCTCGAGCAAGATGAGTAAGATGAGCATCATGCTTATCATGCTCACTGTGATCACTTCTGATTCAAGCGATCAGAGTGATCACTTTCAAGACTCTGATTACTCAATAATTATTTAATCATTGCTGTTACATAATTTCATGCGAAAAAGTTTTAACAAGTTACATCTTCAGAGTTCATGAGAACATTGACTACTATTGATAGAGATTTCTCGAGCATGACTCAGTTGCATCTTCAGAGTTCATGAGAATATTGACTATTATTTATAGAGATTTCTTGAGCGAAGTTTTCTTCTTCATCTTTTACTCATCGTCTTTTGATCTCTTTTCTAGACGAGAGCATCTATATAGAGACAAATCTATCTATCTATCTATTTATCTATTTATTTAATCATCTGTATCTAGTCTATCTTCTAGATCTATCTATCTACTAAATTGATCATTGCATGTGTTCATGCTCACTCTGTTGATTTCAAAGCTCTCTATATCGCACTTGAACTCTATCTCTCGACATTGTCTGTTCAAAGAACAGCTCAACTCTTACTCAGTTTTTATCTCGCTTTCAAGACAGTATGTATGATAAGAATCATTGTTTGAATCTTCATTAAATGAAAAAGAAATTTCATTTGATTGCATTCACGACATAAGAAGATCTTAAAGTCTATTAACAAAGTAAGAATGTTGATTCAGTCACAATTCTATCATTCAAATATTTTAAGTTTCAAGATGTCTTTTTCAAGAAGAATGTCAATATTTTGTCTTTGCATTGAGTTCATGATCATGTCATACATCTTAAAGAAGATGCTCAATTCTCAGTCTTCGCTTTGTATGACATGAGTCGTGATAAAATTCTAGAACTTCATAATTATTTGAATGAAAATCTGAGCAAAGATTTCATTTGAGTCAGTAACTTTCAGATGATTATCTCTGTTCTCTTCATTAAGAAACTTAAAGAAGAACTTCGCTTTTACGTGAATTATCAAGATCTAAACACTATCACAGTCAAGAATTAATATTTTCTGTCTTTGATCTCAGAAATGCTGAATCATTTAAATTGAGCTAAAATCTTTATCAAGCTGAATATCATTTCTGTGTTCAATCGACTTCAAATCAAAGAAGAAAATGAAACTTTCATCGTCTTTTGCACTTGATTTGAATTATTCAAGTATCTAGTCATGCTTTTCAATCTATGTAATGAGTCTGTCTTGTTTCAGAAGTACATCAACAATATTCTTTGCAAACATTTAAATAAGTTTTATACAGCTTATTTGAATGACATCTTGATCTATTTCAACAATGAACTCAAGCATGAGATTCATGTCAAGTTCATTCTGCGAAAGCTGCAAGAAGCAAATCTTCAGATGAATATAATCAAATGCAAGTTTTACATCACTTAAGTCTTGTATTTAAAACTGATAATCATCATCAAAGAAATTAAGATGAATTCTTTTAAGATAAACATCATTGTCAATTGATTCATCTTGATCAATGTTAAAGATGTTCAAAGTTTTTTAAATTTCATGAACTTTTATAGAAGATTCATCTATGATTATAGTAGAATAACTATCTCGCTCACTCATCTCATCAAAAAGATGTACTCTTTGTTCGATTTTAGAAATGTCAGATTGCATTCAACATTCTTAAGAAAATCTTTACTTTCAAGATTATTCTTTGTTACTATAATTCAGATTACAAGATTGTGATAGAAATTAATGCTTCAAACTATGTGTTTAAAGACATTTTTTCTCAATATGATGAGAACAAGATTCTTTGTTTAGTCGCTTACTTTTCAAAGAAGCATAATTCAGTCGAGTGTAACTACAAGATCTACGATAAAGAACTCATGATCATTGTTTGCACTTTCAAGAAATGATGATCAGAGCTTGAAGACTTTATCTATTTTGTTGAGATGATCATGAATCACAAAAATCTTGAGTATTTTATGTCAATTAAGCAGTTGAGTCATCATCAAGCTCGTTGAAGTGAGTTTCTGTTTAAATTCAACTATTGCATTGCTTATCATTTTGACAAAATCGATGATAAGTTGAATGCTTTGACACGTCGCTCAGAAGATTTTGTTAAAGAGAAAAATATATTCAATTCTTAATATCAATATCAACATCAAACAATTCTGAAAACTTATGTTTTAGATCTTAATATTGTTGAGAATTTCATCTTTGATATCTTCAACATCAAAGTCATGAAGCTTCAGTCACAAATCATTGCTTTAGATTCAGTTCAATTACATTTGTTTTCAATTATTTCAGCATTTTTGCAAATTTTAACTTTCATGAATCTAGAAATTGAAGAATTCGATGTTGAAAATATCAAGTCTCAGCTAGATCAAGATACTCTGAATCTTGATGAAGATTCTGCTGATATTTTCACTCAGACATTGTAAAAGCAAGTCGAAATCAATGATAAATTTGCAGCTCAAATAATTGAAGTGCTTTGCAATGAAGCACGACATCACAACAAGATCTCTCTAGTTGAGTATGAAAAATACAAGAATCATCTGTACTTTCAAGAAAGAAAGTATGTGCTCAACTCAAATAAACTATGTCTTCATATCATTCAGCTCGCTCATGATAGTATCATTGATGATTACTCAGAAAGAGCAAAAAGCTATGAACTGATCAGTTGAGTCTACTGATGATCAAACATTTATAAATATGTTCAATGTTTTGTATGAAACTGTCACATGTATACACGTTTCAAGCTCTGTAAACAATGAACTCAAGAATGATTGTATTTTCTTTCAGTTCTTGAACGTTGTTGATGTGATATCTTCAAGAATTATGTAAATTCTTTATCGCTCAATATCTTCATGAGTATCACATATAGATATGTTTTAATCTTTGTTGATCATTTTATCAAAATGAGACATTTAATTCTCATCACTTCTATGAAAGTTGAAGAAGTTATCAACTACTTTTATGCTCATGTTTGAAAACATCATGATTTACTCAAGTTCTTTATGTCTGATCAAAACACACAATTTATCTTTGATGTTTGAAAGCATATGTGTAAAATGCTGAAGATAAATGTTAAGTTATCAACAACATATCACATTGAAATCAATGATCAAATTGAGAGAATCAATGCTGTCATGAAGCATTATCTTTAAGTCTTCATCAACTACATGCAGAATGACTGAGTTAAGTAACTTTCTGAAATCAAATTCGTCGTTAATAACACATCATCATTAATCACTTTAGCATCATTCTTCTTGATCAATTTAAGTCAGAATTCACATTTAAACTTTAAGTTTTCTGAATCTCTGCTTAAGAATCTTACATCTCAAGCTCAAGACAATTTAATCAATGTTAAAGAGTTCATCAAGAAAATGAAGAAACTAACTGAGCATTTATGTAATAAGATGCTTATAGCTCAAATCATTTATAAATTCAATGTCAATCTCTCTTGTTGTTCTTGTTTTAAATACTTCGTTGAAGATGAAGTCTGATTGAATGTTTGTAATCTCAGCATCGCTTATTTCGCTGTCAAGTTAAATGATCATAATGTTGATTTCTTCAAGATCAAGCATGTCTTCAAGAATAATGTTCTGATCATTGAGTTAAATCTTTCAACATTCATGAAGATTTATTTAATCTTTTATGTCATTCTTCTGAATCATATTGCAAGTGACTTTCTTTCAAGTCAACATCAGAAATCTTAAGAACTTGTTATCATCAAAAATGACAAAAGATTCTGATATGTAAACAGCATATTAAACTTCAAGCGTGATAGATGTTATAATTCATCTTTGCTCAAGTATTACATCAATTGAGAAAATCACTTTTCTACTTAAGAGTCTTTTCATCTTCTGAATAATTGTGAGCAAGCGCTCAATGAATATCATCTCGTCAACTCTGTTGTCAAAGAATCACATGTACTGTCGTGTGTAATGTCTCAATGTCAATATCAAGAACTTTAAGTTCAATCTTCATCATTTTAATTCAATCTCAATCTGACTCAGATCTTGTTTAAATTTAACTCAAACATTTTGTTTAAATTTAATTCAAATGTGACTTAAATGTATTTTAGTTTCATCTGTGCATCATCACATTAAATTGCATTTCATCTTTCTTTTACTCAGATCTGACTCAGATCTTGTTTAGATCTGACTCAAACATCATGTTTAAATCTGATTTAAATGTGATTCAGATGTATTTCAATTTTGATGTGCATCATCATATTAAACTGCATTTCATCTTTCTTTTACTTAGATCTGACTCAAATCTTGTCTAAATCTGACTCAGACATTTCGTTTAAATCTGACTCAAATGTGATTCAGATGTGTTTCAATTTTCTGTGCATCATCATGTTAAAATGCATCTCATTTCATCTCATCTTTCAGATCTTGTTAAGATTTGACTCAGACATTTTATTTAAATTTATTTCAGTCTCATCTGTGCTTCATTATATTAAAATGCGTTCACATCAATTCTTGTCTCATTTCAATCTTCATTTTCAATTCTTTCTCATCTCATCTTGTTTCTTTTCATTATCTTGCAGAAGCTCAGTCTTGAAGAGAGAAGCTACTGTCATGATGTCAAGTCATCAATTTAATCATCATCATCTTAATTTAGTTTCAGCAATTCTGTTTTAATCATCTCAGTCATGTGCGTGAACTTCTGCAATCTTAAGTCAATAAAACTATTGTCTAGTCTTGATTTTGCTCAATTCATGTATATAGAAGTTAAGTTCTCATTCTTTTCTTTCACTTTTTATCTTTCTTCTTATACATTATCTGATGTATTGTCTTGTATTTAGATTCTATCAAAGTAATAATAATATCAGTCTTTTATATTGATAATATCTTTAGTTTAACTCAGTCTCTGACAGCTTGATATATAGTTGATATTTCAGTAATGTGCAAAGAATCTTACACACATGCTTTCAATGCTGTTCTTTCGTCTCAAAGTATATTAAAACATCATTCAAATATATTATGTAGCAAATATTCATGAATAATTTAAGCGCATGATTTACATAGAATTGAAAGATTGCAGAAGCATTTATCAGTTCAAAGAGCATTATCTGATATTTAAACTGATCATAACGTGTATGAAAAGTTATTTTTCATTTATCGCTTTTGCGAATTTGAATGCGATGATTAGACTGATCGCGTCGAGTCGAGTACTCGACTCGAAAAGTGTCGAGTCAAATTGGAATTTTTTTGGAAAAGTGTTGAGTCGAATTGAGAAGTTGAATTCAAGCACTCGAGTCGAGTTGAGAAGCTTGATCCGACAATTCGACTCGAAAACTCGATTCAACTCGACAAGATATTAAATAGATGTAAATAGCTTGGTCAAACAGTCTACGTGATTTCTCTTCATGACTTTCTACCATGTTTTCTCGTCATGACTCTCTATCAAAGTCAAACGATCTTCATGTTTCTTCATCATGTTTTTCGTCATGTTTCTCTTCATGTTTCTCTTTATGTTTTTCTTCATGTTTCTCTTTATGTTTCTCGTCATGACTTTCTATCAAACCTCTCTATCAAACAGTCTTCATGATTTCCCGTCATGACTTTCTATCATGACTTTTCTTCAAGACTTCTCTTCATAGCTTCTCTTCATGACTTTTCTATCATGACTTTTCTATCATGACTTCTCTTTATGACTCTCTATCATATAGTCTTCATGTTTTCCGTCATGACTTCTATCAAAAAGATAATGCAAAAAGATAATGCAAAAGCAAAAAACCGGAAAAATTTCTATATTTAGCTCTCTTGACGCCAAGCTCGAATTCTTGACGAGTCAAGTCGAGTTGACTCAATTTCCAGTCGAATCGAGTCACGTCAAGTTGAAAATATGAGCAATTCGACTCGAATCAAGTTGAAAATGTGAGCAATTCGACTTCGAATCGAGTCAAATTCAAAATGTCAATTCGAAACTCAACTTGATGATCAGTCTAGCGATGATAAACGTTGCAAATATCAATTTTGATAAAGTGTTTTAAGTGAGTAAAGTGATTCAACGTCTCAGATAGTAAAGACAATGAGTAATTGTTCTTTACTGTTATTTCATTGAGATCATGATAGTTCATGCATAAATGAAGACTTTCATTTGACTTTTTTACAAACAACACAGATGCTTTTGCAGAACTACTTGATGAATGAATTTATTTCTTCTCTAATGCGCTGTTTAGATAATCTCGTATCACAGTGAGCTCATCTCATGTCATTTTATAAATAGATTTGATGCAAGACATTTTGCTTTTCATCAGATCAATGAAATGTTTCATCTGATCATGCATGTTCAAACTATCAGAAAGAATCTCAGAAAACACTTTCTTGAGATCTTGAATAGTGTCACGATTCTAGCCTTGTCAGGCTCAGCCTTCTAGCCTTACCAGGTCTATTCTCGCTTCGTCACCTTGACTAGTCTCTATTGGGCCTAGCGTCGGCTGAGAAACACACATATGTAGTCAGCTTCTTTCTCGTAGCTATCTTTCTTTCTTAGCATTTATCTTCTAGTTAAATGACATCTCTATCTGACTCGCTCTAGACAGGTCTCTAACATTAGATAAATGCTCATTATCTACTATTCTGCTATCGACGAATAGATGATACGAAACAATCTATTCAGTAAGGAAAATTTGCAAGAAATTCTTCAAATTTGCATCATCATTTTAGATTGCAAGAAATTCTTCGATTCTACACTCATTTTCATCATTCTATTCGCAAGAAATTCTTCGAATAAAGCACTCAATTATTATCTGAAATTCACAAGAGATTCTTTGAATTTTCACTCATCAAAAAACATCAATTCAAAACATCAATTTCTCATCTACTCTTATCTCAACAACTTCTATCTTCTCTCATCATGACACGCGACGTCGAGTCAGTTGAGTCTCGAACAACTCGTCTGCTTAGAAGCACTGTCAATAGAAGAGTTTCACTTCTACTCA
>JAABUY010006348.1_pt1 | contig 11585 bp, 7 predicted proteins | sample 5560271 | NCBI WGS metagenome assembly JAABUY01 (sample SAMN10711886, study PRJNA513374) | rock metagenome | isolation source: Antarctica rocks | place: Antarctica: Victoria Land, University Valley
AATATGCAATGATTGAGTCCGAGAATTACTGAGATTGGTTTGATGGTGGAAGGTGAGGTAAGATGGCTGGCTGTGGATCAAAAGCGTCTCGCCAGCTTTGCAGGTATCTCTTTGGGGCCAGGACGGAAGGCTTGGTATCGAGGGGGTTTTCTAGTCACACAAATACACGTCAGCCTTCTGTTGTTGACCAAGAATAACTCTGCTACGGTATGGTGAGAGGAATGGGTCGCGGGTGTGTCATAGGACCAGTCTACTTACTTAAGACGCTCCCACTCCATGGTGGTGGTATTGAATTGGTGACTGTAATTATTTAGCGCGTTCCACGAAGACCAGGTGAGCCAGCTACTGACCCTTGGTGTTTTGTCCTTACGAGTGCCGCTCTCCCGTATTCTTCTTCCAGTAACCATGCATAGTTGTAAGGTATCTTCACTGGCCGATCCTCGAATATGCTATCTCGCAAGGGAAAGACGTCGTTGGTCTGGATGACTATGAGTTCAGTGATCTGTGTTGCATCTTGTCTGTGCGAGTCATAGAATACGCACCTCATAATGGTGCTTGTCCTTGCAAGCCAGTAAACCTGGGTCGCCTTTCTTCGGCCTGACAGTCGTAACATCAATGAATACCCCCGTTATTGTATCAATCCACCGGCCATCGATCATGTTCAAGCGATCTGCCGTTGAACCGTTGATGTAGTTTGGGTTTATCTCTATCATGTACTTCCTTCCCTGTGGCACCTCAGGCGTAACATACTTGTGGATAGTCATGTTGTAGTAGCTAGCAAGAAAATGGATTGTCGATTCCGAAACCTGAACATCGATGTCGGAGTCCCATGGTAGTATCTGGGTATTCTCAGTAAAGGCGAAGTTGTTCCTAATGATTACCGGCTTACTTTTCGATTCCACCACCAACCCATCAGCGTCCCGTGCATTATCCACGTTTCGGCCCCAAGATCTATCATTGTTGAGAGATATGATTGCATGAGCATTGTAAGATTCGTCCTAAGTTCCTCGTATGGCAGTTCATGGTCGGTAAATCTGTAATGAACATTGAGTCTAAGTCTTCCGAACGACGGAAATGCTGAACTGACCGACCATCATAGTGCGGGTGAAAGCTGCAACAAGTATTTCAGCGTCAACTCCGTTGTCGATATCAAGTGCTAGGACTCACGTTGATTCATCTAATAACCCGTTAATGATGTGAGTCCTTGAGAAAAAAGAAGTGTTGGTACTGACGCCAGTACTTGCCCGGAGGATCTCCAGCTCTTCCACTCGAATCTTCTTTCATCAAGACCCTCACACTCTCAAAGTCTGCATCTCCACATACCGGAGCGCACTGCAACACCAGTGCGATGAGAGAAGGGGCTAGCGAAAGCCAATTGCGCAATTCAAGGAGCATTGGAGCTCGATACTATCCCTACAGCCGTAGCATCCTAGATAGTATCTAATCAAAGTTCCGAGAGCGCCTGGCTCATCCAGAAGATGAAGTCTTGTGGCTGTGGCAAGAGAGTCAATGGCCCTCAGCCCCTGATGTAGTTGTATGAAGGTCCAACGTCCAGCAGTCCTTCACTAAGAGAGAAGCATGGCAGCAGCTACTTACTCGTTATTACTCCGTATTTGCCCCCATTTCACGCAAACTGCCAAGCTGTGCATCATATCCCGAGCGCTAGTACATAAAAGGCTAAAGCATACTATAGCCTAATCAGTACTAATGCGTGATCAGTAAGGTAAGGTAACCTTCCACCTTTCCTACAGCAGAAGAAGAATGACAGAAGCTCATCGATGAGACTACCTCAGAATTCGCGAAACGTGACGCGCAAACAAGGGACCATCGTCCGGACACTCATATCGACGGCTTCAATGTGCTACCTCTCTCTACGGCCTCACCTACCTCTCGTGATCTTCCTCCACCTCCCCTTTGATCGTCACCAGTTTGATGAGAGCAAAGCTTAAAGTCGAGATTCACTCTAACCGCCTCTGTCATTATGAAGATCCCTTTCACTGTTGGGGTAACAATGATTGGAGCGGATAATCCACGGTTGCGTAGATGTTATGTATTGGTGACAGCAACCATAACTTACTGCCGCCGAAGAAGTACCTTGTGCGAATTGATCTTGATGTCTTATCCGTGTACCTGCATTGATAGTCTTGGTACTTGTGTCCAAGGGAGCAGCGGGATGAACATCCCACCCTATCATCTCTCTTGTTAAAGCTCAGGGCAGTTTCTGGCTTGTAGCTCAATGATTACGGGGTATTAATATTTAGCGAGGAGGAATTGAGTGCCTTGTCATGTTAGTAGTGTTTCATTGATGGAGGCTCATTTCCATGTTCTTCTCTTCCAAGATTCGCTGGCTGTAATCTGTCGTTGCTTTTTTTGTTTCTCATCCGGCCATGATTTCATTCACTCCAGTCTTCTACACAAGTCTGTTTCTTTGCGGACTCTTCGCTCAGGTCGGAGCCTATCTCATCGACGCATCATGCAGACATTATTATGACCAATCGCTGAGATTCATGTCCGTGAACAGAACCGACATGATCACAGCTGCAATGCAAGAGGCACACAGCATGATGCTTCTCGCTTCTTCCACAGTCTTGGATAATGTCGTCGGGATTCCGGAGAATTCGAGGTCGCAGCTCTTTGAACATGCTAGTCATGGGGATCAAGAACACATCGCAGGTCAGTAACCGAATGCTCTAATGGATCGACTGACATTGCGGTTCAAATCAGCGAGATACCGAGAGACTGCCAATTCCGTAAAGTGGGGTTTGATCGACATGCCTCATCCGGATCATATTAATGTGTACTGTGGCGATGCAATCTTCGTCCCCATACCTAGAAAATCACCCTATGCTTGGATAAACACGCACACAGGTGTTGTAGTTGAAGCCTCGCGTCATGAAGGTGGTCTCAATCCAAGGATGTGTGGAGACGCCGTGTCTATGACACTGACCAGCCCGTTAATGCCCGGTGTATATCACATCACTCGCCGGATGAAGTACCTTGTGCTCTGCGATCCAGCCTTGACCAGGGGTAATTCACCAGATGCGACAGAGAGTCAGCCTACGGTTGCAGCCGTAAAGGCCTTGCCCGGCCGGGATGGATTTCATGAAATGAAACGGATTGACAACGTCGCATATGCAACTTGTCTCTCATTCGTCTTACTTCATGCGCTTCTGACTTTAGGTCAAGATAAATTTGCCTGTCAGTGAGTGTCACGAAGCTGTTGATGTTCTTTCAACAACTGACAATTTCACAGTTGACCACGCCGTCAATACACCCGTCGGCTGGGACGAGGTGAAGGGCCTGCCGATTGTTGACGCGAAGAAGAACGTCGACAGTTACGCCTTTTACGCTCTGTGTATGTTTCACTCGTGTATCTGCCTGGCATCGCTAACAAGCCACCTTAGCCCAGCAAATTATGGCCGTCTCTATCCCTGGGCCTATAGAATGGTTCGTCCTCAGTGGCTACTTGATCTCTGTCTCCAGGGCCTGCGCCATCGCAAAATGTCTGTATCCTTTATTCTGGGCACAACTTTATCCAAACGTTCGAGGATTCTAGAGACGTCTCTTCCTCCACCCTCTACTCCCTACCTCTCCATCCAGGAAGACTTGCAACCTCAACGAATCTCAAGTGTGTCGTTTGTATATGTAAGGACTAGCGTCTAAATCATGGCAATCAATGGTTACCTACACTCTCAGCAATATATTTGATCGAGGCATCACCCTAGTCCGAGTGTCGGTATCAAATTGTCGTCGCAGACCAAATCTGACCAACCACCCACCACCAGAAAGATACATCAACCTCCAAGTAGAAAATTCCGAAAAAACCCCACCATAGTGTACTATCCCAAAACAGTCTCAAGCATTGAGCTTCAATATTTTCATGAGGTCATCATAAGGTAGTGGATGAATAGATGTGGGGGTTAATAGAATCAAGGCTATTGATGAACACCTCGACGCAAACTGTTCCGTGGCCTCCGAGAACGAAGAAACATCCAGGTCGCCCTGACGCTAGTTTCGCACCGGAAACAAAGCTTGTTTTCATACCAAGCTTTCTCCTATCGCCATCGCCATCGCCATGCGAGGTCCCGTTCGCGCATGTTTCTCGGAAAAGCCCCTAGCCTGCGGAGTGGTCGGCCTGACAGCCGGACCAATCAAGTTATTCCATAGGGCTGACAGCTCGTTATTAGGTAGAATATTGACAAGTTGTGTGGCCAGCCACGGTGCCAGAAAAGACCAAAAAGATGCATTCAAGTAGCTAATTGGTATTAAGTAAGGCATCTATGTGTACGTGTTATCGAAACCGGTCATACAAAGACACACCACGCTGAACCCATCATTTGCGAACTCATCCAACCTGACGTTCCTGCCCGAAAAGAAGTGCATTACAAAAATCCAGGCAGCGCATTCACCGCAAAGTCTATCTTTACATATAAGCAGCAAGCGTTGCTCAATGCTCCAGCAGCCTCAAACTCCCTTGCACAACCACATTCTCCAACACGGACCCGGGAGGAACATCGATGGTGCTTCCCTCCGTAGCCACAATGATGACGGTCCCCTTCATCACCACACCCCGTCCGAGATTGACGGCTCCCGTGATGGTCAAGTGGTCCAGCTCGAGGATCTTCGGGATGCTGGCAATACGCTTCTGGAAGTCGCTGACCTTTTTGAAGTCGTTGCCGAGCTTGATCAAGGGCGCGGGGCCGAACCGGTCTTGGTGCATCACGAGCTGACCGTGCTGCAGACTGTAAAGGTCTGATTTGACAAGCATAAGGTCGGAGCACGTCTTGACAGGCAAGAAGCGTCTGCGGGGGACGTTGACACCGTGTGCGTTTTTGAAGTGGCGGATCGCCGCACCAACAGCGGTCTCAAGCTGGATGATGGAGACGTCGGACTCTCCTTTCTTGTCGGCCGGGATCGACTTGCTGTTCGGGATTATCTCCATCGCAAGCTCATTGTCTTCCACAACCCTTTTGATCGCTTTTAGGTTAAGCCAGATGTTGTTAGTGTTGAAGTACTTGAACTTTTTGATCGACTTGAATTCGTTCGTGTGCTCTTTTGGTACCTGAGCGATTTCAAGAAGACGAACGGAGCCTTCGTAGTCGATAATGGTACCACCCTTGACATCGGCCTTGGTTTTGTCGGTTAACTCCATTATGTACTCCGCGTCAGTCTGAACCATATGCTGTAGTATACGTAGATCCACCACTGCGCCCAGGTTGTCGGCATTGGAGAGAAAGACGATCTCAACCCCCCGGTCAATAAGTTTGTCTAGGATGCCGGAATTGTACAGAGATTCGAAAACGTCTCCATGTCCGGGTGGATACCAATCCGAGATCTGGGAGTTGTATGATTTAGGTGCTGGGAGAAGGGAGTCTTTGAGGATACGAGGGTAGCGAGACTGGTTGAAGGTCATGATGTCAATGTTGTGGCCCTCGTACTTCTTGATGATATTTTGGGTGTCTTCGTCGGTGTTAAACGAGTTCATCAACACGAAAGGTACGTTGACATTGTAGGTGCGATTGAGATATTCGATTTGGCGGACCGAAAGATCGAGGAAGGACATGCCATCGCGGACCTCAATGACAGACTTAGGGCCAACGCAACCCATCGAGGTACCGAGACCACCGTTGAGCTTGATGACAGCCAATTTGTTAAGGAAGTCAACCGAGTCGGAGTTGGCGAGGTCGTTGTAATCAACAACTTGTTCTGGGTGTGGGGGATTGATACGATCCCACGACAAAACATTGCCCTTGGCTTTGTCGTTGAGGTATCGGCGGAACAGGCCAAAGAAATTGTCCATCTCCGTCTCGAACCGCGCCTTTGTATCTTCGTCTGTGCATGTGTCCGCAAGAGCGTTCAAAGCGTTGCGCATCTGGCCGGCTGCGACGGATGTGGAGGTGTTTTCGAAAGCCTTTGAGTCGGCACGGGGCCTGATTAGCTGTGGGCTCTTCATATCGGCAGGAATTGCAGTGTCTGTGGCTTGCTCTGAGAATATAAATCGGTGGATAGTCAAGATGAGTTCTGGGATTTAAGGTGGCGCAAGCGATAGAATATGTGTGGTGAGTAAGGTAAGTTGTCGGTAAATGTGTGTTACAGTGTAGTAAAACTCAGCCCATGGGCGGTAGAAGTGTTAAGGGGAAGAGTCAAAGTATCAGGAAGGAGCGATAATTCACACAGCAACGTGAAAAACCACTTGTATCAGGCTCGTGACCCCCAAAGCTTGTACAGCCTCAAAGTTCACCGAGGGTCTTTTGCGTGGAGCATTCCAGTCCGCGCACTCTACTGCATAGAGAAAGCATGTCTCAACTTACCACGTGCGATTGTGACTTCCCATGGTGCTTTCTCGCGAAAGCCCCTTCGCCATCCCCGTTGCTCATGGCGGCCGGTTTTAGGTGGGCAGGCAGTGCGCTTGCCATTGTGGGGGAGGATTTGATGGTATCAGAAGATTTTGTCTGCAATTCCTTAGGCACAATTAGCATCAGCTTCCTCGATTAATCCCTTGGGCAGATTGAGGTAGCCCCAAGCAGAGCAACGGGGCGTCAATGGGTAGAGAGCAAGGGAACCGTAGCCTGGACGCAAGATCGTGAAGTTCGCCAGTGCTCACTGGTTCCTTCGATTGCAATCTGTAGCATTGACAGTGTATGACACAGCTTACCCCTTCAAGGCTTGATTGGGCTCCGCAGCGCTCGCAGAGCGATTGAAAAGGAGGGGAAGTTGTCACACTTACAGTATGTGAAACCCTTGAATCCAGGCGGGCAATCAACAACGCACAGTTTTCTATACGCACAAACGGAAGGGAAATTTGTATAACACAAAGAGTTGCTGATTGAGGAGGAACTTGGGCTTTTTATCAGCTTGAGAAACAAATTTATGATTCTCAGGGCAACCAGTTTTCGGTTGAGGCGCACTATGATCGTATTGGGAAAGGCACACCCGCAAAAGGAGTTGGGTTCGAGAACGTGCGCTTATCAAAGTCAATCAATCAATCAATCGATCAATCAATCCATTCTAGCAAGACTTGTTACCGTGATGCAAAATGGTCTATGGTACAGCCGAGGAACACGAGCTATGTCTACAAGAGGAATCCTCTCATCTCCACCACCCAAGTGTTGCTCGGCAGGATTCTTAAGCTGTCTCTCAAAGAGTCTACGAGGGCAAGGCCCAGAATGGCCAACCAGCTCACCACATGTCGTTCTCCCGACGAATTTCCAGATATCAATCGATCAATAACCTTAAAATGCTACAGTATCCACCGTAATTTTACTATTTTCAGCTGCCCCTTTACACCCACCGAACGATAAAACATGATAGACTCCCACGCCATCAACCCGATCTGGCCGTGGCTTTCCCGACGACTTCTTTGACTCGTGTCAGGGGTCTCTTGGGTCGGGGGTTTGGTTTCGCGCCTGCGCACACCTCGCTCGCAGATCTGGTGAGCCTCAACAGGTGCAGATCAGATAGGTAATGTACGTATAATTGCCAGGTGCCTTCAATTGTCACTACTCGCAAAGTTGCCACGAGGACTTGCTATCTTAACAACTGTCAACCAAGGAGTGTTTTACTGGTATTATCACACATCGGTAGGTTCACTCGAAAATCTTCTTTTGCAAGCATCAGTATGATGAGTATGTCAAAGTCTCGATTCCACTAGCAGTCTATTTTATGCTTTATACAAAATTCCTGTGCTCCCAAAATCAAAAGCATTACGCTACTTGTGGATTTGGTGTCGCACCAAGACCGTCTGTCTTTATGTCACCTGCAAGCTGTTCCATGCCCTCCTTACGACACCTGCAAGGTTTTGCAAGTTTGAAGATGTCCGTGCCTCCTGCCCCTGGCGCTCCTCCGCCGACTGCTCACCAAATCTCTGAAAACGTCCGTTCAGACGCCATCTGCCCTGTTCGGTACACCAATCGGCCCCAGTATCCCGCAGGATCTCATAAATATCTTCATCTGTTATGCCAGTATGACCTGCTCGAAATTGGAGATCCATTCCGGGCAGCGTAAAGGCTCCTTGACTCTGTAGCTCCTGAAACATAAGATGATCTTGCTGAATGTTCAGTATGACTTGTCTTGGGGCAAGGGCTGGCAGGTTTGCCCCGCCGTTCCTCAGGTCCTCATATTGAAAACGATCATCCAGGGCACCTCTACGCCGCCGGAGGGCGACGTACGCGCGAAGTCGGCCGAAACTTGGCCGCCCAGGTCCTCGAATGTACTCGAATCCGTCGTGCAATACTAGAGGGTCAAAGAGTCCTTCAGTATATACGTCATTGCCGCCGTTGCCCAGGTTCCGCTTTCGAAAAAGCTGCCGCCGGCACATGGGGCAAGTGTTTTGGTGTGCCTCGTCTTCGGATAGCCAGGAGAGCAAACATTCCTTATCGAAAACGTGTTTGCAGGGTAGAATAACCGGATCTGCACCGTATGTATTTCTACATACGACGCACTGCCGGTCAGCTTCATCGTCGCCTAATTCTGTTAGAGAAACCGTTGGCAGTGCAGCTACATATTGAGAGCCATGTACTATGACTAGTGAGCTGTCGACGATGGAAGCCCTAACGTCTTCTACTGGCGTGTCACTGCTGGCAAGGTCTGTCCTCCCAGCTTCCCGGGCAAGAGGGTCGGATGAAGTGGTGGGAGTCTGTTGCGGATGTTCCATGTACTCGTACTGGTTGAGTGGAAGCGATCGACTTCGGCTAAGGCGCCGATTGTTAGGTACTGGCGTGTTGTCTTGCAAACGCTGCGACCGCCGCAAGCGTTCTCCATAGTCGCCAAATTGACCTGGTCTCGCTTGCTCGTCATCTGTTCCTGCCATGTCGTTCACCGTCTCGTCTATCTTCTGACTGGGGTATCTCCGTGTTAATCTGTTTCTAAATTCTTGGCTCGTGTTGTTCGGAGTTGTGCCGATGGTCAGGAAAATACAGGTGAGATAGAGCACGAAGAGAACGGGAATTTGAGCAACTTCTTCTCTTTTGAGAAGCCCTTGGGAATCGACAATGGCTTTGTTGTGTGCCAAATGACAGCCACGCGCTATGTTGAACAATGAGGACTACAACAAAAGGTCGCTTTTGTTCTATTTGCTATGACTCTATTATGATGATTAGCTTTACAAGAACTAACACTAAGGCTCTTCGGACAAGGATGGTAGAACTCAGCATCTGCGATCGAGATGTCTACAAAGCACTCGAAAATCTTTTCTAATATCCAAGTGCAGCAATGCTGTGCAGTCAGTTACTTCTAAAGTCGAAGAGTTGCTCCCGGTTCTTGAATGGGATATAAGACCTATTTCAGACCGCAGGTCAATCCCCAAGCAGTGTAGTGTTTCTCAAATATGTAGTCCTTAAGGTTTCTTGTTGAAAACCCCAAATCACCACGTTAATATCTAGTCTTATTTCGTTTCTGGCAACCTCTGGGCACTTTAGTGTCCCCGGACTGTATAATACTTGCATTCTATTTGTTTACTCGCTGAGCGTCAGCGTCCCAAATCATAACGCTCTCATCCCTTCTTTATTCTCATCTGATGCCATTCCTCGATTCCGCGACGCAGCCACCTGCCCAAAATGGCATCAAAGTCTCCCCATTTACGATGCCATCCTTCCAGCATCCAATCGTTGTTGTCTGCTGTCCAATTTCCGCTGATATTTCGCAGTTCGTACGGTTCGGTGCTGCCACAGTAAACAAGCCACATTACGCGGATATCTGCGTCAAATTTAAGCACAAACGTCGAGGAATGACTACGGAGCGCTGCAAAAAGCGCCAGCTCTTCTTCCTTCGTCAGCAGCGTGGCTTGTGGGTTTTTCCTCGCTGGGAGCAAGTTCCGATTACAACGGTCGTATAGATGAACGTCCTTCTTTACGCCAAGTCGGAAATTCTTTTCGAACCACCGCCCCATGAATATTTCATCAAGTTCCTTTTGGCGACGCGCTTGTAACTCGTCGAGGGCGTTCTGGAATAGCTGGCGCTGAGCCTGCGGATCGGTGCGATTTCGACGAGATACTGGAATTCGGCGAGGTCGGTCGTTGATATTAACCTGCGAGGTACGCGAATAAAATATTGCTCGACTGTGCGCTACAATCTCCGGCCTGGGCTGGGGCTGAAGGCGTGGATGGATGACTAGGCCCTGAGGTCCTCCGGGCGGCAAGCTGCGCACCGGGTCAGCGATTTCAGGGCGCTCCTTGTTGTTGTCGTCCTCTACGAACAGGCGATGACGACAAATCGGACACGTGTTTTGGGCCGACTCAAACTCAGAAAGCCAATATTCGAGGCAGGTCCGGTCAAAATTATGAAGACAGCTTGGTATCTGGACAGCATCTTCAGTATCTGCTTCAAAGTCGATCCGGCAGATGGCGCACGCTCTGTCGTAGAAGCCATCTGGTATCGCTCCGGGAACGATGGTGGGAACTTCAGCCACGTATTCGGAGCCAAACATTGTGGCTAGCTTGTTGAACAAGACTTCACGGCAATGCGGACAGGTGTTCTGGTTGCGTTCATCCTCCGATAGCCACAGAAGAACACAGTCTTTATGGAAGCTATCCCCACAAGGCAAACGAAGTGCGTTTTTGGTATTGGCATCGTATTTTCCCTGACACAGGAGGCACTCTAGGCCAAGGGAGTTGTTTGAAAGCTCGCTTTGAGGGATCAAGGGAAGCTCGGCCACGAATTGTGAGCCGGCGAGGGTTCTGAGGTTTCGCTTGTTCTCGGCCATTCTTACTTCGGTTTGGGTTTGAATGTGTAGTGTTTGTCGCTTGGAGATGGATGAGAAAAGAAAAGAGTTTGAATGTGAGAGGTTGAAGCTGAATTCTAGGGACAGTCGCGCCCTGGCTGAAAAACCGGGACAACGAGCATGTGGAACAAAGTACGCATCATGAAAAGGGAGAATTCTCGAACAAAGGGCTTGTTCCGATCATGAGCCAGGAAAGCTTGGCAAGTCCACAATGAGCATCTTCATCCCTCGGATGCATGATCTCTTTTGTTCCCCACCTCGAATTATGGAACAGTGTGAAAGTCAGTATTGTAATAGGAGCCAGCGAGAGCGTCGCAGAGGGCATACCATGATGACTCGTTGATCACCATAGGTGCCAAATACTCCATCGTTCCTATCCTTCCCAAACAGGATGGATGGCTTTCCCTTATGTGGACTTAGAACGGGGTAGACTGATATAATATTAGTTAGGTACAGAACTCAAGAGGAGGTCGGTCAGAAAGGATCATTCGCTACAGAGCTCCAAGAATCGTATCTGTTTATGGTGAGTTTCAAAATATACGTCTTATCGAGAAAGTAATCTTGAGGAGTTTTAAAAAGGGAGCAGCTACCCGTACACCCCCCTGGCTTAAATGTACACCCCCCTTTGCTTACATGTACACCCCCTTCGGGAAACCTGAAATTTCCATTGCGCATCACTCAGTTACACACCAAATTTAGTAGGCAATTCAAGGGTTTACATATGATTCTGAGCAACCTCTCCACAGTAATTTTGCACTGTTTAAAGAGCTTCAATTTCGTGTTCAAAGAGCTTCAATATCGCTGTTTCAGCACCTCCTTCGCTACATATGAAACGCTGCAAACAGGCCTGCATCCGTTTGGATGGAAG
>JAABUY010006349.1_pt1 | contig 11585 bp, 12 predicted proteins | sample 5560271 | NCBI WGS metagenome assembly JAABUY01 (sample SAMN10711886, study PRJNA513374) | rock metagenome | isolation source: Antarctica rocks | place: Antarctica: Victoria Land, University Valley
CAGCTCGTACACGTCGGCGTCGTCGGGGCCGTCCGCGCCGGGCAGCAGCTCCGCGCACGCCAGCTGCAGCGGCATGTTGAAGCGGTGCTGCTGCACCTGCGCGCGCGCGCGGCGCCACGCGCGCTCAGGCCGGCGCGGAAATCATCGGGCGCGCTTCCGCCGGGCGGCAGCCCCGCGCGCGCCCGCGGCAGCGGCTGCCTGGGAGCGGCGCTGCCGCGCCTGCGCGCGCTTGGCGGAGCCGGGATTCCCGAGGCTGCCTGGGGGCGCGCCCCTGCAGACGTGCTTCGGACAGGACGGAGGCCCTGTCACCAGGAAGGGGACCCCGCGCGTCTCCCCGGCAGGGCCGGGCAGGGGGCGGGCACCTCGCTGGCGAACGCGCACTCGCCGCCGCGGAACAGGCGGAAGCCGCTGTCGCCCAGGGAGGCCACCTGCGGCGCGCCGGCCCCGGCTCAGCGCTGCAGCGCAGGGTCGATATAGGATCAGGCCCTAACTCTACCACTTCCCTCGGGCCTTAGGGTAGGGCCCTGGCCACCAGGCCGCGGCCCTCGCTGGCTGCGCACAAGCACGCGTCAGGCGCGCGCTGCCTGGCAGACGTGCTCCGCCCTCCTCAGGCCTGACAGCAGCGCCCCTGCACCATGCAGCGAGAGTGCTATGACGCGCCCGCGGGCCAGGGCAGTTTCTGCACGGCCGGCTGCAACGGGCAACAAACGAAGTGCCGCAGCACGTCGGGGTCAATAGCGGGCGGGGCACAGGGGCCCCGGCGCGCCTCGAGCACGCCGGCGGGGTGCAGCAGCGCCACGAGCGCGGTCGCGGAGCCCTGCACGCCGCGCGCGCCCAGGTGCGCCTGCGCGCCGCGCCCTCAGAGGTGGCTGCACCGGCGAGGACCAACAGCCTTGCATCGCACAGCCTGAAGGCATGCGCAGGGTCAGGTGGCGCTGTGACGAGGGGGGGCACTGGCCAGCGCCGCACGATCAGCGCCCAGCGGGGAGGCCAGCAGCGGGAGCATGCAGACCTCGTTCTCGCGCTCGTCGGACAGCGCCGACAGAGCGGAGGCCAGCGCAGCTTGGGTACGGAGACAGGTTGGGTCTGGGCGTGCTCGCGCCTGGGCAAGCACGCTGCGCGCGTCCAGGCGCTCCGCGTCACCCCGCTCCACCGCGCGCTTCGCGTCGCGCATGAGCTGGCCCCGGCGCCCACACGATCAGCCGGCGCGCGCTACACCACGAGCGCCGCCTAGCAGCTGCGCCGGTGTCCCGCGCAAGAGCGACCGGCCGTGCGCGACGCGCATGCAGGCACTGCAACACCTCTGAGCACCATCGGCCGGAGCGCCCGTGAGTAGGATCAGCACTTGTAGCGGGCATGAGGGCTGGCCGGCGGGAAGACCGTCCGCCATGCCGTGTTGAGTTTGCCTGCGCCGTGCTCAACGGTGTTGGCGTGCGCGACATGATTTGCACCCAGTGCGCTTGTTGCTGCGTCAGGCTCGCATTGGTCAGCAGGTGGGCTCATGGGCGAATTCAGCATTTTGCGTGAAGGGCGCCGCGGTCAACGAGTGGCGGCACTACCTCGAGAGCGCGGCGCCCTTCGCGCTGAAGCTGCTGAGTCCGCCACTGAGCCACCGGCGGACCAAAGCGAGCCTGACACGGCGACAAGCGCGGTGGGTGGAGTTCACGTTGCGCTGCGCCATCACCGCCGAGCATGGCGACGGAAAAATCAACGTGGCAAGGAGGACGGCCTGTCCCGCCGGCCAGAGCCCACGCATGGACGCTTTCAAGTGCACGGCGAGCAGGGTCCGCGCGATGCCACAGGGGCCGGCCTTGGGCTGGCGCGTCCGCGCCGTGGCGAGCTCGCGGCAGCGCGTGTGCTGCTACGGGGTGAGCGCTCGCCGCACCCGCCGGCTGTACTCGGCGGCGTCAACGCCGACCTCCGACCAGCTGCTCACGCCGTCCGAGACGCCGAGCGCGCCGCGGCCCGCGGCGCTCACAAAGTGCGCGTCCTGTGCCGCGCGAGCGCCAGAACGTGCAAAAGGCCCCGCTTTGGCTCTCAACCTGAGCGCAGGCTGCACGAAGCTGTGGACACTGTCGAGGACGGGGCGACACGCAACGCTCACAGCAAGGCGCGCCCCACGCATTGCAGGCGCTCGCCACAAAACGGTCGGCCCTCTAGCGAGCGATACTTGGAGCCTGGACACTCCGCTGCATCCGCTCGCGAGCACAGCAGTGAGGTGCGGCGGCGCGCAGGCTGCCTGCCGCCCGCACCTCGCCGCCGCGGTCGGCCTTGTCGGGGTGCGGGAGCCCGGCCGCGCCGGTCACAAGCCGCAGCTCCACCACGATGGGCGCAGCCGCAGGCTGTGCCGCAGGGCTCGCCGCCCCGCCGTCCTCGGCCCCGGCAGCCGCCCCGGCAGCCGCCGGCGCGGCCGCGTCGGGGCCCGCCCCGCCCCCGGCCTCGGGCGCGCCCGCCCGCTGGGCTCCCAGGGTCCCAGCGGCCTTCGCCAGGGCGGCCGGGTCCGCCGCGGCGCCGTCCTCCCGCGCAAGCTCTGGCGCCGGTGCCGCGCGGAGGACGGGCAGGCCGCCCGGCAGCCCGCCCTGCACGCCCTCTCGCTGCTGCTCCTGGCGCGGCGCGGCCGCGCTGGTGCCCCCGAGGGCCTCGGGGCCCGCGCCGGCCGGCTGACCCGCGCCGGCGGCGCCGCGCTCGGTGTCCCCGGGAACCGCTGCGGGCGCCCTGCCCGCAGCCTCTGCGGCCTGCGCCTCAGCGGCAGCCTCGGCCGCAGCTGCGACCTGCGCCTCGGCGGCTGCCTCCGTCGCGTCCCACAGCTCGGCGGCCACATCCGACACGCTCGGCAGCGCCGGCGCGGCCCCGCCGCCGCCCGCCGCCTCCGCGCCTGATCCAGGGCCGGGTCCAGGGTCTAGGGTTTCACCGCCCTCGCTGCCATTGGCCGCGCTGGGCAGCTCTGTGCCGAGCAGCTCGTCCGCCGCATCGGCCGAGGCGTCTGCTGGGGCGCCCGCACCGGCGCCGCCAGCCGGGCGCGTGTCTGACGGGGCGGCGCCGGGCTCTGCGCCCTGCGCGACCCGCTGGTCTTCAGGCGGCGCCGGCGGCGGCGGCGCCGCTGCCGCATCCTCCGCCGCCTGCAGCCGTGCGCGCAGCTCGGCCGCGCGCTGCTCGAGGCCCTGCACGCATGCGCCAGGGCTAGCTGCCTGCACGTGTCCTCTGAATGAAGCCTAACTGCCCTTGGTGGCGCGTGCAGTCATAGGTCATGCATGCAGAGCTGCGGCAGCCGGACAGCCGGACAACCCGAGCGAATACGGGACTGGCGGCAAGCACGGTGCGCGTGCGCTTGCAAGGTCTCCTGGCATATCAGGCGGCCGCGAGGCGGCACACCCTGTCACCTGCCATTTCCCTGCCACAAGGACACAAGCGCGCTGATCTCGAGCACTGTTTCTGGGCACATGAGGGGACTCGTCAGACGCATTGGGTGTCGAAACTTGAAGCAAGATATGTGCGAGGAGCGCGCTTCTGTGTGCATCCGGGCGCGCCGCGCCGCGCGGGCGGCACCTGGCCCAGGGCGGTGAGCTGCGCCGTCTGCGCCGCGATCGCGCGCAGCGCGCTCAGCCGCTCCAGGCGGTCGGCGCGGGCCGCCGCCGTCTCGCCCAGCGGCGCGGCGGCGAGGCCGGCCACCTGCTGGCCCCGCCGGCGGTTGGAAAATGTTGTGTGCAAGAGAGATGCATTGGGGATGCGGCGGCGAGCGCGTGTGGTTTCGCTGAGGCTGTAAGGCGGCCTGCGCTGGCACCAGCACTCGACGCAACCCCGAAAGCCCGTACGGATGGACACGAGCGTGATACATGTCTTACCTCGTGCAGGCCCACAGAGGCTGCCAAGTGCACGGCACGACCTGCTGCCATGCGGTGGGATAGATGGTAATGCATCCGAACGCGGGCGGGTAATGGCGTCAGAGGCGCCGGCGCGCCTGCGCACTGAGCTCCTCGGCCGTGCGCAGAGCCGGGGCGCCGCTCTCGGATGGGCGCAGCAGCTCCTGCGGCGCGCTGCCGGCCTCGGGCTGCGCCTCGGGGGCCGCCGGCGGCTCCGGCGCCTCAGCGGGCTCCCTGCGCCCCGCCCTGGCCGCTCAGCCGGCAGAAGGGCGCCTGGCTGTCGGGTAGCAGGCGTAGGGCTGTGACTGCATGTCGGAGAGCGGGAGCGCCTGCCCTGCTGAGTCTAGCACAGGAGAGCACACTCGCAGCACAGGGCAGCACCATGAAGGTCAAGGAGCACAGGGCAGGGCGCCTGCCGTGCTGAGTCCAGCACAGGAGAGCACATGGCAGCAGAGGGCCGCACCATGGAGGTCACGGAACACAGGGCAGATGAGCTGGCAGAGGCCGTGGCGGGAGCGCACGCTGCAGGCGGTGGCGCCGGGCTGTCAAGCGCCTGCTCCTGCGCCACGGCCTCCAGGTCCGAGGACAGCTGCTCGGCCACCCTGGCGGTATCCCGCTCGGCGCTGAGTGGCCGCTCCTCGTCCGCTGCCGGCGCTGGCGCCGGGCTGTCCAGCGCCTGCTCCTGTGCCACGGCCTCCAGGTCCGCGGCCAGCTGCTCGGCCACTCTGGCGGTCTCCTGCTCGGCGCTGAGCGGCCGCTCCTCGACCGCTGCCGGCGGCGGCGCCGGGCTTTCCAGCGCCTGCTCCTGCGCCACGGCCTCCAGGTCCGCGGCCAGCTGCTCGGCCACCCTGGCCGTCTCCCGCTCGGCGCTGGGCGGCCGCTCCTCAACCGCTGGCGGCGGTGGGTCCGGGCTGTCCAGCGCCTGCTCCTGCGCCACGGCCTCCAGGTCCGCGGACATCTGCTCGGCCACCCTGTCCGCCTCCCGCTCGGCGCTGGGCGGCCGCTCCTCGTCCGCTGGCGGCGGCGGCGCCGGTCTGTCCAGCGCCTGCTCCTGCACCACGGCCTCCAAGTCCGAGGACAGCTGCTCGGCCACACTGTCTGCCTCCCGCTCGGCGCTGAGCGGCCGCTCCTCGACCGCTGGCGGCGGCGGCGCCGGGCTGTCCAGCGCCTGGTCCTGCACCACGGCCTCCAGGTCCGCAGCCAGCTGCTCGGCCACCCTGGCCGTCTCCTGCTCGGCGCTGGGCGGCCGCTCCTCGTCCGCTGCCGGCGGTGGGTCCGCGCCGAGGCCGCACAGGTGCAGTGTCTAAGGGTTCGCTGGGTGAGGGGAGATGATGGGGTTTTGGCTCGCGTGTACTGCACGCACAATTCCTTTTGCCTACACCCTGCTGCTCACATGACTCTTATTGGGGGGGTACAGCAGGAGGCCAAGCACTGCACTGAGAAGGGAGCATCAGGTTGGTTCCAGCTCCGCGCCAAATAAGCCCTATCCACCCTGCGCGCCCAGGTGCACGTCGCGCCGGGCGCCGAGGAGGCCGTCGCGTACTGCGGCGGCCTGCGCGCCGTCCTGGCGGCCGCCGGCGTCCCGGTCAGCCTCGAGCTGCCTCGCGCGGCGCCCGCCGGCCGCCGCAGCCCCGAGCGCCCTAGCAGCGGACAGGCGCCGCGCGCGGCGCCAGCCGCCCTCGCCGCGCAGCTGCCAGACGCGGCTGCGGCGTCTGCGCCGGGCGCCGGCCCCGGAGCCGGCCCCGGAGGCTGCGCCGCACAGTCCGCTGCGCATGCGGCCCAGCCCGACCGCGGCGCTGCCCATGACCCCGAGCAGGCGGCCAGCAGCGCGGGCGGCAGCCTGGAGGGCGCCGCAGCACTCCGTGGGCAGCCTGCGGACGGCGGCCGCAGCGCGGCCCTCGCCGCGCGCTTCAGCGCCCCAGGCCCTGCACAGGGCGGGGGCCGCGGCGCGGAGCCGCCGGTGCGCATTGCCTGGGCGCACTACGGCCGCGTGGCGGCCGCGCTGCGCGCGCCCGGCCACGGCCTGCGCGACCTGCTGCCTCCAGCCGGCCTGGTGCCGCCGGCGACCCTCGCCGCGCTCAGGTATGCCGCGCTCGGGTCGCGTGTCAGCAGTGTCATCTGGAGAGGGCGCTGCTCGGGACACGTGGCCGTGCCGGCGCTTGGGCTCACATGCTCACATGCTCACATGCTGCCCGCCCACCTGGCCGAGCCCTGCGCACGCGCGCCGCACTACGGGGTCCGTAAGCGCCAGGGGCCCGCGAGGCGCCCGAGGAGGCTTTCACCCTACCCTTATGTGTCTTGCTCATGCCAGGCGGCCGCGCTGGCGCGAGGCGCCCGCGGAGATGCCCTAATACTCTTTCTTATGGGGCCCGTCCGCGCCAGCCACATGCTCGTTGGTTACAGCTTGCAATCAAGAAGCCGGTCCATGCATCACCGCTCATACAGACCACACGTCCCAGGCCTGCAAGCCATCCCCACCGCCAGTCATGGCATGCTGCCAGCTGTGCGCGCGCGCGCACAGGGCGCTTCTCATTTGTGTAGTGCTTGTTGTTGGCCTCACTCCGCATGCATGCACCCTGCAGCAGCTCAGACATGTCCACGCTGTGAAGGTTGCGGGCATGGATGTGCCTGAGCTGCTGCAGGGTGCATGCATGCGGAGTGAGGCCAACGACAAGCACTACACATATGAGAAGCGCCCTGTGCGCAGCGGTAATTTAATAATTAATCTTCAAATCTTGGGAGTCCTTGCGCTGGCGCGAGGCGCACGCGAAGGCCTCCTAACCCTGTCCTTATGAGGCCCGCCTGCGCCAGGGGGCCGCCCTGGCGTGAGGCGCCCGCGGAGGCGGCGGCGCGCCTGGCCGCGCTGCCCGCGCACCTGGCTGGCGCGCTGCTGCCGTTCCAGGCCGAGGGCGTGCGCTTCGGCCTGGCGCGCCGCGGGCGCCTGCTGCTCGCGGACGAGATGGGCGTCGGCAAGACCGTGCAGGCCATCGCGCTGCTCGCCTGCTACCAGGTGCGCGGCGCGCTGCGCGCCACCGCACCAGTCGCTGCAACCCGAACCTTTCGGCGCTTGCGCTGCGAGAGCGGCGCAGCCGCTTTGGTGGCGCCAGCTGACCCAGCGCCCGACGGGGGCGGGGAGCGCGGCGCTGGCGAGCGGGATGCCGACCGCGCGGCAGCCTGCGTGTCTGCGCTCGCGTGTGTATGTGTACAGGCGAAGCCTCCTCGTAACGCTCCGTCTCTCTTCCGCAGTCGCGTCCCTCACCCCGTCCTTCTCCCTGTCAATTTTAAAGCACTGCCACGGATGGCTCTGCGCCGCGGCCGGCAGGACGAGTGGCCCGCGCTGGTCGTCACGCCGGCCAGCCTGCGCCTGGCGTGGGCCGAGGAGCTGGCGCGCTGGCTGCCGCACCTGCGCCCTGCGCACGTGCACGTCGTCGAGGGCCGCGCCGACCGCCTGGCGGCCGGCCACGCCTCCCGCGTCGTCATCACGTCCTACGACATGCTCGCGCGCCTGTCCTGCGCCGCGTGCCGCGGCGGCGGCCGCGGCCGCGGCGCCTGCGCGGGCGGCGAGGTGCGGCACGGGGCTGCGCTCCCTCAGGAGCCGAGCGTTCCCGTGGGGCGCCTGAGCTCTTGGAGTCACAAATACTCACGAGGTTCTGCCATCCAGAGCTTCAGGGAGTGTACCTGCAAGGCTCTTTTCAAGCGCCACTGTCTGCCCAGACGGCCTGCGCGTTTGCTGCCATATGCGACCATGCATGCTCGTTTTCGGCTTTAACGCGATCAAAGCGCTGGGCGCAAGTGTCAGGCTTGCCAGCAGCATGGCTGCGGCTGTGCGGCGGCAGTGCATGGCGGGCGCGGGCTGGCGCGTGGTGGTCGTAGACGAGAGCCACGCGCTGCGCACGGTGGACCGCGCCGCGGGCGCGCCGACGACCGAGGCCGCGGTCGCTGCGGTGGCCGCCGCGCGGCGCGCGGTTCTGCTCTCCGGCACGCCGTCGCTGTCGCGGCCGTTCGACCTGTTCCGCCAGGCGCGCCGGCGCGCCCGCCGCGCCGCGGCGCCGCTGCCCGGCGACGCGGGTTCAGGCGCCCGGTCTGCAGCCCTGGCATGCGGGCAGGAGCGAAACAATGCGTCCTGCAGTCCGTGCCTTGACCTCAGCAGGGTGCTGATGTCGGCCGACCAAACTGCTCTGCCCTGCGCGCCGCGCCTTGCAACCACGCACCCCCACAGCCAGTTTATTGGCAAAAACACACGTCCCCGCCTAGCCCGGCCGTTGCTGAGCCTCAACGCTGTCCCGCCGCGCCAAGGCGACCTGAGAAGTTACTCGACTTCAATCATCCGGCCCTACATGCAGTGCCAGGCCAGCCAGGGTACAATTAGGTCTGGCGCGCCCTCCGCATGCCACCTGGCTGTGCAGGTGGAGGCGCTGCGGCCGGGCCTGCTGGGCTGATCAACCCCAATTAGGGTCAATAGGTCCGGCATGCCCCAACTGGGCAGCTGGCGCGCTGCAGGTGGAGGCGCTGCGGCCGGGCCTGCTGGGCGGGTCCCGGGAGGCATTCGCGGCGCGCTACTGCGCGCGCCGCCTGGTGCCCGTCAGCGGCGGCGACCCCGGCCGGCTGCGCTGGTTCAACGGCGGCCTCGCGCACGCGGCCGAGCTGCACGCACTGCTCAAGCAGGCGCGCGCGGCGGCGCCGTCTATATTGGGGTTAGGGTTAGGGTCGCCAGGGCATGCTGCATGGAAGCTAAGGGACATGTCTCAGGTGGGGCTGAGCTGTTGGCGGCTCACAGTCAGCTTCGCCATGCACAAGGTGCGAGGGGCAGCGCGTCATGTCAGCTGCATGCAATGCCATCATCAGGAATCCTGCATACGTGCTGCACTTTGGCCAGCGCTGATGTGCGACGCTCAGTGCTGTGAGCGCGACGCGCGTGACGACATGCGCGAGCAGGAGGACGACCCGGTGGTGTGCAACCCTGACCCTTCACGATAACCTGTCCCGCGCGCGCGCAGGAGGTCATGCTGCGGCGGCTCAAGGCGGAGGTGCTTGCGCAGCTGCCGCCGAAGCGGCGGCAGGTCGTGCGGCTGCCCGCGCCGGCGCCGGGCGACTGGCCGCCTTCAGGGCGCGACGGGGAGGAAGAGGAAGAAGAGGAGGGGACGGCCGGGGACGGCGCGAGCAGCACGTCGAGCGAGGAGGGCCCGTCCGCCGGTCGGCGGATGCGCCTCGCACACCCCGAGGGGGGTTTGAGCGGCGCCGGAGAGCGCTCGCCCACTGGGGGAGCGCGCGGCGGGGGCTGCGCTCGCGCGCGAGCAGCGCCCGCGCGCGGCCGCGCCGCGGCCGGGCGCGTCGGCGTGGGCGCAGGGTCAGGGTCGGGGCGCGAGGGCGACGCCGCAGCGCCGCCCGGCGCGGCCATGTCGGCCGCGCACCGCACGGGCGTCGCCAAGCTGCCCAATGTCGTGCGCTGGCTGGTCACCGCGCTGGGCGGCGGCGAGCCCGAGGAGGGCGCGGCTGGCGGCGCGGCCGGCGCCGCCGACGGCGCCGCCGCGGGCGACGGCGAGCGGCCCAAGTTCATCGTGTTTGCGCACCACCGCACGGTCATGGCCAGGCTGGCAGCCGCGCTGGACGGCGACGGCGGCAGCGGCCGGGGCTGGGCGGGCGTGCCGTTCGTGGCCATCGACGGCTCCACTGACGCCGTCGATCGACGGTGCGCTGCGCGGCGCCCCGGCGCCTCCTCAACAGAGCGCGCGCGCAGGACAGATGCGGGTCAGCGTGCATGTTGCGCGGCAGGCGTCGCGCTGCGGTGTGCGACCTCACCGCATGCCGGCCCCTGCACACGCATGCGCGCCGCATCTTCCGGGGCGGCACCACTGCCTCTATCTGCTGCCAAGCCTTTGACCCGGCGGCCGCGCGGCGCCAGGTCCGCCTGCGCGCGCTTCCGCGACGACCGGGCCGTGCGCGTCGCGCTGCTGTCGGTCACCGCGGCCGGCACGGGCCTGGACTTCAGCGCGGCCAGCGCGGTGGTCTTCGCGGAGCTGCCCGACGAGGTGGCGCTCGTGCGCCAGGCGCGCCCATGTCGCGCGCGCGTCACCGCTTCCACAGACCGCCTAACCCTAAACCTTAATTGCACGGCCCATCCGCGCGCCGACACGGGAAGCGCGTGACAGGCGGAGGACCGCGCGCACCGCCGCGGGCAGCGCCGCGCCGTCAACGTGTACTTCCTGATTGCGCGCGGCACGGCCGACGAGCGCCGCTGGCAGCTGCTCGACCGCAGCCTGGCGCGCGTCAGCGCGGTGCACGACGGCGTGGGCGGCGGCGGCGATGGCGGCGGCGGCGGCGATGCGGGCGGCATCGCCCTGGACGCCGTGTGCGAGGCCGGCGGCGAGGCGGACTGGGGCGCAGCCGTCGGCGGGCACCCTGAGACAGGCGCGAGGCTGGACCCAGGGGCAGGGCCCAGGCCAGCGGCGTCAGCCGCCGCCGATGAGGGACACGCGGTGCCCCGCCCGGAGCCGGCGCAGCAGCTGCTGTGCGGCGCGGCGCGCTCCGCTGCTGCGGCCGCTGCTCCGCCCGGCGCGCGGGCCGCTGGGGCCGCGCCTGGCCCAACCGCTCCTGCCGGTGCGGGGCCGCAGGCCCCGCCCGATGCCGACCTCAGCCAGCCGGGCTGCGAGCCCTTCGCGGGCGCTGTGGCGCAAGCGGCGGATGAGGACATGGGTGCAGAGGGCCAGATCGGCATCATAGACCTCTGTGAGGACGACGTGCCGGAGGCGAGCACCCCTGTCGCATCAGAAGCGGCGGCCGAGCCGCGGGCGCCAGGCGGCGCCGCGGCCGTGGCCGCGGCGGCTGCAGAGCCAGCTGAGGCGGCGGAGGGGGCTGCTGCCGGGGAGCTTCCAGACGCGGCAAGCGCGCCGGACGACGAGCGGCCCAAGGTGGGCGCCCGGGCACCCGACATGCGCACCAGGCCCTGCCTGAGGCCAGTTTACAGCTCCTGCAGGGTGGGCTCGAGGTGTGGCTGTCGCAGCGTTGACGACCACAGCAGAGAGGTCCGGCTGCGCGCCTGCTGGTCGCGCGCGCGCGCCGCGACAGCCGCAGCGCCGCACAGTCCGCTCGCGGCTCAGGCGGCGGCGCCGGTTTCAGCGCTGTCTCCTTTTACCTTCTCTCCCGCAGCCATGCAGGCGCCCCCTTTGAATGAAAGCCCTTTGTCAGACAGCTTAGACTGTTTACGGAGGGCGTGTGCGACGAGGGGAGCCAGGTGGTCTCGCATGAGACCCTAACACGTACCCTACCCTACCCTACCATTATACTGTCCAAAAGAAAGCCAGGGCGCTCCGCCGCCGCGCAGGTGTGGTTCGAGGTCAGCGCGCACACCGGGCGCGCGCACTTTCACGCCGCCGCGGACGGCAGCGCGCCCCTGGGGCTCAGCCTGCCGCTGGAACTGCTGCAGCTGGCCGCGCAGCCGCCGCTGCCGGCCGCGCTTGCGCAGCTGCTGGACGCGCTGGACGCGCGGTGCGCCAAGCGGGCCGAGGGTCTCCCGCGCTTGGGCGGCAGCAGCTCGCGCTCGCGCGCCTGCCCTGGCGCCCATGCGCAATGCACGGGCGCCGCCGCGCCCTGTGGGCTAGGCGCCCGATGCCAGGAGCCCGGTGAGCGCCGCACCGGGCGCGAGCGGCGCTGCCTCGCTGCCGATGAACAGAGGCTGATGGTCAGGGTTTCGTGTAGGGTCGCGACACCATGGGCGCTTCATGCAGT
>JAABUY010006350.1_pt1 | contig 11583 bp, 10 predicted proteins | sample 5560271 | NCBI WGS metagenome assembly JAABUY01 (sample SAMN10711886, study PRJNA513374) | rock metagenome | isolation source: Antarctica rocks | place: Antarctica: Victoria Land, University Valley
TGCGCGCCAGAGGCCGGCAGCGGCGTCTGCGGGCGCCAGCTCGCCGCCGCGCGGGCCCAGGCGCGGCCGGCCCCAGGCCGCGCGCGTGAAGTCCTGGTGCCAGCGCATGACGCGCACGTAGCGCGGCGGCGCGCCGCGCCACGGCGATGCGTCGTCCAGCAGGCGCAGCGCTGCCGGCGCGCCGGTCAGCAGCCGCCAGGCCAGGTGCACGCACCAGGGGTTGCCCTGCGCGCGCGCGGCGCGCAGCGTCCTTCCGACCAGCTCGGCAGGCGCGCGCGCAGAGCGCGTGCCTGGAAAGGAACCCAGCGCGCATGCACTGCAGCGCCGGGCCGGCGCAATGCCGCTACAAGGTGCAGAGGAGGGAGCGCGCCTCGGGTGACCCCAGCGCAGCAAACCACAGCTGCCAGTCCAGGCGCGGCTGATGCGGCGCCACCCAGGACGGCGCGCGCGCCGGGGCGCCAGGCTTGTACCTGCGCCGCGCCGCGCCCCGCCACTATGCCCCCCCGCTCAGGCTGGCGCATACAAACTGGCGATGCGAAGCGCTGTGGCGTGGCACCAGCGCCCTTGGGCGTCAGGCGTCAGCCGCCATGTGATGGTGCAATTTGGCACTAGCAGCGCCGTATCGGTAATCGTCATGCGGCTGCCTTCCGCTGGTTGGTTGCTGGCGGCAGTCAATGCTAGACTCTTAGGATGCTGCTAGCTTGTGGTGCGTGCGAGGTGAAAGTTCATCGCATGGCACTTGTCTTGGCAGCTGATGGGATGCGCGCGCTCACGGTAGGTAATTTTACCCTATACCTACCCTATATACCTGGCAGCGCACAGGCACCTGAACACGTACGAACGCCAGTCCTGCCCGTCGTCGCTGCCCTGGAAGTCTAGCTCCGGGCGCGCCACGCGCCAGCCCTCGCCGCCGTCGCCCACGCCCGTCATGCGCCTGAACAGGCCATACCTGCGGCCATGGCGCCCCGGCAGTCAGCCGCATGCGCGTGAGCGCATTGCACATTATGGCGCCTCGCCGGGGCACCTGCCGGACGCTTGTACATGGGTCATGCTGCCGCACGGCGCATGACGCAGCCTGCCCGGCCGGGCAGGCTGCGTCATGCGCCGTGTGGCAGCATGACCCATGTACAAGTGAGATGCTCAGGTGACACTCCTGCCATCCTTCCGACGGCAGCGCGCCCGGAGCTGATGCGGTAGCGCGCGACGCGCTGCTGCACCTCGCGCGCCAGCGGCAGCGCCAGGTACGCCGCGTCCGCGCCCGCGTCCAGCGCCAGCAGGTCGCGCGCGCCCACGCCGAACGTCAGCGCCGCGCCCGCGGCCGCCGCGAGCGCGCCCAGCGCGCGCCGCGGCGCCGGCGCGCCGCGCCTGCGGCCTGTGACAGGCGCAGCTGGACGTCAGGCTGCTTGCAGGGGTTGGCAGAGATGCACTGCAGGTGGGAGTTTTGCAGCCACTTTTGTGTTGGGACTCCCGATTCGCACTGTAGCAACACCAATGGCCCCTGCCCGCTCTTGCTGGAATTGAGAAGTCTGCCATGACTTCACAGGCTACCAATCATCAAATAGATAACAGAGACGGCTAGCATGGACGCTGGGGGTGAGAAGCATGCGCGAGGGAATCGCGCGCACGCATGCCAGCCTGGAGCGCGCCTGCGGCGCCTGCGGCGCTGGCGGCGCTTGCAGGCCGCGCCTCGGCTGCGCCTGGCCGCAGCGCCTGGGCAGCATCCAACGCGCATGCGCCCAGCAGCGCAGCGCCCCACAGCCCTGGCCACATCGACGCGCGCGTTCGCTGCAGCCATCAGGATGCGTCTGCGTCACAGCCTTTACATGGCAGATGCTCTGGAGCCAGCTGTTGCTGCTCTGCACATGCTCACCTGAGGCAGCGCCCAGCGCAAGGACATGCAGTACTCTTCTTCACCGCACCCTCGCTTGGCCCAGCACGCTCGGCACCCATAGGGGAAGCTACGCACTGGTTTGCAGGGCCAAAAATTTTATGAACTCACACACGCGCCGGCCACCCTCCGCGGCACCAGCGCGCAGAGTGGAGCGCCGGGCCACCTCTGCACCTGTGATCCAGGGCAGCCACGTCGCCAGCCAGGCCTGGAATTCGTCGGGCGTGGCCGCCAGCCGCAGCCGCCGCGCGTCGCCCTGCCCCTCGCCTGGCGCTGTCGTGAACTGCGCCACAGGCAGCATGATATCAGAGCCGGACAGTGTTCAGCATATGAGCGAAGGTAAGTCAAATACGCTCACGTGCAGGTCTCGCACCCCAAGCGCGCCCCTCGACCGCCACTGCACCCAGCACACATGCAAAGGGTGAGGAGTCGCACGACGCACGTCAGCTCAGGCGCACAGTGTCCTCTGCATAGCGCACACATAGCTGCCTGCAGCACGCCCTCACGAGCGCCTCACCCGCCCTGCCGCACCATGCGGCGGCTCGCGTAGGCCACCGGCGCCAGGCCCGCGGCGACGCCCAGCAGCCACACGCCGCGCCGCCGCGCCGGCAGCCGGCGGGCGGCAGCGCCCGCCGCCGCCCCACGCCCGCCGCCGGCCGCGCCCCCGCCGGCCGCGCCCGCCGCCGCGCCCGCCGGCCCGGCGGCGCGCACGGGCGCCTCGCCGGGCAGCAGCCAGGCCGCGGCGCGCGCTGGCAGGCAGCCGTCGTCCAGCAACGGCACGCACAGCGCAAGCGTGAGCAGATTGAAAAAGTTGTAGTTGCCCGTCGCGATGATGTTCACCTGCGCATGCGCCGTATGGCCGTCAGCATGTCGCAGGCCTACCCGCCTGCGGTGGGCTGCGAGCAGCGCGCGGGGGGGCAGGTCGTCGGGGCGCCCACAGCTGGTGGTGGGAAAGCATCAGTGCGCAAACGCTCTTATTGGAAGCGTTGTTAACCCCATATCTGTTTGGCCCGGCCGCCGCGCGTTGCCGGCGCGCCTGTAGGAAGGCCTGCAGCGCGGCGCCAACCACGCGCAGCGGGCGCCAGGGCGCAATTATCAGCGCGGTCGCCGGCAGCTCAATCACGAATGTCGCCGCGACCGTCAGCTTCAGCAGCGTGCCTGCTCGCCTGGCCGCGCTCAGACTCAAGGCTTGCCCGCGACAGGGCGCCCCACATGCATGGCGCACCGGCTGGGTGCATGACCGTGAAACCCTGCGCAGCCTGTGCTTCGAGGAATGGACGGACATGTGATCATGGTGACATGCACTGAAGCTCGCTCAGGGCAGGATTGCAGGGGATAATTGCGCCGCGCCGGCCGCGCGGGGTGCTGCCCACCTGGCAGCTGGTGGAAGTACCACGCGAGCGGCGTCGGCAGGCACTGCGTCGCGGCGTGGTAGTGGCACGCCGTCAGGTGCAGCCACGTCGGGCAGCGCGCCTGCGGCAGGCGCGTGCGACGTTGATCTGTGGCGCTCGCATGCGCGCAACAGGGTGCCCTGGCGCCCTGCTGCACTCTTGGCATGCACTGTGAGGCGCTGGGGAAACAGCAATGCGAAGGGGACAACTTGCACGTCTCATCATCAAGTGCGTGACCTGCTACCCATGGTACTGATGCACAGCGGAAGTGTCTCTGGCAGCTTGGCTTTGCATCGCTCTCTAGAAGCTCTGCAGGTCGCACACTCGTCAGTGCGGGCCGCCGGCTCGCGTCGCCGCGTGCCTGGATCTTGACGGCGCCCGAGCAGAACATGAGCTTGAACAGCACCCAGCGCTGCAGCCACACGGCCGCGCGCGCCGGCTCACGTGCAGCCCCCGCGCGCCCGCGCGGCGCCAGCCAGAGCGCCGCCCAGCCCACCTCCAGCAGCAGGATGTCCCTGCGTCCCTCACATCCAGCCTGCCCTGGCGCCGCCGGGTGCTGCAGGAGCAGAGCGGGCAGCGGCTGGGCCGCCGGCCCAGAGCCGGGAGTGCCCGGGCAAGTCGACGGTGCGCCGGCCGCCATGCGCAGCCAGGCATGCACCACTGGGGCATCCAGTGGAAGGTTGCGGGTACATCTGTCGCCAGCACGCGTCAGCCGAGGCAGGGACGGCCGTCACGGCACTGAGGCGTTAAACGTCACGGCTGGCTGCAAATGGCGGCGCGGCCCAAGGCAGCGCGGCCAGGCGCCAGCTGCGACGCCGCACCGCATTGCGGCGCCGCCGAGCTGCAGGGCGCCATGCAGGGGCGCTCCCAGGGCATGCGCGCCGAAGCAGGGCCGCCCGCGCGGCGCGGCGCTCGCGGCCGGGGGCGGGCGGCGCGCCACTGAAACGACAGGAACGCCTGGCCCACGTTGACCAGGCTGAGGTAGCACAGCCAGGCGGCCGCCAGCAGCGGCGCGCTCGCGCCGCCGGCCGCCGCGCCGGCCGCCGCCGCGCCGCCAGTCACTGCGACCAGGTCCAGGGCGGCGTCCACGTCGAGGCCGAGCGCGGCATGAAACCAGAGCAGGCTGGGGCGGCGCAGGAAGTTGGGCAGCGCGGCGGGGAACGGCGCGCTGCGCGCCAGGTGCACCGCCACGGGCTCCAGGCCGCCGCGGCCGTACAGGCCTGCGGCGGGCGGCGGGCGGCGCTGCCTGAGGCTGCCGGCGTGAACTGGAACAGTTGTCTGCGTTTGCACGCGCCTGCTGCACAGGTCAGCGGAGGGACGGGCAAGCTGGAAACTGCAAACAGCATTGTCCAAGCCGACATGGCCGGACAGGCCGTCCCTGCCACGTGGGATCCCGGTGCGCACTCCATCATGATGGAGTGCTGCATGCTGAGCACATGATCATGTGCTCAGCATACAGGAGTTGGCTGAACGACAACCTCTACTGTGTACTCAGCGCGCAGAGGTGTGCTACAGAAGATGTGTGCTGCACAATGCCATAGAGCTCAGCCCTCCGGGCCTGCAGGGGCTCTGCAGATTCTGCATGCCTGGAGGCAGCGCTTTGGCTGCACGCACCAGGCAGTTGGGCATAGAGGCTGGCAAACGCTATCGCGTACACCAGGCCCACGAGTCGCAGGTACAGCGCGGCAGTGGCGCGATACATGTCCGGCTTGCGCCGACAATCTGATTACAAGATGCGTCTCTGTATGCGCCCAGCACTCCTGCCACTTGCGCCAGGCCTGTGGTCTTGATGCATCGGGACCTGGGCACTGCCTGCGCAAGCTCTGCATTGCATTGCCTTGTGCGCAAGCGCGGCACAGGGCTGCGGCACGGGATGGCAGGAACCCTCAGGAATTGGGCTCGTACACAGTTGTGGCTTCCCGTGCTCTCGTCACTGACGGTCATGAATCCAAGCTCGCTGAGCAGAGGGGGACAACGAGGGGCAGCATACTGGTGCAGACTGCCAGCATGTACCAGAGTGGGCTTACTCTGACTCACTCTTGCCCATGGATGGACGTATGTGAGGCGGGGCCGGCCAACGCCAATGCCACCGGCGTCCCCTGCTGTGCACTCGTCACAGGTGCAAACCCTGCTGTGCGCCCGTCACAGGTGCAAACCAGGCCGCGTGTACGGCTAGCACGAGCCGTTGATAGTTAGGTCCCAATGCAGGTGCGCGGTGCAGTTGCGCGATGGCTAGCTCCTAGTAACTACACTTCTGCTGCAACCTAGATTCGGCAGTGTTTCGTCTGCCTCGTTTGTGTGAGCCGGCGTGCATGGTCTCCATGTGCGACAGCGCCTATCGTGTGTCGGCCTTGTGCCCTGCTCCGGTGCTCACCGTTGCCAGTCCACCTCTGTACATATGCAGCCAAAGCAGCGTATGCGGGGCGTAGTCGAGCAGCACCCGGCAGCCTGGTGGCCCGAGCGTTACAATCTTGTGCTATTGTTGCGGTTGATCACGCACCTCATGCTCCTGTCAACTGTACGTGGCCAAGTCTGGCTTAGCAGGATTGGGCAGCTGCCTCAAGGACATGAGCACAGCTGATTAAGCAGCCGCTTGCCCTGCACAGGCGCGCCGTGCAAGGACGCGGGCCCGTCACAACACCGGTGCCCCGGCGCTGGGCGCTGCCCAGACGACATGGCGGCGAGCACCGTGCACGCGCAGCCCTGGCAGGATGCCGCGTGCCTGCCCGCCACGCCGCGGCGCAGCCTGATCGCGGACGCGCCTGTGATGCGCCGCGCGCTGACGACCGGTGCTTCGGCAGCACCCGTTGCTGACCAGGTGCACAGTCCACTGAGCAGTGCCGACCTGCCAGCGAGCTGGACTCGCAGCCCACCTTGCCGGCCGGCAGTCCCTTGGCATTTCACCCGGACACCTGCACACGCTGAGCCAATCTTCCCTCTACCACCCCAAGCACGGCGTGTGGCACGGGGCAGCCAGATGGCGAGCCGCAGTGAAGGCTTTTCAGTGCGTTCCGACTATCAAAGTTGTTCGCTCGCCTGCGCCACAAGTGTGACACTGCTGACCACACCTGTCTCCGCGCACAGGCGAGCAGCCCCGCGTGCAGCCGGCCGGTCACGCCGGAGCGCCAGCGCCTGCCGCGGCCCGCCGCGCCGCCGCGCCTGCGCCGCCGCTCGCCGCCGCCGCCCTTCTGCTGCCCCGCGCCGCTGCGCGCCCTGGCCGCCCTGCTCGCCGACTGGCCCGCCGGCGCGGACGCGCACGCCTCGGCCGCTTCGCCGCCGCCGCCCGGGGGGGCCGCGTGCGCGGCGCAGCGGCCTGGGGCATGGCGGGCGGCCGCCGAGGAGCCTGCGCACGAGGACGAGCAGGCGCCCGACACCGCCTGGGCCGCCGGCGAGGCCGCCGGCGCGGCGCCCGCGCGGGACGCGAGGGCCGGCCGTGGCGCCGGGCCCGACGGCGCGGCCTGGACGCCGTACGGCGGCGCGGCCTTTGCGCCGCCCTGCCCAGCCTGCCCCACATGCGTCCAGGCCCTGCCGCGCCGCGCCGCCACGGGCGGCGCGCGGGGTCCGGCAGCCCCTGGAGGCGCGGCGCACGGGCTGCTGCGCGCTGCGAGCGCGCCGGCGGCGGTGGCCGCGCGTCTGCTGGGCATCATGCCCGGCTGTGGCCGGTGCGCACAGGGTCCATTGCCACGCGCCACCACGCTTGCAGGCCGTCTGCATTCCGCGACGGCTGCTGGGTGGTGCATACGCAGTGCGGTGCATGTAGTTAGTCTGCGGTACCATGTGTAACAGTTACTCGTGGCGCTAGCCCACCCGACGCCTGGGTGGCAGGAACCGCTTACAGGATGGGTCCATGGTTGCCAGACTAATACCGGCGGTACTTTAAGGCAGAGGAGCAGGCACGCTGCCTGCTGTGGCACATCCTCAGATGGCTGTTTGCACAGACCTGCTGCTGACCTCGGCTCTCATTAGCACGCGCCAAGTGTCTCACACTGTCTGCAGGAGCCGCCCCGGAGACCCCGCACACGCGGCCTTCGCAGAGGCCGCCAAGCGCCAGCGCATGGAATACCACACGACGTAGCACCGCGGCAGAGGCCGCGCCGGGGCGCACGGCGCGACTCAGCACCCTGCCCATGACTGCCGCACGTAGAGCCCAGGACGGGCCGCTGCCCAGAGGTGTGAGCAAGATGTGGTGCTGGCTCGGGTGCATGCATGCGGCATCTGTCCGAGCTGCACCTTTCCTCGCAGAGCGCGTAGGACAGACGCCGTAGTGTAGCATGTGCATATGCACGCGCGGCCGTGCTGGCGGCATGCCAGCGCAGAATTATTTGCTCCACAGCGCCCGTGTCGCTGGAGCGGAGGCATGGGGCCGAGCCGGCTTGGGACATGCTGCGTATGGGCCAGAGCTCATGTCTTGGCAGCCCGGGACGCCTGTCGCAGAGTGGTAGTGGGTGCAGGGGGCCGGGGCAGCCGCGCAGCTGGGCCTTTTGCGTGGCTCAGTAGCATGCGAAAGGGGGCAGGACTGAGGAGGGGGGGGGGCGGCTCAAGCAAGATGCAGTGATTTTAAAGGAAGTCCTAGCAGGCAGGCCCCTACAGCAGGGCCACCAGGTGGGATTGCACGGTGGTGGGAGCCGTCTGCAGCAGCTGCAGCATGCTCAAATCAAGGGTTTGGGAGGGTGCTTGGTCACGTGTGCGCCTGCACTGCGGTGGCTCGCGCACATGCCATTCTCGTCCAGCGCGCGCGCTTGTGCTGCCAAGCGCAACAGCTGCGCCGCCGCAAAGGCCGATAACCTGCCCCCGCGTTATGCTGCGGCGCGGAGGTCATGGGTCGGTCACTCTGTTGCAATAAATGCGACTTAGCCCCTTTGCAGGCAGTCGCAAAGTTGGTCATGCTGCTTTTGCGGCCAGGAAATCCCGGCATGCCACCGCTTTGCATGCCTTGCGGATGGTGCCATGCCTGGAGCCTCCCCCATTTTTTCGCCCACGAGCAGCCCGGATGTCTGATGATGGGCTGTAGTTGGTGACGTGAGCAGAATGGGTCGCAGGCGCCCCAGCCTGCACTGGTGCACGCTAGGTCGCCAGGCGGCCAGCATTTCATGCAGTGCTGGGCTGGGCCTGGGTTGCCGGGCGTCTCAGTGTCACCCGCTGTATGTGCATGCTGCGGGCACAGGCTTTAACTGCAAGACGCATGTTGCACAGCGCTCTGTGTGTTGCCCTGACCTTCAGAGGAAGCTGTGAGGTAGAGGAAGTTATGCGTGACTCTTTCATGTGTGCCAAGGTGCTTTAGGACTGCATGGTGCTGCATGCGCCACTAGGAGGGCAGGCAGCCGGCGCGCCTGGGCGCGGGCCGTACCAGGTATCACCATATTTTTCAGGCGATACTGAGCTAGTGCACACATGACCGCATGCCGGTGGTACTTTGTTGACTGCACATGGCGCTTTTCTTTCCAGACGGCGAGGCCGTGGGCAGTTCTGCAAGACAATTGTGTAATTTAAATTCAAAACCCTATACCCTAGGAAGAAGTCGAAAAAAAAACTGTTTTCCAAAAAAAAATCCAAAAAATTAACTGCCTCGCAAGCGGGCCTGCCCCCCGCATCGCATGAGCAATGGTGTTCTGAAATCGTGTATTAGTAGCATAAAGCGGCTAACCCATATTCAAGCGCAGGTCGTCGAGCAGTGCAAAGCTGCCCTAAGCTTCCCCGCACGTGAAAGGCTCCTTGGCGCGCGACTCCCAGAAAGCCTCACAGTGCGTCTGGCGGACCGAGCTCAGACAATGGTCCGCGGCCCGCCCTGTTGTCCCATGAAGCGCTCCTGCGGAGCTGGGTCAGGCGTATACAAGCTAGTTGAACAAAAGCGGTGCTCTTCAGGAGTTGCCAAGCAGAGCATTGGAACAATGGTGTGCTTATGAGTGCTTCCCCCCAATTTGCGGTACAACCTGAGCTGTAGATTACCCAGCCCCATCCTGCTGCTGCTGCTGCAGGAGCAGCAGCCGGCGGTGCGGAGCGAGGAGGTGGCGTGGGCCGGGCGGTTCCCGATCGTGCGCGGCGGGGTCGCCACGTTCACGCTGCAGCCGCGCGCGCCTTTCATGATAAGCGTGCGCGCCGACGCGCCGCTGGCGGCCACAGGCGCGCCCGTGCTGCACCTGTCGCTGTCAGCTCGTGCGCAGGGTGTCAGCGCGCGTTCAACAGCTCGCTGGCAGCCGTGCCATTGGTGCTCCTTGCTCTGCACCAAGGTTGTGCGCATCGAGTGTCCCTGTCGCTGCCTGTCACTGCAACGCAAGCACTGCCGTCGTGCTGCTAGGACTTGCTGAGGACCCCGGGATTGCGCTGACCGGCGTACGACTCAGCCTCGGTACACCCCATAGCAAGGGCAGGCGCAAGCCACCGCGCCAAGAGCGCCTGGGCAGCAAGCGATTGGGAGAGCTCAAACGTGCGCAGGCGCAAGCCCAAGCGCGCTGGTGGCGGCGGCGGGCGGCGCGGACTGGATTGGCGTGCGCGTGGGCCTGCGCGGCGCGGACCTGCTGCTGAGCCGCGGCGGCGCCACGGAGGTGCTGTGCCGGCAGGGCGCGAAAGCGGGTGCGGCCCTGCTGGCGCGCGCCAGAGGCCTCACGCTGGCCTTACGCCGGACGTGCCCCGCGGGTGTCTGACGCGCGCGGGCGGGGCAGCGGAGCACCACTGCGGGTGGCTTGCAGGCGGGGCACAGCGGGTGACGCCTGGGCGTCTGCAGCGACTGGGGCGCGCCTGCACGCCGTCACCCGCGTGTCACAGGGAACGAGGAGTGCGCCAGGGTGCATGACAGCCATGCGGGTGAGGGGCGCTCCCGGCCGCACGCGCGGTGGGGCGAGAGGCGTCGCGGCGAGCGCGCGCGGGCGGGGCGCGCAGGGTATGAGGAGGGCCGCCGCCTGTCGTTCTGGGTGAGCTTCGACCCGGACGCGCAGACCGTCAAGTACGGCAAGGGCCACCACATGGAGGCGCGCCCCTGTGCGAGGAGTAGTGAGTAAAGTACAGCTGGTTGTTGCAAGCGGGGACGCCTGCGCTTGTCAGCGAGTGGCTCCTGCCCAGCTGTGAGACGCTTGCGCCCTGTGCCACGGTGCCTGCTGGTGAGGGCTCTGTCGGCATGACCCGTGCTTGCTCCTGTCTGGCGGCGGCGTCTGGAGTGGGCCATGCCATGCTCAGCGCAACATAGTCGTTGCCTTTGGCGTCACAATCTTGCGTGCGCCTGGCGATCGTACATATGCTGTGCCCGCCACGAACCGTCCGCCCTCGCTAGGAGTGCGCGCTTGCAGAGCCCATGTGTCTCCACACGGCACACCATTTCTGTGCTTTGAGGGGCCTTGCTGTCTCGTGACCGATGGTTGTGCGCTTGCAGGAGAGCACCCTGCTCCAGCACACCTTCACGTGCGGCAGTGCGCCCCGCCGCACCCAGCCTGTAGCGCCCATGCCGTCCCGCTCCTCGTGCGCTGCGTTCAGACGCCACGCCGCAGGCCAGGGCGCGGCTGCCATGGTCCGCAAGCATGCACCGCTGCTGCGGGGGTGGGGCGTCGCCCGTGACTGCGCGTGCCTCCTTCCTGCAATGGCCACCCTGCAAGGGTTGCCGCCGCGTGAGGCAAGCATGCCACGCATGCACTGCGCCGCCCTCGCTGGACGCGGCGCGCGGGGCCGCGCCGGAGGCGCGCCCGGGACGCCGACGGCGCCCGACGCGCCGCGCGCAGCGGCGTGCACGCTGAGCGTGCGGCGCGAGATGGACGCGCTGTTCGGGCCGGAGCCCAAGCTGGTGGCGCTGCACGGCGCGCCCGGGCCGGTGGCGGAGCGTTGCGCGTTCCAGGCCAAGCTGGGCGAGCTCGTGGGCGACACGGTGCGCCCCTGGCGGGGTGGGGGAGCACAGCCGGTCTCTGTCACCCGCCTGAGCAGGGCGCCGAGCCCTCGCTGCCAGCACCGCCCCCGTTTCGGATGGTGGCTCAGCGGTGCCCCTCCGCACCCGCCGCCCTGCAGGCGCTGCTCCAGGTCCGGCAGCGGAGCAGTGGGTGCAAGCCGGGCGCAACCGAGCGCTTGGGCAGCGTGTGCGCGGCAGTGCTTGTGCCCCGAGCCAACAGAGGCGCTTCAGCACCTGCTGTGCGGTCTGGCAAATGAAGTGCCAGGCCAGTACGCTCACAGCACGCTCAGGCATGTCTGACAGCTGCGGCGGCGCCTGAGCGGCGCTGCGCGTGCCGCAGTCGGCGACCGTGTGCTTCGACCGGCTGCCGCTGATCGCCAACCTGCCGCCGCTGGTGCTGGACTGCAGCCGCCTGACGCTGCTGGACCTGGGCCGGC
>JAABUY010006353.1_pt1 | contig 11580 bp, 9 predicted proteins | sample 5560271 | NCBI WGS metagenome assembly JAABUY01 (sample SAMN10711886, study PRJNA513374) | rock metagenome | isolation source: Antarctica rocks | place: Antarctica: Victoria Land, University Valley
CGCGGAGGTCGGCGATCAGCGAGCACAGCATGTAGGCCTGGTTGCGCGACAGGTTGGTGCGCAGGCAGACGTGCTTGACCATCTCCCGCACCGCCTGCTTGGCGGCGTCGTCCAGGTCCTCGTCGAGACCGATCGACATCAGGTGCGTGGGCGTCTCCGCGAAGGGGAAATCCAGCTTGAAATCCCTGCGCACCGTGAGGCGGAACGTGCCGGACAGGCCGGTCTCAAGTGCTGTGATGCACACCTCGCCGTCGCCCTGCACGCCGTGGCCGTCGCCCGCCATGAATAGTGCGCCCTCGTTGAACACCGGCAGGTAGAGCGTCGTGCCGGGCTTCAGCTCCTTGTTGTCCATGTTGCCGCCGAATGCGCGCGGCACCGCCGAGCCGCAGCGGCCCCACGCCTTGGGCGGCGCCACGCCGATGATGCCGAAGAATGGGTCGAGCGGCAGCTCGGTGCCCCAGGGCAGCGTGCAGACGTTGCGGGCGCGGTCGATGGGCGGGTGGATGGTCTCGTAGTCGGTGAACTCGTCTGGCAGCGTGCCCAGCAGCGGCAGAATGGCCACGAAGCCCCAGTCCATCGTCGGCGCCGCGTCCAGGATGTCGACCTGCAGCGTGTCGCCGGGCTGCGCGCCCCGCACGTGGACCGGCCCGGTGATGAAATGCGGGCCAGGGCCGGCCGGCAAGGCTTTCAGCGCCGCAAGATAGTCGGCCGGAACGCGCGACAGCTCGGGCAGGGTCGCCATGCCGCCGGCTGGGAACGAGTACAGCTTGACGGTGTCGCCGGAGTCGATTTCGAGCACCGGCGGGCTGGTCGCGTCCAGGTATCCAAGGACCATGTTGTCCGGCGTTGCGGGAATTTCGTGGTGCTGCGCCATGGCCCTGTCCTTGCTGCCAGTTGGATCGAGAGGCGGCGGCTGATGGCGCCGCGGTGCGTGTCCGCCCCGACGCCCTCCGCCGTGATCGTGCCGGGTCGGGATCACGAATAAGCCACGAACAAGCAAGGACCGGACCATGTGCGTTGACGCTGGCTGCGGAGGCGCCTGCCGCGTCTCTGTCGGCGTCCCATGCCGCGCCGCAGCCGCCAACGCGATCAAGCATTGGCGGACCCCGGCGCCGGCACCTCGCCGCGCCAGTTGTGCTGCTCCTTGAAGCCCAGCACCTCTCGCGCCTTCCGGTTGCTCAACGGTGCCTCGTCGCCGATCAAGTCCCGCGCCACCGGGGTATTCGGGCACCATTGGGCCAGGAACGCCGCCGTGGGCTGGTCGGCCGTGATGGTGTCGTTGACGGCATTGAACACCTGGAAGCCAAGCCCGTCCTTCTGCAGGCACAGGTGGACGATCTGCGCGAGGTCGCGGGCGTCGATGTAGCTCCATGCGTTGCGCTTGCGCGATGGCGGGTCCGCGACGAAGCCCGGGAACTGCCCGTATTCGTGGGGTTCGATGACGTTGCCGATGCGCAAGGCATAGATGTCGGCCCTGAAGCGGGCCGCGAAGGCACGCGCCGTCCTCTCGTTCACCACCTTGGACAGGCCGTAGCTGTCCATGGGGTCCACGTCGTAGTCCTCCTCCAGCGGGAAGCGGTGGAAGTCCTTGTCGCCCTCCGCGAAGCAGACCCCGTAGGTCGTCTCGCTTGAGGCGATCACGACCTTGCGGATGCCGAGCTTCATCGCGGCCTCGATGACGTTGTAGGTGCCCATCACGTTGACCCGGAACGTCTCGTTGTCGGGATTGATGAGGATGCGCGGAACGGCGGCGAAGTGCACGACGGCATCGACCGGGCCGGCAGCTTTGCCCGCCGCTAAACCCGTGCGGTCAAAATGCGACGTCATCGCATTGAAGACTTGGCCGCTCTCGGTGATGTCGCCGATCAGGGTCGCGATCCCCGGATGCGCAAAGGGCTGCAGGTCAAAATTCAGGAGCTGGTAGCCCTGGCCAAGCAACCAGGGGAGCGCATGCCGTCCGGCTTTTCCGGCCCCCCCGGTGAACAGTACTCTCATTGGCATTGCTGGCCTCCCCACACGTGCCGCACTCATAGAGCAAGCGCCATGGATGTCACTCTTGCAAGCCACTGTTCGGGTCGATGTTGGGCGTCCCGCCGCTGGCTGGAAAACGGCTGGACGTGCCGGCAGCGAACGGTGTCCACGGCTTGTCCCGCCGAGAGGCAGCCGGCATGGGTATTGCTTGCAGGCAAGCTGCACATCCAGTGCAACGCTATTGGGTATCGGGCACGCTGGCTGGTTGGAGGTTTGGCAAGTTGGCACTGTTCCGTATCGCGGCAAAACGCCTGCTCGGTGCCATACCTGGCCTGCTCGGCGTGGTGATCGTATACTTCGAAGCGTCCGCCACCGTCACCAGGTTCTACCTGGCCAACTCGGCGATCTCTAGTCAGTGGGCGACGTTCGGCGGCGGCGTGCTGGCCTTTCGACGGCGACCTCCGCCCGGCGAACACGGCGCTGCTGGCCATCGACATGCAGGCGGATTTCTGCGGCCTGGGCGGCTACGTGGACCGTATGGGCTATGACCTCTCGCTCACCCGCGGGCCGATCGAGCCGATCCGCGGCGGCGCGCGGCGCCTGGGGCGGCGCAGTGCTGCACACGCGCGAGGGCCATCGGCCGGACCTCGCCGACCTGCCCGAGAACAAGCGCTGGCGCTCGCGCCGCATCGGCGACGCAGGGCCGTGCGGCCGTATCCTGGTTCGCGCCGAGCCGGGCTGGGAGATCATCCCGGAGCTGGCGCCGCTGCCGGGCGAGCCGGTCGTCGACAAGCCCGGCAAGGGTGCCTTCTGTGCGACGGACCTTGAGTTGATCCTGCGAACACGGAACGTCCGCAACCTGGTGCTCACGGGAATTACGACCGGCGTGTTCGGCGCCGCTGCCCCGAGCGTGGCCCTGCTCGCGGCCATTGCATGACGTCATTGAGCATGACGCCATCAGCGATGGCGGAGGCGGCGCTCGCCGCGGACCGGGCCTATGCGGACCCGGCGCTGTGGATCGCGCGGCTGCCTGCCACGGCGGTGCTGGAGCGCGCCCGTGCGCTGACGGCGGAGGGGCCGCAGGGCCGCGCGCTGTGGGGCGTGCCGTTCGCGGTCAAGGACAACCTGGACGTGGCCGGCCTGCCCACGACCGCTGGTTGCCCCGGCTACGCCTGCAGTCCGACCACGACGGCGCCCGCCGTGCAGCGCCTGCTGGATGCCGGCGCCGTGCTGCTCGGCAAGACGAACCTCGACCAGTTCGCCACCGGCCTCGTGGGCGTGCGCAGCCCGTATGGGACGCCGCGCAACACGTTCGACGCCGGGCGCGTGCCGGGCGGGTCGTCGTCCGGCTCCGCCGTCGCGGTCGCGGCGGGCATTGCCCGGTTTGCGCTGGGCACGGACACCGCCGGGTCGGGGCGTGTGCCGGCGGCGTTCGGCAACGTGGTCGGCCTCAAGCCAACCATCGGCAGCGTGTCCGCCCGCGGCCTGGTGCCGGCCTGCCGGTCGCTCGACACGGTTTCGGTGTTCGCCGCCACGGTGGACGAGGCGCTCGCGGTCGCGCGGGTGATCGCTGTCTACGACGCGGCCGATCCGTATTCGCGGGCGGCCCCCTACGATCACCTGCGCCGCGGCGCGCTGCCGGACGCTGTCCGGATTGCGGTCGGGGGCGACCTTTCGGCCTGCGACCCGGCGGTGGCCGCACTGGTGGGCGATGTCGCGAGCTCGCTGGGCGCCGAGACGGTCGACATTGCTCCATTCCTGGAGGTCGCCCGCCTGCTGTATGACGGCCCCTGGGTCGCGGAGCGCACGGCCGCGCTGCGCGAGGTGGTCGAGCGCCGGCCGGACATCCTGCATCCCGTCACGCGGGCGATCCTGGAGAGCGGGCTTGGACGGCGCACGGTGGACGCCTTCGACGGATTCCACCGGCTGGCGGAGGTGCGCAGGCTGGCGGCCTGCCTGTTCGAGCGCTACGACGCGCTGCTGCTGCCCACGGCGCCGTTCTGTCCGACGCTGGCCGAGGTCGCGGCGGACCCGTTCGGCCCGAACAGCCGCCTCGGCGCCTACACCAACTTCGTCAACCTGTGCGACCTGGCCGCCATCGCCGTGCCGGCCGGCATGACGCCGGACGGCCTGCCTGCGGGCGTCACCCTGATCGGCCCAGCATGGTCCGAGGGCCGGCTCGCCGCGATCGCCGACCGGGTGCATCGGGCGGCGGGCGGCACGGTGGGCGCCACCAGCCAACCCCTGCTGCCGCCAGCCGCTCCGAGGCCAGAGGGGTCCGATGAGACCGCGCTGTTCTGCATTGGGGCGCACATGGCCGGGCTGCCGTTGAACCGCCAGCTCACCGACCTCGGCGGCCGTTTCCTCCGCACGGCTGTCACCCTGCCGGCCTACCGCCTGCACGCATTGGGGGACCGCCCAGGCTTGGTGCGCGGCGGCGATGGCCGCGTCGCCGGCGAGGTCTGGGCGCTGCCGACGGCCCAGATCGGCGCGCTGCTAGCCTGCGTGCCCACGCCGCTCGGATTCGGTGCGGTCCTGCTCGAAGATGGCCCATGCCTCGGTTTCCTCGCCGAAGCCGCCGGCGTTGCGGATGCGCCGGACATCACCGCGCACGGCGGTTGGCGGGCCTACCTCGCCGTCAGGCCGCAACCGCGAGCGGCGCTGGAACCAGGGGGCTGCTGACATCGAAACGGCGGCCGGTCCGCAACGCGAACGCGGGCACGATCATCTCTGAGGCCACCACTTTCACGCCGCTGTTGTCCGCCAGCTCGAACCGCCCGTTCAGCACTTCAAGCACGGAGACGTCCGCCTCGCGCCCGACCTGCAACGAGCCGATGCTGTCCTCCATCCGCAGCATCCGGGCGGGGTTGCTGGTCACGGTGGCCAAAATCTCCGGCAGGGTCATGCCGAGGGCCAGGAGCTTCGTCATGGCATTGGTGAGGTTGAAGGGCGCGACGCCGAAGAACGGGTTCGCCACGCGGTTCTCGGCCGCGGTCGCGTCCGGCACGCGCACATTGTAGCCATGCATGTCGGCGCCCAGCGTGTGCGGACGGATGCCTGCCGCCAGCACCTTTCGCGCCATGTCGAAGGAGAAGTGCGAGCCGTGGCCCACGTCCACGGTCACTCCGCGCTCCAGCGCCGCCCACACCACCGGATGGACCTCACCCGTCTCGGCGGAGATGAAGCCGCCGGGATGGCGGGTGAACGGGTGCGCCAGCACGTCGCCGGGGTCCATCAACGGCACGAGCTCGCGGACCACCTCGTCCGGGTCGATGGTGACGCCGTCCTGCATCGGCCAAAGCTGGCCCAGGTGGATATACAGCGGCAGCCCGGCGCCGCGGGCGATCTGCTTGCCGATCTTGATCACCTCCAGGCCCCAGCGCGACGCGCCGCCAATCTCCGCATGCGCCTTCACGCCGCGCACGATGTCGGCGTTGTCGCGCGCGGCCCGGACCGTGTGCTCCACGTTGAGCTGTCCGGGGCCATAAAGCTCGGGATACAGGTGCCCCTCCAGCCCGCCGACCAGGTAGGCCGAGATGAAGCACAGCACCCGCGTCTGCGCCGGGGCCGCGATGAAGTTGCGGAAGCCGGGGATGGTCATGCAGCTCGGCCCGCCCTGGTCCACCACGGTGGTGACGCCGGACTGCACGCCCACCATGTCGGCGTTCAGGCCGAACTTGCCCGTCACGTGCTGGTAGACGTGGCCGTGGGTGTCGATCATGCCGGCCGTCACGACCTTGCCGGACACGTCGATCACCTCGCGGGCGGCGTCGGCGGGCAGGGTTGGCTCGATGGCGGCGATGCGGCCGGCCGCGATGCCGACATCGGCGGTCCCGTCGCGCCCGGTCGCGGGATCGATCACCCGGCCGCCACGCAGCACGATATCCAGACTTGCAGCCATGCTCGCCTCCGTGAGTTGACGCCCTCGACCGTCAGTATGCTAACGAGTTGCCCGTGGTGCAAGAATTGCGTGCGCTTGATCGGGCAGCAGGAGTTCACGAGATGGATGGATCCATGGCGGGCAACGGCCCAGGAAACGGCCCAGGAAACGGCCTAGGCAGCGGTGTCGGGCAATCGGTGCTCCGCCGCGAGGACGACCGCTATCTGCGCGGCAAGGGCGAGTTCATCGCCGACATCCGGCTTGCGGGCATGCGCGACCTCGCCTTTGTCCGCAGCCCGCTCGCCCATGCGCGCATCCTGTCGGTGCGCAAGCCGCCGGGGCGTGAGGCGCAGGTGTTCACCATCGACGACCTGGACGGCGTGCTGCCGATCGTCGCCAACTCCAGCCTGCCGGGCTTCAAGCCCTCCGCGCAGCCGGTGCTGGCACAGGGCAAGGTGCGGCATGTCGGCGAGGCGGTCGCCGTCTGCGTGGCCGCGACCAGGGCGGCGGCGGAGGACCTCGCCGCCCAGGTGGACATCGAGTACGAAGAACTGCCGTCCGTCACCGACATGCTGGCCGCGCGCCGGCCCGGCAGCCCGCTGGTCCACGAGGCCTGGGGCGACAACGTGTTCCTGGAAACCCGCGTCGACACCGGCTTCGACGCAATCCGCGACACCGCCCCCGTCGTGGTCCGGCGCAGCCTGCGCACGGCCCGGCAGTGCATGTCGCCCATGGAGGGCCGCGGCGTTGCCGCCACTTGGGACCGCCGCATGGAGCAGCTTGTGCTGCACACCTCCACTCAGATGCCGCATATCATCCGCACCGGCCTGGCGGGCTGCCTCGGCCTGCCGGAGGAGCAGGTGCGCGTGGTGGCGCCGGATGTCGGGGGCGGGTTCGGCTACAAGGGCATCCTGCTGCCGGAGGAGGTCTGCGCCGCCTATTTAGCGCGACGGCTCGGCGTGCCGCTGCGCTGGATCGAGGACCGGCGCGAGCAACTGGCCGGCAACGCCAACTGCCGGGAGCATCACTACGAGATCACCGCCTACGCCGAGGCGGACGGCACGCTGCTCGGCCTGGAGGCCGAGGCGACGGTCGACGCTGGGGCCTACTCGATCTACCCGTTCTCCGCCTGCCTGGAGGCGGCGCAGGTTGCCAGCATCCTGCCGGGGCCGTACCGCTTCGGGGCCTACCGCTGCACCACCTGGTCGGCCGCGACCAACAAGCCCGGCATCCTGCCCTACCGCGGCGTCGCCCGCGCCGGCGTGTGCTACGCGATGGAATCCGTGCTGGACGGCGTCGCGCACGCCGTCGGGATCGAACCGTACGAAGTGCGGCTGCGCAACCTCGTGCCGCCCGAGGCGATGCCGTTCGACAACATCACCAACAAGCATTTTGATAGTGGCGACTACCCGGAATGCCTGCGCCGGGCGGTGGCGGCCATCGACGTGGCGGCGGTACGGCGGCGGCAGGCCGGGGAGCACGGCGCGGTCCGCACCGGGGTCGGCGTCGCGATCTTCTGCGAGCAGGCGGCGCACGGCACCTCGGTCTACCACGGCTGGGGCATCCCCATGGTGCCGGGCTTCGAGCAGGCGGTGGCGCGGCTCACGCCGGATGGCGGGCTGGAGCTGCGCGTCGGCATCCAGTCGCACGGGCAGGGGCTGGAGACCACCCTGGCGCAGGTCGCGCACGAGGTGCTTGGCATCCCGATAGAGCGCATCCGCGTGGTGCATGGCGACACGGCGCTGACGCCCTACTCCACCGGCACCTGGGGGTCCCGCTGCATGGTCATGGCCGGCGGCGCGGTCGCCACGGCCTGCCGGGAGCTGGGCGAGCGCATCGTCCAGATCGGCGCGCACCTGCTCCAGCGCGACCCGGCCGACGCGCAGGTGTCCGGGGGCAGCGTCGTGGCCGGGCAGACGAGCGTCGGCATCGCCGAGGTCGCGCGCACCTGGTACTTGCGCCCGCAGGACCTGCCGCCGGGCGTGGCGGGCGGCGGCCTCGAAGTGACCAGCGGCTACCGCGCCACGCGCGACACCGGCACCTTCAGCTACGCCGCCCACGCCGTCGTCGTGTCGGTCGACACCGAGATGGGCGAGGTCAAGATTCTCGACTACGCGGTCTGCGAGGATGGCGGCGTATTGGTGAACCCGATGATCGTGGACGGGCAGGTGGTTGGCGGCGTGGCCCAGGGCATCGGCACGGCGCTGTACGAGGAGATGCCGTTCGACGACGCCGGCCAGCCTTTGGCGACGACGCTCGCCGACTACGTGCTGCCGGGCGCGACCGAGGTCCCGGTGCTGCGGATCGACCACATGGAGACGCCCTCGCCCTACACCAGCTTCGGGCAGAAGGGCATCGGCGAGGGCGGCGCGATCGGTCCGCCCGCCGCCATCGCCAATGCGGTGAACGACGCGCTGCGCCCGTTCGGCGCCGCGGTGCATCAGTTGCCGATCACGCCGCGCCGCGTGCTGCAAGCCTTGCTGGACGCGCGGGCGCCGGCATGAAGGCAGCCGCTTTCGAGTATTATCGGGCCGCCTCGCTGGCGGACGCTGTGCAGGTGCTGGCCGGAACGGAGGAGGTGCGGGTGCTGGCGGGCGGGCAGTCGCTCGGGCCGATGCTGAACCTTCGCCTTGCGTCGCCGTCCCGGCTGGTGTCCGTCGGCCGGCTCGTGGAGCTGTGCGCCGTGGAGGACGCTGCCGACGCGGTGACGCTCGGTGCCTGCGTCACCCACGCCGCCATCGCCGAGGGCCGCACGCCGGACGTTGCGGACCGGACCGGGCGGGGCATCCTGGCGCGCGTGGCGCAGGGCATCGCCTACCAGGCGGTCCGCAACCGCGGCACGGTGGGCGGCAGCCTGTGCCACGCCGACCCGGCGGCCGATTGGCTGTGCACGCTGACGGCGCTGGGCGCTGCGGTGGTGACGGAGGGGCCCCGGACCTCTCAAAACGAACTGGGCCGCCGCATGGTGGCGCTGCGCCAGTTCGTGACCGGCGCGTTCCGCACTGCGCTGCTGCCGGGCGAGATGGTGCAGGCCGTGCGCGTCCCGCGGCCCGGCGCCGGTGCCGGCTGGGGCTACGTGAAGGCCTGCCGCAAGCCCGGCGAGTTCGCGCACGCCATGGCGGCGGTGCTGGAGGACCCGGCGCACGGAACGCGCCGGGCGGTGATCGGCGCGGTGGGCGGCGCGCCGTTGGTGCTGGAGGGCGAGGACGTGGAGCAAGCGGCGGAACAGGCTCTGGCGGCGAGCGGCCTGGACGCGATCGGCCGTCATATGCAGGTGGTGATCCTGCGGCGGGCCATGGACATGGCAGGCGGAGCACAAGCATGACGGCGTTCCAACTGCGGGTGAACGGCGCAGACTTGCAGGCGGAGGCCGAGCCACGCACCCATTTGGCCGACTTCCTGCGCGAGAGCCTGTTGCTCACCGGCACGCACCTGGGCTGCGAGCACGGGGTTTGCGGCGCGTGCACGGTCCTGCTGGACGGGGAGCCAGCGCGTGCCTGCATCACCTACGCCGCCGACTGCGCCGGGCGCGAGGTGCGCAGCATCGAAGGGCTGGAGCACGACGAGGTGACGGCATCGCTGCGCCTGGCGTTCTCGGCCGAGCACGCGCTGCAATGCGGCTACTGCACGCCGGGCATGCTGGTGACGGCGCGCGACATCGTGCTGCGGCTGCCCGGCGCCGACGACGGCCGGGTGCGGCTTGAGCTGGCGGGCAACCTGTGCCGCTGCACCGGCTACAACGGCATCGTGCGGGCGATCCGGCGGGTGCTGGACGCGCGGCAGGGGGCGGAGCCGCGTGCGCTTCTGCCGGTGGCGCGGGGGCGGTTCAGCGTGCCGGGCACCGCAACTCCGGTGCCCGCGGCGCTGCCGGCCCAGGCCCAGGCCCAATCGGACCCTAACTGGCCAGACCCCAACAGAATCGTGCAGGCGCTGCCGTTCGGCCTGCCCGCGGACCAGGTCTGGGCCGCCGTGCAGGACCCGGCGCTCATCGCAAGCTGCGTGCCCGGCGCGACAATCACCGCGGCCGAGGGCGACCGGATCATCGGCAAGCTGCTGGTGGCGCTCGGGCCGATCAAGGGGGCGTTCGCCGGGCAGGCGCGGGTGAGTTACGACATGCAGGCCCGCACTGGATCGATCGAGGGCCAGGGACGCGACCCAGCGAGCGGGACCCTGCTCAGTGCGACCGCCAACTTTGCCGTGCTGGCGGACGGCGAGCAGGCGAGCACGCTGCGGCTCGACATCGGCTACTCGCTGCGGGGGCCGCTGGCGCAGTTCGGCCGCGGCCCGGTGGTGCAGGTGTTCGCCGCCGAGATTGCGGCCGAGGTCGGCCGCGCGCTGGAGGCGAGGCTGCGCGGGGCGCCGCCGCCGGCGCCCAAGCGGCTGCGCGCCGGTGCATTGATGCTGCGGGTGTTTTGGCGAAGCGTGCGGCGCCTGGTATTCCGCCGGGATGCCCCCTGAGACCGCAACCGTCCCGACCGTCCGGGCTTCCTGATCCGCCGCCTGCACCAGATCCATGTGGCGCTGTTCGCCGAGGAGTGCGGCCTGCAGAACGTGACGCCGGTGCAGTACAGTATTTTAACCGTCGTGGCGGCGCAGCCGGGGCTGGACCAGGCGGCGCTGGGCTACGAGGTGGGGGTGGACCGCGCCACCTTGGCGGACGTGCTCGGGCGGCTGGAGGCGCGTGGCCTGTTGCGGCGGGCGCAGGGCCGCAGGGACCGCCGGCTCAAGCATGTGACGCTCACGGCGGAGGGGCGCACGTTGCTCGCCAGCATGGGCGCGGCCGTGCAGCGGGCGCACGACCGCACGGTGGACGCCTTGCCGCCCGCGCAACGCGCCGCGTTCCTGAGCGCATTGCTGAAGCTGGTCGACGCCGGCAACGAGTTTGGCCGCGCCAAGCTTCGCCTGGGCTAGATTTGAACCCATACGCGCCCGTCCTGCACCCGCACGGCATAGACGCGGAGGTTCGGACACTCGGGTCCGCGCAGCTTGCGCCCGGTCGGGATGTGGAACTGCCCCATGTGGCGGGGACAATCGACCACGTCGCCCTGCACGCCGCCCTCGCTGAGCCACGCCGCATGGTGGGGACAGACGGCGGCCGTCGCGTGGACCATGCCCGCAATGTCATAGAGCAGGACGGCGGCGCCAGCCACTTCGACTTCGAGCAGCAAGGTTTTGGCCAGCGCCTCGCGCGATGCGGCGTCGGTCCAGGGGGGCGCTTGCTCGTCCATGATCCGTTTTCCTGCACGGGCCTGATCAAGCGCCGGGCATACTGCTTTCCAGGCCGGCAGTCATCAGCATACGAACGGTCTGCGGACGGGCGTTCGGCTTGGCACATCGCTTGCAATGCTTCGTGCTCCGTCCACAGGGAGCCGGCTTCGCACCGGAAGCAGCATGAGCCAGAGCAAGACCGTGCCGACCCGACGCGCCCTGCTCCGCGCCGCAGCCTTCGCCGCCGCCGTGACGGGCACGGGCATGGGCACGGGCACGGGCAGCCGGAAGGCAGTGGCCGCCACGCTTGGGGAGATCAAGCAGCGCGGGCATCTGGTGGTCGCGACCGAGGATGACTTCCGCCCGTTCGAGTTCGTGAAGGACGGCAAGCCGACGGGCTACGACAGTGACCTGCTGGACCTGCTGCGCAAGTCGTCCGCCATGGACATCCGGCAGGAGATGATCCCCTGGACCGGCCTGCTGCCCGGCGTGGCCAGCGGCAAATACGACGCTGCGGTGAC
>JAABUY010006356.1_pt1 | contig 11576 bp, 15 predicted proteins | sample 5560271 | NCBI WGS metagenome assembly JAABUY01 (sample SAMN10711886, study PRJNA513374) | rock metagenome | isolation source: Antarctica rocks | place: Antarctica: Victoria Land, University Valley
TCCACTCCTCGTTCATCGGGCGCGCCAAGCAGAAGAACAAGGGCCGCATCAGCCGCTACCTGGCCAACAAGTGCTCCATCGCGTCGCGGTGCGCGCGCGCGGCGCCGCCCCAGGGTCAGGGTATGGTGGGGCGCCGCCCCGGCCACTGCGTCGCTGGACGCCGCCTGCGGCCCCGTTCCGAGCCAGCTGGGACCCATGCCACCCCAAGCAAAGTACAGAAAAGGTCGTGTCGTGCTTTTCACGGGCGTGCGCAGGCGCCCGCTGACGCCGCTGCCTTGCCGGTGCGCCCCCCGCCTCGGCGGTCCTGCCAATTTTTGTGGCTGGGTGCTCTTGTGCAAGGCCGCACGTCGCCGCTCAGCCGGCGTGCGCATGCTTGGACAGCTGCGCAGCTGTCTGCCTGCAGCATCATGGCGTCACGGTTCCGTGTGTGAGCATATCAGATCAAGGTTGGGGTCAAGGGTGGTCAAGGCGCACCGTGCCCGCCCGCGCGCCTGAACTCGACCATACACCCCATGCAAACCCTGAGAGTGGCACGCCAGGAGGACTGCTTGCTGGCCGCGGCGACCGCGTGCTCGGCAAGTGCATGACGGAGCAGGCAGAGGAGCGGCTGCGCTGCTATGCCGCAAACCCCCGCCTAACCCTTGACGATCCGCGCGCCAGGATCGACTGCTTCCAGGACGTGGCGACAGCGGTGTTCGGCGAGCGCATGAAGGAGCAGGTGGAGGAGCGGCTGCGCTTCTACGACGACGGCGTGGCGCCCACCAAGAATGTGACCGCCATGCAGGCGCGCCCCCGCGCGCGTGCCGGGGCCCCGTTCCTTGTGAGGGCTTTTGCTCATCAGCGGCGGCGCGCCTGCCATGGTGCGGCGCCCGTGCAGGCGCGCGGGGTGTGGTCTGTGCACGAGTGTTCGTCCGTGAGTGCACCCCGTGTTCTGTGCTTGAACAGAGTGGCGCAGGCAGACAGGCAGGGTCCGCACCATCAGAGTCCTTAATTTGACACGCATCTGGTGTAGCATGCGCGCTGGGCCGACGATCACACACCAGGCGAGCGCAGGGCAGGCAGGGGCGGCGCCGCGTACCAGGCGGGCTGTGCGGCAGCAGCCTGACAGGGGCTCGCACCATCGCGCATGCATTGGCCCTACAGTGCTGAGCGGGTTCCCAATGGGTAGAGGTCGCGCGCACAACCTCATCATCTCCTACCCTAACATCTCCTACCGTGACCCCTTCTGAGCAGGTTCCCCAGGCACCAGTTCAAGCGTTCGAGCTGCGCAGGAGGCGATGCTGGCGGTCGCCAAGGGCGAGCTGCAGGAGGCCGCGGGCATCACGCCCGCGGACGTGGCCGAGAAGAAGGCCAAGCGGGCGAAGAAGCGCGCCGCCGCGGAGGCCGCGGACGGCGTACCAGGTCCGGGCCGGCGCCGCCTGCGTTGTAAATTAGGTTGTGCGGCCGCCAGTGGTCTTGCGCCGGTTTGTGCTTGCTGGCACCGATGTTGAGGCTGAAGTGCTCAAGTGCTCTGTTGGCGCGACCTGCGGACGTGCGCGGCAGGCGGCGAGAACGGGGCAGCGGCGGCGGCGGAGGAGCCCGCCAGGAAGACGAAGAAGAAGAAGCTGGAGAACGGGGCGGCGGCGGACGCTGCCGCCGCAGACGGGAAGGCGAAGAAGAAAAAGAAAAAGGCGCCGGCCGAGTGACGCGGCCGCGCTGGGCGCGCGCCATTGCGAGTGGTCTGCATTCTGTGTGTCGGGGAGTGGGCGTTGGGCATCGGTTGTTTCAGTGTGTCGCGGCATGTCATGCCTTCCGCTTGTTGTCGAGAAAGACTATCACGTGGTCATGTTTGTGTCCCAGTGCATAATCTGCATGCAGCACAGATGTTACAACACGGGTCGTGCCACGTCAATTCTGAAACACACTTGTTTATGGACGAGGTTTTACGGGCCAGCACCCGAAAGACACACAATTCCTTTGCATGCATACTTTTCTATTTCAAAGTGTCTAGCGGGCCCCCACGGCCTGATCCGCCTCGGCTTCGTCCTCGACGTACTTGGCCTGGAAGAGCAGCTGCACGGGCGGCACCAGCGCCGGCAGCATGGGCAGATCTGTGACGAGGCACACACGCGTCACAGGCTATGGTGGTAATGGGCATGCACACAGGAACAAGGCATGTCAGGCACATCGCGCAGCATGGCTGAAATGGTCACAGCCGGTTGACATGGAAAGTGCGTCAGCATGGTGCCCCTGCACCACTCCCCTGAGAGGTGCAATGCCTTAGGTACGGAGGCATTGCTCAGCACCACATCCACAGTCAGTTCCCACCCAAGAGATGGACCAGCACTTACAAGCATGCGAGCACTGGCACAGGTGCAGGAGCTGTGTTGGCACCCGTCACGGACCACAGAGCACACGCGCTCAGACAGCCCAAGGTTGAATTCATAAATCAAAGGTTGCTGCGCGCGCGCGCGCCCAGGGCATGTGGCCGCGGGCGCACCGGCCAGGTTGACGGAGAGCAGGTCGAACGCGATGCACGTGGACGCGGTGAACGACGCGCCGATGGCCGGGATCTTTGGGTAGCGCTGGCTGAAGTGCGTGAGGATGGTGCGGAACGCGCGCGCGCGCACGCCGATCTCCACCGCCTCGCCCGTCATGCTGTGCCGCTTGGCCAGCGCCACCTCGCGCCAGTCCGCGCCGGGCGCCGGGTCCTCAAAGGTGGCCTCGTGGATGAGCAGCGTCGCGTCCGCGGCCGCCTCGGCCTGCCGCCGCGGCGCATGACGCGCATGAAAAGCTGGATGCTGCACTTACAGGTGGCTGTGTCTACCTCTTGGCTGCTGTTACTTGAGCGGGACAAAGTCCTGCCGCTTCCGCCTCGAGCGCTGGCCTGCTGCTGGGACATTCGCAACCGGGCGCCATCGCATCCGCAGCCACCCCTGCTATAGCCAGCGGCAAGCGCGCTGCTCTGCTCTGCTCCGCTGCCAGCGCCCACTGTGCATGCTTGAAAAGGAGGTGAGCACAGGCCAGCAGGTGGGACTCAGGCTGGCTGTAGTAATTCTAGGCCTCGCGCGCGTCCCTGGGCGCTGGCGCGCGCGCGCGCCGCACCAGCGCGTCGCAGGGCCGCGTGTCGCCGCTGAACGCGAGCTTCCAGCCGGCGCGGCCAACGAGCACGACGCCGAACGCGTGCGCGCAGTGCACCACGCGCACGCTCGTCAGCGACGCCAGGTTGGCGGCCGCCAGCGCCGCGCTGACCGCCGCGCCGCCGCACCCGGCGTCTGCCGCGCCCGCCTCGGTGGACGCGCAGTCGACGAACGTGAAGGGGAGCGGCTCCAGCGCGGCCTGCGCGGCGAGCACGGGCCGCAGCGGGCGCGGGCCGATGACGAGCAGCGGCGGCGCGCCGGCGCCCAGCACGCGGCCGCGCGCCGCCAGCACCCTGCGCGCCATGCAGGAGACAATTGCAGCCGGCACCCTGCTCGGAATTTATAAGAAAAGGAAAGTTGTGGCGACCGCCCGGCACATGGCCGCGCGCCGCCAGCATCCTACACGCCCAGGCATGGCGCAAGGGACACGCATCCCGTGAAGTGTCTGCATTATACAGTCCCTGCAGGCTCCCTGGCACTGCGCGCCAGCCGCGGCCGGCGTCGCTGCCTGCTCGAGCGCGCGTGCACAGAACAAGCGGCAGATTTCCACATGTCTTAACAGACCCGCAAGGCCATGCGCAGCATGTGATGGAGGATGAGGGTTTTGGACCAAAACATCACAGCCGCTCCGTAGGGCCCCGGGTGGGACGCCCATGCGGGGGGGCGCGCCGTGCGAGGCCGGCGTGGTGGTCGGCGTGGATGTGGCTGATCCAGATCAGGCGCAGGCCGGCCAGCACGCCATCGGCGCCCTCGGCGCCATACCGCCGCACGAGCTGCCCGTACGTGCCCTCGCCGCAGTCCAGCAGCAGCCCGCCCGCGCCGAAGCGGTGCAGGTACAGGCCGGTCACGTTGCGGTACTTGCTCGGGATGCTCGCGCCCGTGCCCAGGAACACCACCTCCAGCTCCTCCCGGCCCGCGCGCGCCACGCACTCCGGCACCGCCGCGCCGCCGCTGCCTAACCCTAACCCTAACCCTGAACCTGGCAAAGCCCCTTCCGCCGGCGCGTCTGCGGCTGCGTCCGCCTCGAGCGCGCCCGCGCGCGGCTCGGGCCGGCCGGGGCCGCAGCCCGTCGCGGGCCCTATCCTGCCCGCCAGCGCATCAGCTGCCGCGGCCGCCTCGGGCGCGCTGGCGCGCAGCTCGGCCTGCGCGGCGGCGACATCCAGCACGGGCGGCACCTCGCTCGTGTCGACGCCGGCGCGCGTGGCCGGGCGCAGCAGGAACTTGAGCAGGTTGCGGCCGGGCACGGCCGCGGGCGGCAGCGCGGCCGGGTCCGCGCCCGCGCCCGCCAGGCGGTGCAGCGGGAAGAAGCCGGGCGTCAGCGCGTTCAGCTGGGCCTGCGCGGCATAGGGTTAGATCATAGGGCCGCGCTCCGCGCCGGACGCTCAGCATAGGTTTAGGGTTGTAGGGCCGAGTATTGCGCCGGGCGCTTAGAGTGCGCGTCGGCTGCTCGTTGACAGACCCGGGCGGCCATCCGGCCTTCAGGGCCGGCGCCCACTGACCAAGCAGGCAAGCAGACTGTGGGAGGACATCTACGGGGGCTTGGAGTTGCCCCTGGACACCATTTGAGAGGCGAGACGGAGCCCTTACGCTGCCAGGGGCCGAGCCGGCCCCAGGTTGATGTCAGGCCTGCAGCAGTGCGCATGACGGAGCACGGCGTGCGTCACTGTGACTGCCTGGCTGCCGCTACTGCCGCAATGCCGTGCTCCTGAGACGCGCGCGCGTCTCGACGCGACTGACAGCGGCGGGCCCCCACCAGGGCGGTCTGGCGTCAAAATATATGCTTGGATGCCCCAGCCGCAGACAGCACGCAGGGGGCGCGCCTGCAGCAGCGCCGACGACAGCATGACCGCTTGGCCGCCGCCGCCGCCAGCCGCGGCCACAATGTGCTTTGTGGCGGGGCTGAAGCGGGCCATCCAGGAGCGGTACTCTGGCAGTGCCACCACCTGCGCACGCGGGATAGGGTAGGGAACACACAGCAGGCGCGGATCGGCACGCGCGCGCCTGACAGCGCCCAGCAGCGCCGGGAGCGCAGGGCCGCAGGGTGCCGCGGCAAGGCGCGCCCCGCGCCTGGTGTGTGCAAGCATTCCGGGCGCACCTGGCTGCCTGTCCCACCCGCATGTTGAAGCATGGCAGCGCTTGGTGCCACAAGCTGAACCAGGGCTCGGGACTGAGCCCTCTCTTTATTCTCTTGGAGCGCCTCCAGCGCAGCGCAGGCGGGCCTGGAGGGGGTCGCACGCCTGCGCGGGCGCGAGGTGGATGACGCAGGCGGCCGCGCCGTCGCCCGCCGCCGCCGGCCCGCCCGCGCGCGGCTCCCGGCCGCTGCCGCCCATGCAGCGCGCGAGCGCGGGCGAGGCTGCCAGCGCGGGCAGGTGCGCGTGCGTCGGGCAGTCCGCGATGACTACCACCGGCCCCGGCGTGTCCGGCTGCATCACCTGCCGCCCGCAGGCGCACGCCGCTCGGACGCGCGCATCCTGCACACCTCCTGCGGGGCGTGACCGCACGTACAGACAGCGCGCGGGCTTGCGCGCGAGCCGCCGCGGCACGCAGACACCCCCCCACCCCAGCGGCGTTGCCGAGCCGACAGGGTGCGCAAGCCGCCCGCCGACGCGCCCCTCACCGCACCGCTGGGGCGGCGCGGCTGGCAGCCCCCTTCTTGGGCGCCGGGCGCACGGTCTAGCTGGCCGCCGGCGGCCCGCGCCGCCTGGCCGGCCAAGTCCTGGAAAACCCTATGCACTGCCGCCGAGCGCACCTCTGCTGGCTGCACCAGCCGGCCGCCGGCGCCCCGCACCGCTTCGCCGGCCTTCAGTCGCCCAAACTGCGGCCCCGCGGGGACGCCCGCCGCGCGCGCGCGCTCCGGCAGAAACCTACGCGCCGCACGCGCGCGCAGTCACGGGCCAGCCAAATCACCTTAGCATCAGCCCTGCCACCGGCTGAGCGGGCGAGGGGCGTATCGCCCAGGCCCTGCGCCTCACACACGGGCGGCCTTACGAGCGGCTGCGCACAGCGCCGGGCCTGACACACAGGCCCCCCCTGCCAGCAGGGCGGCCACCAGCACGCAGAGGTCCATGGCGCGGCACCCATCCAAGCGCCATTGCGCGACAGGGCAACGCACGGAGCGGCCCAGCAGGCAGAGCGTGACCCCAAGGGCACTTGGTGCTGGGCGGGGCGGGCCCTGGCGGGCCTGTGCATCTCCCAGCCGCGCCTGCCAGGGATGGCGGCCAGCTGGCACACGTAGCAGGCGGCCGCGCGTTCCGGCGCGAGCGGCGCGGCTACGCCGTCCTCGAGCCACGGGGCGCCGTGCGCGGGCCCCTCCTCCAGCCCAGGGTCTGCGTGCCCGGAGAGCCCCCGCCCAGAGTCCCTGCCCGCAAGGTCGCCCGGCCCGGGGTCGCCGCTGCCGGGTTCCCCGGCCCCTGCGGCCTCAAGCCCCTCTGCGCAGTCGCCGTCCGGCGCCGCGCGGCCGCCGTTGCAGTCGGCATGCGTTGCGGCGCCAGTGTCTGCAGCGGTGCGCGCGCGCTTGGCTGCGGGCTCGGCAGCAGGCCCCGCAGCTCCCTGCATACCAGGTGAGCCCTCAGTGGACCAGCCACACTGCGCAGCTCCGTGCGCAAGCCTTCATAACTGCCATCGACATCAACTCGCTTGACGACTTGCCTGCACTGCTAAAGCGAGCAGGACGTTCAGCCACAGGCAGCGTCCCGAGCACCTTGAGAAACGAGCACCCCACGCGGCAGCACAGGCGTGCGCACATGGCACGCAGGCGGAACATGCCCACCAAGCGATGCACATGCCATTTACGCAATCCTGCACTGCAGCCACATCGTTGGCTCAGGGCCAGGCGCATTCGGCGCGGCCGCCAGCGCGCCGGCACCTCCTCCTGTGCCGCCGGCGTTTCAGCTGAGCGAGCGCAGGGACGCTTCAGCCAACGCGGCCTGTCTGTCCGTGCCGCGCGCGGGCGCGCCTGCTCCGTGCCGCATGCCTCCAGCAGCACGGGCGTGATGGTCACAAGGTCGTTGTCGACCACGGGCGGCAGCTCGCCGCCGCCGCCGCCGCTGCCGAACTCGGCGACGTCGATGCGCAGGTAGTGCATGCTCAGGAACTTGTGCAGCGCGCCCACCAGCAGCTCCAGGCCCTGCCACCCCGCTGGGGCCATGTGGAGCCTGCAAAAAGCCATGGAAGCCCTAACCCTACCCTATGCATGCTCAGAATTTTGTGCAGCGCGCCCACCAGCAGCTCCAGGCCCTGGCGCATCCGCTGGGGCCGTGAGGTGCGCCAGCGGGGGCCATGTTGAGCCCGCAGCCAGCCACAAAAGCACACCACGGCGCTCACTTGCCAGTGAGCGCACGGGTGCAGCAAGCAGTAGAGTTTTCTCACTCCCTGGCTTGCCACAGCAGTGTGGCGGCTGCCATGTGAAGCTTATGTAGGCCCAATGGGCCGAACACTGCATGTGCCCGGCGTCACTGGCCAGCTTCTGGACAAGATGTGATCGAGTTCTACGCCGAAAACTTCTGAGCCAGGTGAAATGCAAGGCACAAGTCTGCTTTGAAGATGCTGTATGGCCCGACAGGTGCACATCCACTGATGTCATGCTGGCGGGAGCATGCTCGGCTTGCTCACCAGCTCACATGCGCAGGCGGGTGCCCAGGCGCGCACCCAGGGCCCATACAGCTGCAGGGAGGGCTCGTCTCCGCCCCGCCCGCACGGCATGTCCGACATGGTCAGGCACATGCCTGCATGCATGACGCTGCTCAGCTCCTGCAGGTCACCTCATGTGCTGTACCTCGCGGCTGCTTGGCAAGGGGTGAGAGGCAGAGACCTGGCATTATGCATGGAGACTGTGAGGGCAACACTGCTGTGACTGCCAACTGCTGCCAACTGCAGCGGCGCTTGAGGCCCGGAAGCCATACACTGGCGCCTTACCTGACAGCTTGGCCGGAGGCGCTCCTTGTCAAGGGCCGGGCAAGCAGAAAGTGGACGGCCACAGACACTACTGGCCGGGCGTGGTTAGCGTTACCGAGCTCAAAGTCTGGGCGCTGCACCTGGCAGGCCGCCGGCGGCGTCGGTGGACACGCGCGTCAGCAGCACGCCGCTCAGCTTGTTGAGCTTGATGCCGTACTCGTTCGCGTAGCGCTGGAAGCCCTCGCCGGCGTTGAACAGGTACCTGCGGGCAGGCGCTGTGCGTTGCAGCCCCAAGCGCTTGCTGCTGGCGAGCCGCTGCACAGGCACCTGCGGGCAGGCGGTGCGTTGCAGCCGCAAGCGCTTGCTGCTGGCGAGCCCTGCCGTACGTGCATGCTCAGGCGGAGCCGCGTGACTATCTGTGCGCAAGCGCAGACGCTGCGGCGCGCCCGGGGTGCCTGCAGCTGACCCGGCTGCTGGCATGCCTATTAGCTGTGCGGCGCGGGCGCTGCAGCAAACGCGCCGCTGCACACGCTGCCGCGCTTGCGCTCGCGGCCTCGCATCGCCGCCGCCGCGCGGGCGCCGGCAGAGCGCGCACCCGCTGCGTGCGACGGCTGCGCCACGCCCCGCTGGCCAGAGGGACAGCCAGCTGCGGAAGCCGCGCAGGACCATGCCGCCGCTGACGCTGCTCAGGCAGCCGGCCCGGCGAGCACACGACGGGAGGGCGTGTGGCCGCCCCGCACAGGCGCTGTGCTCGGAGGCGTCGCTGCGCGCGCTGCGGCGCGCGTACCCGCAAATATACGCCAGCGACGCGCCGCTGGCGCTGGACCCGGGCGCGGTGTCGGTGGGCCGCCGCGACTTCCTGGCCGCGCTCGCCGCCATCACGCCCGCCTCGCACCGCACCGCCACTGCGCACGCGCGGTGCTGGCCCCAGCCCCTACCCAAATCTACCTTACCCTTAACCTATCAGCCACCGCCTGCGCCTGGAGCTGAGTCAACAGTATCTGTGTCAGCGCTCACAGGGCGGCCGCGGCCCCCACCGGCCGGGCCTGCCGTGTGGGCATGCGGATTAGGCAGGCCCGCAGCGGCGCGCGCGCTGGGTGGGACCACCGCAGCGTCCTGGCTCTGCGCGCGCGCAGGCGCCTGCCCGCGCTGGTAGCGCCCGCGCTGGAGCCCGAGCTGCAGATCGTGCTGGCGCACCTGGCGGCCGCATTCCCGCCGGTCGCGGCATGCCTGGCCGCGTCCGGCGACGGCGCCGCCGCCTGCGCGTCGCCCGCGCCGGGCGGCGCGGGCGTGCACCTGGGCGCCAGCGGCGACGCCGACAGCGACGCCGAGGGCGACGGCGCGCCCTGGGCGGCCCGCGCGCGTGTCAGCAGCGCGTCGGCGCGCTCTGCAGAGGCCGGGGCGCCGACACCAACAGCGGGGTCGCCTGCGTTCCTGACTGCCGCAGTCTCGCTCGAGCAGAACCCGCCCTGGGGAGGGGTCTGGCGGCGACAGCAGAGCTGGCTGCGCCAATACGGCGTCACACAAAGGTCACACTCGCCCTGCCAGCTGGCTTGCCAGGGGTTGCGCCAGCGTGAGCGTCTGGCAGGCAGGGTGTGCTCGCCGCGGCGCCGAGCCCGCAGCGCGGGTCTTGCGAGGGCCGCTGACGCGCGCGCGCGGCGCGCCAGGCGCGGACGCCGGCGCGGGCGCGGGCCTGCCGGCATGTGGCCGGCCGGCGCTGCTGCTGGCCGGGCGCGCCGGCGCGGGGCAGGGCCACCTGGCGCCCGCGCTGCTGCATGCGCTGGAGGCGCTGCCGGTGCACGCGATCAGCCTGCCCGCGCTGCTCGCAGACGCCAGCGCCAGGCGCGCCCGCGGCGCCCGGGCCGGCCTGGCGCGGGGCTGGCGCTGTGCTTATGCGCGCAGAAGCGCTGCCGGCGCTCCCGTGCGCTCGGGGCCGCAGCGCGCTCGCGCCGTGCAAGGCCACAGTTTCTCCACCCTGTACCAGAATAGGGTAGGGTGAGGGTCAACTGTAAGGCCCTGGCGGGCGCGCGCAGGTCGCCCGAGGAAGCGCTGGTCCGGCTGGTGCGCGAGGCGCGCGGCGCCGCGCCCGCCGTGCTGTACCTGCCGCACCTGCCCGCCTGGTGGGAGCAGGCGCCGCCGGCGCTGCGCGCGGCGCTCTGGATGCTGCTGCGCGACCTGCCGGCCGACCTGCCGCTGCTGCTGCTCGCCACCGCCGATGCGGTCGCCGCCGACGTGGACGACGAGGCACGCTTCCCGAGCCCGTCCGGCAGGCGCACCTCGTGCTCTGGAGAGCCTCCGGCCTTTTGCTCTGCGACCAGCACTGCCTCGCGAGACAGCTTTTGGTCCGTGCATCACTGCAGGCACAGCTGCCCCAATGTTTCCGCCCACAGGAGTGACGGGCGAAGAGGTGCGCAGGCGCTGAGCGTGCTGGGGCGCGCGCCGCTCGTGCACGAGCTGGACGCGCCGGGCGAAGACGCGCGGCGCGCAATGTTCCACGGCGTCGCGCTGGTGCTGGCGCGCGCGCCGCCGCCGCCGGCTGCGCGCGAGCCCGCCACGCCGCCGCCCGTGGTGCGGGCATGTCTGGCGCGCCTGTGGTGTTCCGAGTCAGTCGAGCGACAGGGGCCAGTCGGCATCGCGCCCCCGCTCGTGGGCACCATGCATCCGGATGGGGCTGCTGCCCCCAGACTCTCTGCAGCTGCAAAGGGTCTATGAGTTGATGAAGTGCTGCGCCGATGCTGCGCCGGCTGTGAGTACGATCACTGCCGGAAGCGGGTGCCGGCAGGGGCGCCCGTCGCTCCATGCCCACCTAGGCGGCCGGCTGGGTGCATGACAGCGCCTGAGCTCACAAGTCAGGCCGCCCGCTTGCTCGAGCCCACGCCGCGCCATTCGCGGCCAGCCGGCCTGGACCCGCGCCTGCTGCCAGCCGCACTGTCTGGCAGCCGCCCCCGGTTGGCCGAGCGCGCGCGTCCCGGGCGCGGCAGCTGCCACTCGCGCCGGGCGCGATGGAGGCGGCGGCGGCCGCGGCGGAGGCACGCTGCGCGGAGCGCGCCGCGCGCGCGTACGAGGCCGACGCGGCGCTGCTCCGGCAGCTGCGCATTGCGCTGCGCGAGGCGCGCGCCCGCCCTCACCGAGAGCGGGCTGCTGCGTGCCTACGCGACGGCACCCACGCATGTTTTGCGCCCAGCATGTTTGCGCCCGGTAGCCCGTTCCATGCCACGTCAGCTCCTCGCCCCGGCTCCTCTTACAGCATGTGCAGCGCGTGATGCGCAGTAAGGACGGAGGCGAGAAAGAGAAGAGGAACGGGAACGGGGAGGGCGGCGCGCAGGTGACCACGCACGCGCTGCGCGACCGGCGCTGGCGCGCGTTCGCGGAGCCCGTCGGCGCTGACGAGGACCCCGAGTACCACGCGCTGGTGCGCGCGCCGCTGGAGCGGGCAAAGTGCGGGTGCAGGCGTGCGCGCCCGGCGCGTGCGCGAGCACGCCGGCTGCCTGGTTTGGGCATGCCGTAAAGCGGGCGGGGCTGAGCGGGCGGGTGTGAAGCTCCCGGGACATGGTTTTGCACTGT
>JAABUY010006358.1_pt1 | contig 11572 bp, 2 predicted proteins | sample 5560271 | NCBI WGS metagenome assembly JAABUY01 (sample SAMN10711886, study PRJNA513374) | rock metagenome | isolation source: Antarctica rocks | place: Antarctica: Victoria Land, University Valley
CAACGAACCAGACTAGGTTCAATGAACCAGGGGGTTCAAGGAACCAAGAGAGATCACCCACTGATCAGCGGAAGCAAATGTTCAAGAGGCAGACAGCTTATAGGCCATCGACGCACCCGGGAGGCAATGGCAACACGCCAGTGCCACGCCGGCGGAGCGCCTGCGGGGCGGGACTAAGGTTTTCCATTTGGGTTTTTCCTTTGCAAAGGCGCTTCGCCCTCATAGACCTAGATAGGGACTGAATAGGGAGTTAATAGAACAAATAATATATCTTTCAACATTAAAAGATTTAAGACATAAACAATTATCATTTAACATTACTTTATTAATAAAGTGATATTAAACATTACTCTGTCAACAGAGATTGAGAATCTCTGATTATGTAATTTCATTAAAGATTAAGAACTTTTAACTATGTAATTTTACTTAAAATTGAGAATTCTCAATCTTGTGATTTTATTAAAGATTAACAACTCTTAATTATGTAATTTCATTAAAGATCAAAGATTAACTATGTAATTTCATTGAAGATTGAAGACTCTTAACTGTGTAATTTCATCAAAGATTGAAGCTTCTTAACTGTGTAATTTCACTGAAGATCAAAGATTGATTATGTGATTTTACTAAAGATTGAAGATCTTTAATTATGTAATTTCATCAAAGATTGAGAACTCTTAACTATGTAATTTTACTGAAGATTGAGAATTTCTGACTGTGTAATTTTATTGAAGATTGAAGATTCTTAACTGTATAATTTCATCATAGATTGAAGATTCTTAACTATGTGATTTCATCAGAGATTAAAGACTCTCAATTATATAATGTCTTAGTTATCTAGTTAAGTTAGCCATCTAAGTGAGTCACTCATTTAGTCAAAATATCAATATTAACATTGTTATCAATCTCATTGTCATCACACATTCACAATGACCTCATACAAATCAATTAAGTCAATCTTTGATATTTTCATGCAATATAGTCTTGCTTTAGCTGATTTGACAATGATTCATCAGAATAAAAGACAATCAGTAAAGATCTTTTAAATAGATTATTAATGACTGTCAATGCATAAGAAGAATGCTTTGATTCAGTAAATTGATAATATAATAGTTTGAGAGTGATCTTTATAAATTGAACAGCTAAAAACAATGATAAAGTACTTAATGACAGTTAAAGATGATTTAAATTCTCTAGAACAGCACTGATATAAGAATTTTCTATGTTGACATTCAGAATTTAAGATACAGTATAGTTGAAATCTCAATCAGAATTGAAAAAATGTTAAGAATTATGAAATCATTCAAAAATGATTTGATTTATACAACTTTACATGAATAAAGCATGATATTTTGAAGTCAGATATATACAATATGAATGAGAAGAAATTTGCAATGAATATTATGAACAGCTTTAAAGTTCTAGTATAATGCATAAAAGCATAAGCTTTCAGTGTTCATACTGACAATTAGAACTGAGTATTTCTTATTGAGTGTATATTATTTAATGACATCACTCTTTCTTTCTACTTCATCTTCAAGAACAAGCAGATTCAGCAAGCATAATTAAATTTTATTAAGAATGATTAGACTGTTCTACAAATCAGTGACAATGACTGAACTATAAATGCAATAGAACTTCAGTGACTTAAGGTTTTTAATTTACACACTAAAATTTAGACTTAAGACACTCATCAACTATTAATACTGAATAAACATAAAAGTTATGTTTTCAGCAACTTTATTCAGTACTGCTGTAATCACAGCATTGTAACTTTATATCTTTCTTTATATTCAATATATTTATTACAGTCACTGAATGTTGAAGTCTTTAAGTCATTAAGCAAGACTTATAAGAGATGTATTCATCTTTACTTACATTATAAAGCTGTCAATGTTGACAAGTTAAACTTTCTTTATTATTATTAAAAAGCTAAATCAACAGCAATTACAACTTACAACATTCTGAATGCATAATGAAATACAGATCTTATTTTATTTAATTCTTTTATCATTATCTTGAGACTATCTTGATCAAAGACTTCACTTTATACATTCTTTATGAATTTCAATGAAGTTTAAGTCAACATTGCTGTTACATTTAGTACAGCAACTCAAATTAATCAGTTTGTGAACAAGATTTTAACAGATATGACATCATCATTATATATACATATCTTAAGTTTAAAAGACACAGCTCTAACAGCTGTGACAAATAGAACAGTTCTACAGTGAATTAATTAGAAGCTGCTTAATAAGTAAAAGCAACAGTGAAAAAAGTAGTTACAAAAGAATGTTGAAAATGTCTGAGTTCTTATTGTTGATAAGAATAGAGCTTTGATACAGAAGGCAGAGAATAGAGTGAAGAAATTGACTAATAAAATAGTTAGATATTATGCATTAAGAGATAAAGTTGAGTTTGTAAAGCTTATTTAAAAGAAAATGTCAGTGTATTAAGAAGCAATATTCTAGCTGCTTCTATGAAGCAAGATAGAATTAGTGTCAAAGACTAAGTGAAGACTCTATTTACATTAACTGCAGTCAATGTTTTTTTTACTTCTTCTGTAACTTTCTCAATCAAGATGTGCTCATAGACAACACAGTTTAGAGATTTCACTAAACAGTATAATATAGCATAAATATTTATTTTCTTTTAATAAATTATGAGCTCAAATTAACAAGAAGCTTCTCAGAGAAAGTGTATACTTTTAATGTAATAATAGTTGAGTACACTGACTATTGAGGTTCATAGTCAATTTAGCTTTAGCAGTATTATTGATTATTGAGATTCATAATAAATTTAACTTTAACAGAATCAGCATACTGACAGCAGCTGTGTACATTAGTCATTGAGATTCATAGTTAATTTAGCTTTAGCAGTATCACTGATTATTAAAATTTATAATAAATTTAACTTTAACAGAATCAGCACACTAACAGCAGTTATGTATGTCAGCTATTAAGATTCACAGTTAATTCAGCTTTAACAGTATCACTAATTATTAAGATTTATAATAAATTTGACTTTAGCAGAATCAGCATTCTGCAGCAGCTGAGTACATTTAACTTAAAAGATTTATAGAGAATTGATCTCAGCAAAAATCAGCATTTATAGTTGTTTAAAGAGCATTATTTTTCAATAGCTTAATATAAGTCATCAGAATGAATAAGCACTATTGTCTTATAGAATAAAAGATACAAAAGCTTTTTATTTGTTTTATTTATATTATCTTCAATGTATACATCATTATTTTACTTTATTCACTTCTTATACTATGTGCTGACTATCATCATCATGAACTTCAACAACTTCTTTACAAAATAATAATTTATCTCAATTCTTACTTGCAAGATCTGCAATCAATGATTTACTCTTATGAAAAGATAACTGATAAAAGAAAATCTATAAAATGTTGTTGAAGTCTCAGCAATCAATACATTAATTAATAAATTCTTAGACTCATTTTTTCTCAGCAGTCTCAGCTTTGAAAGTTAGAAAATTGATGTAAAGATTTTATATTGACTTATTATCTACATAAACACAGATGATTAAGAATATCTAATGAATAAAATCAGTGTCAAGAATGTTTGAAATGCATTAAAGTTTAAGTATAAAAAGAAGCTGTAAATGACTGAGAGACAATATTAATGAAGTTTGTTGAGTATAAAATGTCAAAGAATATATTTATTAAAGAAGTATAAATTTATTTAAGCAAACTTAGCAGAAAGATTGCTGCAACTTAGTTTGATATGATTAAGTTATTTAAATTAAAGCAACAATTTTAGATACTGCTTTAAGTGTTATCAGTTAAATATATTGTAATCTATAATGTTATTGATACTCAGAACAATTCAGACATCAAGAAAGATCTATAAAAGCTTTAAAAAAAAAGAGATACAATTTAAGACTAATAAGACTGTTATTGTCTTGTGAATAAATAAACAGAAAGAAGATTAATGTTTAATGAATTAAAACTGCAGTTTATTGAATTACTGCACAGCTAATATTAAGTAACATTATTATAGATTATTTAGCTCAGACAGTAATCATTTTTCTTATTACTTTATTAAGTACTTTCTTTACAATGACTCTCACTTCATTAAAGATTGTGAATTTCTTTCTGACATTAAGTGAAATACTTAAAAGAAGATAAGCAGATTAACTGTAATTAAGCTGTACAGATTAACTGCAGTTAAGTTGTATTAAAAGTCAGTCTATAAAGAAAAAAAAAAGAAATACAAAGTCTTTAATGCAGAAGTTAATGACAATAATGATGATGATTTCTTCTTTAAATTTAAAGAGAAAAAAAAATTAACAATGAAATTGCTGCTCTGTTTAAGAAGACTATCAGTAAGATGCTTAAATTTAAATGAATTACAAACTCTAAATTCTTCTTATACATAATTGATTAACTTTAACTCTTCAGTGACTTTCTTATATAAATGAGATGTCAGCAAATTAAAGTTAAGAAAAGACATTTATACTCTTATTATTGTGAAGTGATCATTATATAAATTGAGTTAAGAAATTCTGTAAGATTGAGTTCAACACTTTATGTGTTTAAACTTAAGATTAATTTTCTATTAAGAAAATGAATGTACAAAATGAAACTACATAAAAGCTTTAATCAACACTGTCTTTAAATGTATGATAAGCACAGCAAGACTATAATAGAAGTATCAGAGCAAGATAAAGTTTATATAATTAAATATATTGTAAAGAGTCTTAATAAATTTATCTTAATATTTACAGTATACATATCACATTCAGAGATCATCTTCTCTGCTGCTGCTTTAGATGTAAGTCTGTATGTTTAGACTTATAAACATGATCTTATGATTAATTTCTTAGACATTGACACTGCATCATTGAATAAAAAGATTAAGATTTACAGACTTTAACATTGACAATTTGTTCATCTTAATTCTGCAAAGTTGCATGATCTTCACAAGATAACAATTCTTAAAAAGTTAATTCTCATTATTGAGAACAATAAGAATATATATGAGATTTATGCTCTAATTAAGTTCATTAACAAGTAAAGTTACACTATAAGCAAAAGAAAAATTAACATTCTTGTTCTTGTCTTCATTGACATCTACAGCTCATTATTCTTATCATTTAATGAATATTAGTACTTTCTGAAGATAGTAGATAATCATTCTTAAAAGATGTGAATGATACTGCTGAAGCAACATGATGAGATCTTATAGACACTGTAAGAATGATGATTAAAAACTGAACTTTAGATTGATGTAAAGATTCTTGCTGTATAAAGTGACAATAAAATAGAGTTAAAGTTTACTTTAAATAACTGATGTAAGTCTCTTAACATTACACTGCAATACATGATGCTCTACATGTCAATTTAGAATGACATTGTCAAGAGAGTTATCTGAATCACTGAGAACTCAATGTATACTATAATTAAAGAAATATAACTGTCAATAAAGTTTTAAGTGCAGACAGTATAGACAGATATTTATTTTTGCAATTAAACAGTAATTAATTTCTTAATTAATAGTAAGTAAACAACTTTCAAGAAAGCTTTCATTGATGTGAAGTTATTCATCAATTACATTTATATATAAGAATGTAAGTACTACAGCTACATTGATCTCAAGTTATTATCTGAAGATAGACATAATAAATTCATAAATTAAGAATGAATAAGAGTTTTTATGAGTTATATTGAGAAAATCACAAAGCAGTATTAACTTTAAGCTTTAGATCTTAAGTACATCATTAAGAATTACACTGTGAAGTTTGCTGAAAGCAAGAAGAGAGATATTGTTAATTTTAAACTGTAATGATAAATATTAAATGTTTTTCTGAACAGAAGATTCATTAAATATATATAAAAAAAATTAATTATTATAAAGATCATAGCTTTAGATCAGACATTTATAACTTAGAACAGTAAGATGCAGTTTAACTTAATTATAATTAAGATTAATAAGTCTTAAGATAAACAATATAAGATTAAGTTGACTGCAGTCAATCTAGATAAATCATTAAATAAGAAGATTAACACTGATTAAATTAAAATAATGACACTTAAAGAAGTCAGAATCTTTTTATGCATTAAGATTCTGAAATAAAAGAGAAATGATAACAATAATAATTAAGATATAAATGAGTTCTTAATTAAAATATTAAAAGTTATACTGACACTTACAATGTTCTCTGCAGACAAAGAAGACTTTATGATTAAATTTAACATTCTGATGCTTATCATCTATGCTGAAGCAGTGAGAGACTCAATTTAAGAAGAAATGTAAAAGAATATTATTCATGTAAAGCTGACAGTCTTGACAATAAATGAAACATAAAAAGAGATTGTGTCATCAAGAAAAATCAACATTGTAATCAGTAAATAAGTTTTTAAACTTAAGCTGAACATCAATGAATTCTTAAATAAGCTTAAGACAAGATTTGTGACAAGAGACTTTTCATAGACATATAATGTTGATTATAAGAATATCTTTATTCTCATTATTAAGTTTAACATTCTGTAAGTCTTTCTGACTATTGTTGCACTTGAGAATTTAAAGTGTCATTAAGTAAATGTCAATAACATCTTCATGAAATTCTTTCTGAAAAAAACAATTTATATAACATTTTCTTCTAAAATCAATATTACATCTAATCATATTCTGCACATACTGTGCAGCCTTTATGATCTTAAGCAAGCTACACAGAACTGACATAAATAATGTATTATTAAATTGCTTAAGTTAAGTTTTCATTAAAGTAAGACTGATCTCTATTTTCTTCTTTACAGCATTAAAAGAATCATGCTGCTTTTTTATATAAATAATATTGTTGTAACTTCAGCAAATCTATTATACATTCTCTGATTCAAGCAAGCTCTTATGAGTGTGTTTAAAGTTAAGAACTTAAGAGAAACACAGAAAATTTTTAACATTTAAATTATATATAATTATAAAATGAGAACTCTGTGTCTAAATCAGATTCATTATATAAATAAGATATTAAAGAATCTTCACATATAATTTGATAAGTATAGAGTCATCAACATTTCATTTAATAAATATGATGCTCTTTGTTTTGCTGACTTAACTGATCAAAGAATAGATCAAAGATAGTATTAATAGATAATTAAAAATTTAATGTATGCAGTAATTCATATTTAATTAGACATTGTCTTCACATTAAATTAATTAAATTAATATTTTAGCAATTTTATAAAGCATTATGAACATGCACTTAATCTGACTTTAATTATGTTTTGAACAAACAGAATTAAAAATCAATTCTAAAGTGCATTTACATGCTTAAAGATGAATTAATGTTGTAAATAAGTCAAAAATAGAAGTTTGTTATTATCTTAATCACTGAGACTGAATATATAACTATGTTAATGTGTATAAAGACTGAGATCTGACTTGAATAGATGTTAAAAGACATAAATATAAGTAAATATCTTGAAGTTAATTTATACTGCATGAGTATTCAAGAAAATGAAACTCATTAAATATCTTTATTTATTCAGCTCAAAGAAAACAATCAAGCTGTCTTGATCTTAATTAAGAATGCATATATATATAAATAATTAAAGTACATTAATGTTTTTTATCACAACATCTATAATCTGCATAAGCACAATCTAATTCAGATAGATTTTATACTCAGTTAAAAGATAATTGCTGATGAGCTTATTAAGTCTCTGTTTAAATAAATCTTTAAATAATTTATTAAATTCATAAAACTCATTATTAATGATTAATTAAACTCTTAAATAATTTGTTAAACTCTGAATGATGTGTTTAATTATCTAATGTTTGCTGTCAGTGAGAGTCAATAGATGCAGTCTTACTGAGTAAAAATGTTGAGAAATGATGTTTTAACTACTTTTATAAAGTAAAATAAAATTAATATTAAAGATTAAGTGAAGACTCTGTTCACATTAACTACAGTTAATGTTCTTTTTACTTCTTCTGTAACTCTCTTGATCAAGATGTGCTCATAGACAACACAGTTTAGAGATTTCACTAAACAGCATAGTATAGCATAAGTATCTACTTTCTTTTAATACAATGAATGATTTAGTTTTCATGTAATTAGTCTAGAATGAAGATAATATCAATAATTTAAGATGTTTCAACATGAATTAATTAAGCAACAGTGAGGTGACTTGACTGAGTGGCTAACTTGACTAGGTGGTGATTATGTTAATTTTATTAGAGATTAAAGATTCTTAACTGTGTGATTGAGTGATGTGATGAATGATGAAATAGTGAAGCATAAAGAAGAAGTAATGTAAATGAAGATAATGTAATTAAAGTTAATTTAATATTCACTGTTAAGAGTTAGCATTATTTACTGTCAAATTACTTTCATATAAATTTATTTATTATTTATCTCTCTTTATTTTCTTTTTTCTTTCTGTTCTTCAAATGTAAGTATTCTTTCTGATACATAATGTATTTCTTTTGAAAGCAGAGAAGTTAACATTGTATTTAAACAAATTATAGTTTCATAAATTTTTTACATTCATTAATATAACTATTAAGCAAATCTTTTCTAACTTTCTTTTCAGAATGAGCTGAGAAAATTGATAATGTAATTAATTGTGAAGATACTGTAATATTAATTAATTCATTCAAATTGCAGTATTTTAATCTTTTAATGAGAAATTCTAATGTACATGCATCAGTCAGCTATCTTCATAGATATTGAGTCTTATATCTTTATTTAAATTATCAGAGTCATCATCTGAAGTATTGTGAGAATTGTACTTTAAAATGTCATAAATAATTTAATTTAAAGTATCAGTCAGGCTATTATCTGAAATGTTAAAAGAGTTATGATTTAAAATAAATACATAAAATAAATACTTTATATTTATATCAAATTCATTTAAAAATAAATCTTCTGCAGTGTTCTCTCTTTCAGTTGTGAGATAATTCAGTTTTTAATGTTGAAGTAAATTAAACTTAATCATTATAATGATTTTAATGATGACTTTATTTAATCAATCTCTTCAATAAATAATGACATCTTAAGCAAGATTGAACAGTTATTCAATCTTAACATTAATAAAAAATATAGCAAGAATATTCTTGATCATTGCAGCTAATGCTGAAAAGATTATAATTTGTGATTTTCAGTATTTTAAAATGTTAAGATCATTTTTATTGACTGAGTATAGTGAAGAATTTAAGTATTGATTAACTTTTAAATTAATAATTATGATATCATTAAGTTGAGTCTTAAATTGCTGTGCTTTTGTGACAAGATTTATGAATGATTTAATGACAGATAATGTTGAATTTTAGATACAATTATACAATAAAACATTCTCATATAAATAATAATGATCTTTATAATAAGTCTAAAACTCAATTCAATATTATACATAATATGTCTAATCTTACTTAGCTGACTGCACATCTCAGTAATTAATGATGCATGTTAAAAATATATATTAAAAAGATCAGTAAAAAACATATTTAATATAGTAAAAGTTTCTGTGTAGAGTCAAGAATGATGACAATGTTATATAATAAGTCATTTTTATCTTCTATTTACACATAATACTTCTTCATCTTAATCAATGCTTTTTCAATAACTATCTTTAGCTTCATTATTTATTTTAAAATTAAATTTAATTTCTTTATGTTATTCTGATTCTTCAGATGATCAAAAAGATTAATGTATATAAGAAATGTTTTGTGCATAATTAAATTATATATTTAATTTATTAACTTTATGTACTTCTTAAAGAGTTAAAGAAACATTATTATATATATAATTTGCTGTCATTTCTGCTCAGATACACATAGAGTCTTGAGCTTCTTACTTAATTTTGTAGTTTTATTACATTTTTGACTGATTTAGATACATATATCATTGTGAAGTTAATAAATTCTTTACATTATATTATCAATAAAGTTTCATTGTGTTCTGACATTCTGTATAAATGTTAAAGCAGAATGTAAATGAATAAGATACTGAATTCTTTTAAATATTTTGTATTGTTGCAGAGAGAAATTTATAGCAATAGTAAGTTGTTAAATTTAGATATTTAAGAATGTGTTAATCATATTTGTTAGAATTATCTGTTAGAAATAAAATAGTAATATATTTTAGATAAAGTGTTAGATAAAGTGATTTTCTTAATGATTTATATTAAATTATTTTTATTAAATGATAAAGTAATTAATTCATTGACTATCAATGTCTTTAATGAGTTAAGTAGATTCTTAACAGCTAACTAAATGATATGTATAAAGCAAGAAATGACATTAATTATAGTTTATTATATAATATCTTTTCTTTTTAAAAGCTTACTTAAAACTCTTTATATAAATTCATTGTTGCTGCAGTTATCTGTAATCACTGCAAGAAGACACTTCTGTTAAAAGTAAGCATCATACTTTTAGTTATAGCTATTGTAAGTTATATATCTAACACTCTCTTTAATCTGTGATCAGTCAGCACACTCACATGTTGCTTACTCAGCTTCTTATGAGTGAAAAGAATGCATACACAACATAATTTAAACTCATAATCTTGAGCTTATACAGATAAGACAGTCAATACATATTCAATATCATTACATTAACTTGAGCTCATAATCTGTCAAAAGTAAGCATCACACTTTTAGCCACAGCTATTGTGAGTTATATATCTAACAACTTCTTTAATTTATATTTTTAAAGAATTGTAAAGATCTCTGCAGTTATTGATTAATTAATATGTTGACTGTAAAGAAATTAAAAGATAAAAAGAATTTTTTTAATAGTTTCAGTTCTTATTGATAAAGTAAGTAATAACATTTATAAAGATCAGATAATTGAGACTGATTTAGTTACTAAGTGTAATTAAGATTTTAATAGTTCATTTAAACTTAATGAGAAGTGTTTTTTAAATGTTTCAATGTTGTATCTTTATTAAATTGTCAAATCAGTGTCTATTAGACATCAATGTATCTGACTACAACATTTAGATAAGTTTTCAGAATTCAGAGTTCTTAAATGCTTAAAAAGAAAGATTTAAAAAGAGAAAGTCATTTAAAAGTTATTTAATGAAGTTTTTAATATTAAAATATTTATTTATTGATTTCTTATTAAGTTTTGTCTGCTGCACTATGTCAAAGATACACATTAGAAACATATGTTAAAAAAGCAGAAATCAATTTTTTTAAAAGTGAATTAAATATTTATATTTAAATAGATATTCATAATGATAGCTAAACAGTTCTTAATTGATTTATAATTTTAAAGAGAATTTATATTATTGTTAATTAATGTTGTGTTAAAAGGTGGCACCACACTAATAGCATAGCTATCGTGGGTTATATATCTAACACTCTCCCTAACCCGCGATCGGCCGGCACGCTCATACGTCGCTTACCCAGCTTCTCATGGGCGGAAAGAATGCGCACGCAACATGGTTCGAACTCATAACCTTGGGCTTACACAGGTAAGGCAGCCAACGCATGTTCAACACCATTACGCCAACCCGGGCTCATAACCTGTTAAAAGGTGGCACCACACTAATAGCATAGCTATCGTGGGTTATATATCTAACACTCCCCCTAACCCGC
>JAABUY010006360.1_pt1 | contig 11570 bp, 14 predicted proteins | sample 5560271 | NCBI WGS metagenome assembly JAABUY01 (sample SAMN10711886, study PRJNA513374) | rock metagenome | isolation source: Antarctica rocks | place: Antarctica: Victoria Land, University Valley
TAGAAATAAGTGTTTAGTTGTGATTTTAACATCAAAATGCTGTTGTTTGAGCTTGATTTTGAAGAAGTTTCAAAAAAAAAGTTGCGTGAGTGCTGGAGCCAACTTTGTAGGATCCGCTGTACTGTAGGTGAGGTACCTACTTCGTGCTTTATTTCAGGTGCGGCTTCTGCTGTGGCTGGCTGAACGTCAACTATGTTTTCAATTGTACATCAACGTCCAACAAGGGCATTGCATGGCCATACAGCACTACGGTCAAAGTCCAGCTCAGCCACAGCCGCCTGAGCATTCGCTCCAGCTCAGGCTCTCTTCAATCGTATCAACCAGGTCGACGAAATGTGTCCCATGGCTTTGATATAATTTGCTGGCTCAGGTCTGTGCAGTGACTAGTTCCTGCTCTGCATTCGGCCGTTTATTAGCTGACTGCACCGTCTCAATAATCAGCTGCAAGATGAACTTCGGGCTTCACATGTGGTACGGAGATGTGAATGGTACGGTGATGGTCAGCTCTATGCGGTCCCACAATCATCTCGCACCATGTAAGTCGACTTAGTGCAAGTGGTAAGCCCAGCAGATGATTTTGAGAGTCCGGAACAGAACAGACCATTTTGCTAATGCGTGGTGCTCTCAGAAGTGCGCTTGCAAGCATATAAGATCAATCGCCCTCTCTGATTTCGACGACTCACCACTGTTCTTCATTCACGCAGAACAGAGTGAAGTCTCTGCCAAGTAACTGCTTTTCCAAGCTGCTCCAAGAAACACACCTCTGAGCCAATCGCGCTTGATCATCATGGCTCTCCAGGCGGTCGGTCCCGATGCTCTGGCAACACTGAATCAACAACAGGTCGCGAAGAGAAAGGTGAAGATGGGTGCTGCTGTCAAAGACATCAAGGCTTCAAAGTTCTTCGAAGAGAACTGGAACGACTTGCTGTATGTGATCAACAACGTCTCGAAAACTCAGTGCTGATACAGACTTGCAGTCAGGCGGCACCCAATTGTCTTGAGCTTCTTGCAACTGCGCTGCAGTTGCAACATCTGACGCTGCCGGCGGGATTGAGATCTCCAAGCCTACCAATGGCAGTTTTCAATACCTGAAGCACGTCCGCCCGCTACCGTGCGAGCCATGCCTGCTGGCTAAAAATCGTACAGATATCCCACGCTCAAAGGCTGCCTTGCACAAGTCAGCAACCAAGGCCAGGCGTCATTCCAGTTCGCGGATGGGGGTATGGCCGACATCGCCGCCAAGTGCAAGGACGTGAAAAACTTTGTATGCATCAGATTTCAACGCAGGTTTGCAAGGTCAGACTAACAACGCGACAGGTTGACCGGATCGTCAAGGCGTTGTGTTCCATGGACGCTCCTATTTACAGCTTGATGGGACATATGAGTGACCTCAAGGCAGCTTCGACTAGTTGCAGGGACACCGCTATCGAGATCCACAAGTCCTTCGGCTTGTGGCAAGACATTGCCATGGGAACTCTATGCAGCTTGCAATAACGAATCTTCCAATTCTGAGAAGCGGCAGAAAGAGCTCAAAGAGAAGCTCTCATTTGCAACCACAGTTTCAACCGAGCAAGATGCCGTTACCAAGAAATATGAGAAAGCTGTCAAGGAGATGGACACTCGTGTCAAGGAATGTAAGGCGGAGTACAAGCAGCAGTTGGACGACTATCCAGGAGCGTAAGTCCATCGAGGACCGTTCCAAACTTTGCCAGGAGACTGACCAGTCTAGGTGGACTCTGCTCGGGCAACAGATGGCTATGGGATTGACTGAAGCTGTTGGCACTGCTGCTGTTGTCGGCACTTCGATCGCTGCACAGTCTGCAGCGGCAGCAGCGAATCCTCTTGGTACTGCAAGTCAAGTCGCCGGAGCCGCTGGAAAATTCCAAGGGCAATCTCAACCTGTCAACGTCATTGTCACTGGCGGACAACAGTCTGCCAGCCAAGCGAATGGCACAGAGACGGCAGCATCAAAGGTTCCTGTAAAAGACGCCGACAAGGCTGAAGAAGCTGCCGTCAAGAAAGAAGCCGGTCTTTCGAAGCTCAGGAGCTTATTCTCAGCAAAGTCAGCTGCGAAGAAGCTGGCGAATGGCAAGGGCACACCGGCCGTGACGGATAAGACCACAAAGGCCTCGGCCGCCACAGAAGCCACTGATGCAAAAGCTGTCGATGCAGGCGGTATAACCAATGGCACCACTGCGACCGAATCGTCCCCGGTTCCAGCTAACAAAGGCACCACTGCGAAGGCCGGCTCCGACTCTGCTACGGTAGCAACCTGGCCTGTCTGCGATGGGAAGTTGTATCCGACAGACCCAGCCATGTCCTCAATCAACGTTATCATCACCTATGTCGACGGGGTACGGTCTTTGATCATCGACGCTGACGATGTCAGGAACGTCAATTGGGACGACATCATTGCCAAAGCCGGGACAACAGACCAGCCTGCAAATAATACCAAGGCTTTCACTTTGCAATGCCAGCTGGAAAGGAAGAAGAAGGACTTCGTGCCTGATAAGAAGGGACTTGCTTCTCAACTGACAACACGAATCCTGGCAGATTCGCTTGCAGTCGTGACGGAATTGTTGGGGGAGGGTAAAAGGTCTAAGAACCTGGGAGACTGGCAAAAGCCCGATCCAGAATCCGAACAGGTCCGCAGCTGGGATGAACGGATCTCTAGATGCCTTGAGGCAGCCACCATTCTCAAGCAGAGCGGAAACTCAACCCCAGGTGTCGTACCCGGCGGTCTGCCATCACTGTTTCCGCAGAAGACGGATGCAGAGGTCCAAGCATCAACAAACCTCAAGACGAACCTTGCTGCCGAGACTGTGAAAGCAGCCACGACCAAGTTGACCTCTACGCAGGACGTGTACAAAAGTACGCTCAATACGTACAAGGACATGAAAGACAAGAGCGTCCAGCTTCTGCTCGAGCTGAGTAAGGCAAAAGCTGAAGTTGCTCAACTGGAGCTCCAGAATATCACTGAGGTAAGTGGACGGCTGATACTCCCTAATCGGGCCAGCAACTGATGTTCTTTGCAGGCCAACGTACGGCAAGTGCTTGTCCAGTGCATTGGCTTTCTATCCGAACTCAAGATGAAGATTGGCAAACTTGTGCAATTCTTCAAGGGCGTGACCATCTTTGTCGAATCCATCTGCGAAAGTCAGGTCGAACCTTTCCAGCGAGAGATTCAGTTGATGATCGATAAGAACGGAGGCAATGAGCTCAAGGCCTTTCGATATAACGCATATCTTCGCGATATCATCTTCCAGCTTACGCTGCAGATATATGCTCAGTTCCTACTGTTCAAAGACATCACGTCCATGTACCGTGAGGTGCACGCCAAATGCATTCTTGAGGGGCTGGATCTTGTGGGCAAAATCTAGACTCCAATGGGAAAGGCTCTTGAGGATATGACTGCTGCAGAGAAGGAAACATACAACAAGCTGGTGGAATCGAGACGTCAAGCCATGTCCGCATACACTGCGAAAGCGGCCAAGACTGTTGCAGACATTGTAAAGGCGGTGAGTCGGATGCGTTGCTCTCTCCTCATAGAGTGAAGGACTAACATGCAATCCCTAGAAACAAGAGGAAATCATCAGCGGTATCGAGAAGCGTGTAACGGAAATAGGGCAGGAGATCGCCGCTTTCCTGATTGAATTGCAACCAACAGCGGCTCAGAAGCAAGCGATTACCGATGGACGTAAAATAGCTGAGAACACCAATAAGGAAAATGCTTTCTCACAGCCCAGCGGCCTGGGCCTTATGATGCAAGGAGAGGTCACTCTGGACGATGATTGAGCTATTCAAGCTTCATTGGCACGCGGTGCTGCTCGAGGAAGCAGGTGGACAACCAGACGCCAATTTCGTGAATAGGTATCAAATGCACAAGCTTAGCACCTACTTCATGGCTGAAGTGCTCGGTCCGCTCCGTCAAATAATGAATAAGATGTGGATGAGGATATTAATGCACGCTCTTATCCCCGCCATGACGGGGATTTCTTCGCGAGGTTTGGCACTAAGCTTATCTTGTTCATACCTCTGTACCTCCTCACTCGGCGTTCAGTGTTCGTACCATACCTAAGGTAGGCAAACTGTCAATAGTTTTCATGGCATTATCATTATCATCTTCATCACCAGTGATTCTTCGTATCTCGCAAACAATTTTTCAAATGTGAGAGGGGCAACAACATTCACACAACACCACAGATCCGAACCACCCCACCATCAAAATGTCATGGATCGAGCACCAACAACAATGACCCACCCCACCAAGATGACCATCACTGCACATCAACTCGGCGCCCAACCACCCAGCACCATCAACCGTCCAACATGACGCAAGCCATCCCCCCTCCACCACCGCTCCCCCCACCACAGCACCCATCCTCGTAAGTCCCTCTCTCCCCCCTCCCCTTCCAACCCACCCACCCACCTGCTCTCCACCTTACCAAGCTAACCCACGCTCCCCTTACCCCACCAGCCTCTCCTTCAGCCAAGGCTTCCTCCTCGGCCAACTCTCCATCCTCCTCCTCCTCGGCGCCTTTCTCAAATTCTTCCTCTTCAGCGACGCCCCCTCCCCAACCCCCTCTCCCGCTACCCTTCGTCGTACCTCCGCCGCGCACAAGAACCGCTCCCGCTCCACCACCCCCCACTCTCCCGCCACCCGCCCCCCAACAACAACAACAACAACAACAACAACAGCCACGTCCACCCTCCTCACCAAAACAGCCTACAACCCAACAACCCACCCCCCCGAACCCCTCGACTGGTTCACCGTCCTCGCCGCACAAGCCATCACCCACCTGCGCACCGAAGCCAGCGCCCACTCCGCCGCGCGCACCGCGCTAGCAGCAGCGCTGAACGGGCCCGCGCGGCCTGCGTTCCTCGACGAGATAAGGGTCACGGAACTGTGTCTGGGGGAGGACTTTCCGCGCTTTCGGGCGTGTCGCGTCGAGCTTGTAGACGACGACGACAACGGTGGAGGAAAGGGGGGAGGGGGGAGGCTGCAGGCGCGGATGGATGTCGAGCTGGGAGACGATGGCGTTGGACTGGGGGTCGAGACGAAGGTGGTGCTGAATTATCCGCGCCTGCGGGCTGCGGTGTTGCCGGTTGCGTTGGCGGTCGCGGTGGTAAGGTTCAGGGGGACGTTGGCGGTTTCGTTCTTGCCGCCGCCGCCGCCGCCGCCGCCGCCGCCTTCTTCGACTCCGGCGTCCGCCGAGGATGGCGCAGTGGATGAGGGCGTGCTGGCGCCGACGACGCTGTCGTTCGCGTTCCTGCCGGACTACGAGCTTGAGTTGTCGACAAGGTCCCTGGTTGGTAGTCGGAGTAGGCTGCAGGACGTGCCGAAGATTGCGCAGATTGTGGAGAGTAGGTTGCGGGCTTGGTTCGAGGAGCGGTGCATGCTGCCGCGGGTGCAGGTCGTTGTGCTGCCGAGCTTGTGGCCGAGGAAGAGTAAGGTTGGGACTAGGGTTGCGAGTGGTGGGGTCGATGTTGGGGGTGGGCGAGATGGTGATGGTGTTACTGGGGATGGGGAGAGGGAGGGCGAGGGCGAGGGTGAAGGGCTTGGGAGGGAGAAAGGGGGAGGTCTTGGTGCCGGGGAGGGGTGATGTGCAGGGGAGATGGGGATGTATATAGCTGTACAATACGAAACCCTCGCGTCTCATGCTTGGATGGCAGGCAGAACAGTAGAGTGAGTGGCTTGGGAAGTGAAGTCGAATATGTGTATTCTGTACCGAAGCCGCCAGTTGGCGCGATAGGATATCTAATACCTAGGAGACTCAATCTCCTCTCGCTCTCTATCATCTTGGGCGCCATCTTTATCTGTCGTTCGCCATGGCGTTGATAACAAAGTCCATCCACTCGCTCTCCAGAGAATATCTATAGATCACAGCCCGAAGTCGACAGTGGCACCCCCAGCTCCCTGCCAGCCCCGTCCACCCAATATCCACGGCGTATTGACCATTCGAGGAGAGGGACGGACGCTTATGTCCAGCTTCGGAGCTACAGGTGACTCGAGGCATTGAAAGAGCAAGAAAAGGAGTTGGCCGACCCCGTCATGGAAGATGGCACTGTATCTCAAGCGTTCGGTTGGCGACGAGTCCAAGCAATTCATATACCTGACAGCGACGACTTGCCCCGTCCGAGCCAGATCCGAAACTAAGGCCCCGTCTTCGACTTGACCTTCCCCTGCTCCGCCGCCACGGTTCCATCCCCATCGCTCCGCCCCAGGATCTTGACCGCATCCTTACTATACACGTAGCTCGCACCACTCCACACCGTCGTCGCGGCGACCAAATACTGCATCCCGGCCATCAAGCCGCCGACGTCGACACTCACCAACGGCAAGGCGGTCGTGGCGCCGATCAAGGCCAGCTGCAACGCGGTGTTGATCTTCGAGATGCCCGTCGGGCGCACCTCGGCGCTGGGGAGACTGAAATCCCAGTAGCGCGCAAAGGTCTTGGGTGGCGGGAGGGAGATGTAGCGGTAGTAGATGGCGGCGACGCCGAGGCCCGCGTCGCGGAGGAGGATGATGGCTGCCAGCCAGACTGCGCGCGGCCCTCGCGGCCATCAGCGAGCGCTCTTTCTTCGCCACGTCATGTCATGTCACGTCATGTTATGTCATGTCACATGGCCGCGAGAAGAACGGCCGTCGGGAGTTCCGAGACGACGGGTTGCGCACCAACGTACCGGGTAAAGCGCCCTTGACGGCCAAGCAGACGGTCAGGACGGTCATGAGGGTCTTGTCGGCCATGGGATCGATGACGGTGCCGACGACGGTCTGCAGCTTCCACGCCCGCGCAATGTAGCCGTCGACCAAGTCGGTGACGGCGGCGTAGGCGAAGAGGCCGACGGCCCAGGCGTGCTGGTCGTGCAGGACGAGGTAGCCGACGACGGGGGCGGCGAGCAGACGCGAGAAGGTGAGGATGTTGGGGAGCGTGTAGATGTTTTCGTGCGGGGTGAGGGACGAGAGGAGGCGGTTGGTGAGTTTGGGTTTGGTGGGGGGGTTGCTGTTGTTGGGCGGGTTGTCAGTTGATGGGTGGCTGACGCTGAGGGGAGTGAGAGATGAGGAATAGATTGCTGGTTTGGATGTCTCAATTGGAGGTAGACAGGTAGACTGCTCACTCTTTCCCTGAATCTTCCTTCTCATTTTGTTCCGACGACGACGACGCCAACCACCGAATCCCTCTCCGTCTCAACTCCCCCTTGTCCCACGGACTCCTACAACCCCACGTCAGCATACCTCAAACACACTCCAATCGTGCCTACAGACCTGCCCAGTCCCAGTCCACCAGCCCCGGAACACCCGTTCAGTCCATCATGATTACTCAACCTCCCTCCAAACCTCGTCGCCAACCCCATCGACACCGAGAGCGTCCTTCGCGTCTGTTGCTGTTGTGGTCGACATGCCAGATTTAGGCCACAGTACAATTGACGCGGCCGCAAGCGACGGACCCCCACCGTCGCCATCTCATGTTCGGTCGCTATGACACGTGCGAGATGGTCGGTTTACGTAGGTAGTGAAGCGCGATAGGTAATCGTTTCGAGGTAGTCTGCATAAGCTACGTAGTATATAGGGTTATATCAAAAGCAGGTCAGACGGAGTTCTCCGTCTCCGACTTGTTCTGTACTGTAAGTTATGTAGATGGATGTCTCAGGTCGCTAGCCTCATCCTCCCTCGAACCCCGAAAAGCAACAGAACGGAATCAATCCGACCCACTCACCATGCTTCATTGTTACAGTACATAGTCTTTCGTCCGTGCGTCAGCTGTCAAAGTCGCATTGCCTCGCATCCTGTCCCATCCCGGCACTCCGTCAGTCAGACTCCAGACTCGGACGGACGTCGTGCCACCGCCCCTACCTGTACCACCAGCCTTCTTCCTTACTTTCCTACGAGTCCAACCAACAGCCAATGACCCTTCCTCTAGTGAGCCTATAATAGCAGAGACACACGACTCATTACAGCCAATACAACCGAACAGGCCAAAACTTCCTACCCCTGGGTGAAGGGGTGGGGGGTTGGGGGTGGGAAAAGATTCCTTAGAAACGGACTAGCAGATGCGCACGACATGCAGATAGATGGACGGAACTAGAATATATGTCGCGTCAGGGCCGGAACAGCAGAGGCAGAGGCATGTACATGTAGGTGCGAGTTTGACGTTCCCGTTCCCGCCGTGCCGGGAGCTGGTGTTTGTAGGGAATTGAGTTTGGTGGTACAAGGGTGTGGTGGGAGCGAGGACAGGGGAAAGAGGGTTTGAATTGGTAGGTTCGACGCTACTTTTGCTGTTCAAGACCCGAAGCCTAGTTCTTCCTGTTCGAGACTATCCGGCATGGCAAGATGCAGGAGAATGCTGTCCAAACCGAACTCCGTGACCGTGTGGGGAGGTGGTATAGATAGGTAGTACGAGCATGCGGTGTCGTAGGGGAAGCAGGTCACCCGTAGGTAGAAATCACTCGTCCGCCTATCGTTCCGAGTCTTGTCAATCATCCATTCCGAATCCAATTCTGTCTGTCCACACCGGCCTCGTATACTGAACATGTGTACATTCCCCACATCCTCTTCCCTTCTCGCATACACCCTCTTCTTTCCAAAGCCAGGAACACAGCCAACGTCTGTCACAACATACCAAACCATTACCCGTGGGTACAAAAGAGAGACATCCGCCCGGCCGTCACCGTTATAGGGAGCAGATATTTAAATCAAAGCCAACCGACCGCTGTATGTAAACCGTAGGATCAAGTAAGAGAGCAAATTGCCACCCATAGCCCGGAGTCTTGAATGTACGCGGAACAGACGCATGACTGTAGAGCTGAAGGAAAGAACGGAAACCACTTTGCCGACCCAATTGAATACATCCACTGCCACTATAGCTTCGTACTCTCCTCCTCGCCGTGTGATAGGTGGTAACTTGTGCGACTTTCAATGATTGCAGGGACGAGGAGAGGTCTGTCGATCGACTGGAACAAGCGACAAACAGTGCTAACTAGGATCTCGATTGGGTGAAATAACATCACTGACGACTGAGAGGGTGAACACAGTCATTTTCTCCGGTCAATGACTACGCATGCGAATCGGCTGATCAAAGGGAGAGGCTCCCCCTCGTCCTCGGAGGTCCCAAACAAGCAATTTTTTACACCGCACTGCTCTGACAGGCTGATAATCCACGTTCTTGCAGAAATGGAGACTGCTTGGACGAGGATATCCATCAGACCCAATACATGCTCTGCTCAACCCACAGTGCCATTACCCCACTGCGTCAAGGGAGGTCCTGCTGGATAATGGCCGTGTCCGACGGCCATATTGCCGGGCCAGTAATGCTTGTCGGTCTGGTACGCTGCGGTGGCGGTGGTCATGCTTTCCGCTCGAGGGCCTGCCGAGGTGGTCGGTGTCCAACGGGGATCTACCGCGGCGTATGGCAAACCCTCGGGTCGGGACGGTGCGTAATACCCTCGAGTGTATGATTCGCTGCTTTTGCCATCCAAGACGTTCTGTGACTCCTCGCCCGGTCTGGTTCGGACTGCTCCAGGCTGCGGATAGCCCATGGGCTGTAGCTGGTTGATCGAGCTGCGGTCAGGCGTGAAACCGACTTGGCCGATGTTGCTGTTCAGAGGTTCGTATCGTGCCGGGTATGATGGGTTGGAGGCGTAATAATCTTCTTGTTTGATGTGCGCTTGAGATGCCACGGATTGGGTAGGATAATATGGTGTTTGTAGGGGTGCCGGTCCGAAAGCAGGGTTCGGAGGCGGTTGGTGCCCGTTCGAATACGGGAGGCCATCGATGCCGTGATAGTAGCCATTGTTGCCCCCCGGTAGCTGAGGATGGTAGATTTGACTGTTGAGGATCGGAGGTCTCCGGTCGTAGCCACCGCGATCGCCGTACGGGTAAGGGTTGCGCGGTCCATCCATCTGTCCATCCAACGCGTCGTCCACGTCATCCAAAGGTGCGCGAAAGTTCTGTCGCGAGGTCAATTCCGGACGGGGCCGGAGTTGACGGAGCTGCGGGTCGGTTGTCGGGGTGCCGAGGACACCGCTCAGGACGTCGTTCACTTTGTAGTATGACACGAGATGATGATGGACACCCTGCACGTTCACGCTCATCGTCTTCTTCACCAAGCCGTCTTCCTTGAAGCCGTAAGAATCGACCAGCGAGCCGATCAGCGAGCGCTCGGTGTCACGGTCGAATCCGCCCTCCTGCTTGTTGAAGGCCGGGGTCGAGGGGGTGGTGGGCGACAAGGCGACCGAGCCGTTGCTGGCGACGCTGTCGGTGCGCGGGTACGGTTCCCCCGGCTTGGTCGGGCGTTTGTTGCGCTTCGTCGCCCGCTTCTTCTCCCCGGGAGGGAATGGCTTGAGCAGCTCCCGGTAGACGAGGAAGTTGCCGAGTATGCGGCTTGGACTCCATGGCACACCGTCGGTCCACCTCTTGATGCCAGAGGCATTCTCCTCGTAAATGAAGACGCATCCACTCCGGATCAGTTGACTTCTCTCTCGGTCGTGAGGTCTTCGAGGGACGTGGTGCAATGCGCCGGTGAGGCAGGCCTCGAACAGCAGGAGAGCGTCGTGGGTGGAAGCGACGTGGCCGTTGAAGGTTGGCTGCAACGACCCGCCAGAGCTGGCACTCATGTTGGGCGACAGCTTGACCGATGCCTTAGTTGGTAGTTGACGATAGAGTTGGGGAGAAAGTTCGCAAGCTCCAGGAACGCTTCGAACTTAAGTGAAAAGGAAGATCGACCGGGTGCGATTAACAGGGCCGCGACAAGCTTCGGGTCGAAGGACGTGCAGCAGTCCGGAAGACGGAAGTTGGCGGAAGGCGTTGGTGGGTCCCAGCGCGTGGATGATCACACGCTGCCAGTGTTACTGCCGTTACCGTTACCGTTGCCGCCGCCGCCGCCGCCGCTCCTGCTGTGCTCGTGCTGTGCTCGTGCTGCTGCTGCTGCTGCTGCTGCTGCTGCGATGCAGTCCCAGCGTATGCCACGTCCAATGTACGGCGGGTTGTTTTTGTTGGACAGCCTGTACCTCTACGGGTAAACGTAAGGTAAAGGATATGTGGGATGAATGGAGCCTAGTGGGAAAGCTGTGTTCCCCACGCTCTCGTACTAGGGTAGTGAAAGGGTAGGAAAGCTGAAAAGTGAAACTGGAATAACGTTAAGGCCTGGGCGAGGCTCAAAGTCAAATAAGAGAGATTGGCGATCAATGATGCGACTTTCGGCGCGATTGGGATTTCCTGCAGCAGCTTCTGCAGCGCCTCCCGAACAAGGTGTGTGTGTGTGTGTGTGTGTGTGTGTGTGTGTGTGTGTGTGTCGGTTTAACTGAAGAAGTGGGGGTAGGAGAAGGTCAGGGTGGGTAAGGTATGGTATGGAGGTAGAGAAGGGCAAAGGGACGGAGGCAGTGACGACCGAGTGACGATGACAGGAATGGTAATAGTGTGTTATTGTGGTGTGAACCCTCGAATTAAGGTACAGCGGATCCTACAAAGTTGGCTCCAGCACTCACGCAACTTTTTTTTTGAAACTTCTTCAAAATCAAGCTCAAACAACAGCATTTTGATGTTAAAATCACAACTAAACACTTATTTCTAT